>JAABUQ010001521.1_pt1 | contig 49477 bp, 41 predicted proteins | sample 5560001 | NCBI WGS metagenome assembly JAABUQ01 (sample SAMN10711888, study PRJNA513371) | rock metagenome | isolation source: Antarctica rocks | place: Antarctica: Victoria Land, Finger Mt nord | collected 2015-12-18
AGAGCCTGTCGGTGAGGGGCACTACCGCAAGCGGACCCCGGCGATTGCCGCCGGCCTGACCGATCACGTCTGGTCAATGACCGAATGGATCAGCTTCCCGGTCGTGCTACGGAGTTAGGACACGACCGAGTCGCCCTCGAAAACGAATATGTCTTCGAAGGGCCACGACGCCCGCGGTCGCCGCGCGACCGCGGGCGTCATTGGATTCGTTTTTCCTCGAAGGGGCCGGGCGTGGAGCGAATCCGAAGGTCGGTCGCCGAACCCGATCCGCGGGGGGAGCCCGGGGACGATCGCGCGACGCCGTTGGGTTCGTTCTTCCCGACGGGCCGGCCCGTCGGGTCCGTTCACGCCGAGGAAGCCCGGGGCCGCCAGCGCTGGACGCGGAATCGCCCCTGGCGGTCGGTCCAGGCGGCTTCTTCCTCGAAGCCCGAGCGGTCGGCGAGGTCGCGGAGGGTTTCGGGCGTGTACTTGTGCGAGTTCTCGGTGTGGATCGACTCCCCTTCGGCGAGGCGGACGGTCACGCCGGCGCCGGGGATGGCGACGTCCTGGTCGACCCGGCTGACCAGGTGCATCTCGACCCGGCGGCGGTCGGCGCGGTAGCGGGCCCGGTGCTCGAACCGGTCGAGGTCGAACGCCGCGCCGAGTTCGCGGTTGATCCGCTCCAGGAGGTTGAGGTTGAACCGGGCGGTGACGCGGCGGGCGTCGTCGTAGGCGGCTTCGAGGGTGGCGGGGTCCTTGTCGAGGTCGGTGCCCAGGAGCAGGCGGTCGGCCGGGTCCATGCTCCGGGCCAGGAGCGCGAGCAGGTCGACGGCGGCGTCGGTCTCGTAGTTCCCGAGGCTGGAGCCGAGGAAGACGAACAGCTTGGGGCGTCCGAACCGCCCGGCGATCCCGGCCAGGGCGTCGCGGTAGTTCGCCGCGTAGCCGGTCACCCGGAGGCCGGGGAAGGCCCGGGCGAGGGACTCGGCCGACTCTTCGAGGATCGCCCGCGACACGTCGATCGGGACGTAATGCAAGCCGCCGTAGGCCCGGAAGGCCGCCGCGATCAGGCGACGGGTCTTCGACGAGCTGCCGGAGCCCAGCTCGACGAGGACCGGGTCGGCCACCCAGCCGGCGAGCATGGCGTCGGCGTGGTCGCGGAGGATGGCGTCCTCGGTCCGGGTCAGGTAATACTCGGGCTGGTCGCAAATCTGCTCGAAGAGGCGGGAACCCCGATCGTCGTAGAAGTACCGACAGGGCAGGGTCTTCGGCTCCGCCGAGAGGCCCGAGCGGACGGCCCGGGCGAAGGCGTCGGGCGACTCGTCGCCGGAGCTGGCCGCCTGGACGATGATGGGCCGGCGGGTTCGGACGGACGGCACGGCCTCGAAGGACAAGACTCACCTCGTTCGCGATGCGTCCGATCCGTCAGACTGGGGCCCGGGGGCCGACCGGCGGGCGACGCCCCGGGACTTGACAACCCCCTGGCACGCGACCGCCCCGATCGGGCCGGCCGGCGGCGGGGCCGTCCTGCTATACACGATGGTACGTGGCCGGGCAAGACGGCGCCGCCGGTTCGCTGTGGCCACGAGGGAGAACGCAATCGCTTTCTGCGAGATCCCGTCAGGCACGAAAAGATTCGGTTTTTTTGTTGACAGCGAACTTGGCGTTTTGTTATCTGGTAGCTTCATGGGAACTGGGGTAATCTCCAAAGGTGACTTCTTAAGTCAATGGCTATAGAATGAAAGCCTTATCAAAATTCAGCCTTGTAGCCATGTTTGCTCTCACTATCCTTCCAAATGGTTGTGCCCCCCCCCCGTTTCATCGGAGCAAGATTTAACTCTGCCAGCGAAGTCCCCATTCATTGACAAGGTTCCATCTTGCGATTTGACATCACCGGTGCCGATCGAGCACGACTTTGGTTCCGTGCTCTCGTCGGGACAAACTTTCCGGCATGACTTCATCTTGTCGAACCCGACGCCCCGGACGGTTCGCCTCCTCGGCGTGACACCACTTACGCCTTGTTGCACCGGCGTCGAAAAATACCCCGATTTGGTCCTCCCGAATACAACCGCCAAGATATCGGTCGTCCTCCGCCCGGCGAGTCAGACCGGGCCCAAGCATGCCGTGTTCGAGGTGAGCCTGGCAGACGGTCGAAATCCTTCAAAAACTTTGGTTTTGAAAGCAAACTTGCTTTCAAATTGGGACGTTTTGCTCTTAAATCCCGGGGACCTAACCCTCCCCATCGGCCGTGAAGGACGACAAAGAATCTCGGTCACGTTCCATCATGAGGCAAGGGATCGGGTCGCGACATTCCCCGAAGTTCAGCCCACCAGCTCGCTCAAAGCTCGACTTATCGGAAAGACAGTAGAAATCGAAAGCTACCAGGGATTAACCCAGCTCCACCGGGAGATCGAGGTCGACATCCCCGCTTCGCCAGATGCGGGATCTCATCATGGGGTCGTCAACCTTTTGGCTGAAGATGGTCAGGCGCGTTCGATCGCGATCTCATGGACCGTCACGCCCCGACTTCGGGTTGGTCCTCCCGCACTGACTCTCAAGTCGACGGATGGGGCTACTAATCGCGACTTCGTCGTCACTTCTGAAAAAACTTCATTTCGGATCGTGAATGTCTCCGGCCCCATCTTGGTCGAGACCGTGCACGCTCCGACCGAATCAAGACGATCTCACCGCCTCCGCCTCGCTCTCGACCCACTCCGGGTGCGTGGCTCCGTCGCCTCGGAAATCGAGATCACGACCGACGATCCCATTCAACCACGTCTTTCGGTCAGCGTCCTGATCCTTCCCAATCCCGGAGGTGCCTCACGATGAGTCGACCGATCCGTCGCGACGGCTTCACGCTGATCGAACTCCTAGTCGTCATAGCGATCGTCTGCCTGTTAATTGCCTTGCTCCTCCCCGCCGCCCAAGCGGCAAGGGAGGCGGCCCGCCGCTCGTCGTGCCTCAACAACCTGCGACAGATCGGGATCGCCACCCAATCTTACCACGACGGCAACGGTAGCTTTCCTCCGCCCCTGACTCAATTGAACGACATTACTTATGGTGGCTACTTCTCGATCTTGAGCAGGCTCCTACCCCAACTCGACCAGGGCCCTGCCTTCAACTCGATCAATTTCACTTGCGGGACCTGGCCGACGACGGCCCTCTCCGTGTACCCGGGCGGGAACATCTCGACCCCCAATAACATGAACAGCACGATCATGAATACTTCCATGACGGTGTTCCTCTGCCCATCCGATGGCGGCGCGTTCGAGCAGTCCGGGGCGAATTATCGCGGCAATACCGGCGTTGGACCCGAGGCTGGGACGACCGCCGAGTATCCCGACAGCGGCAATGGGATCTTCCCGGAGATCGGCCCCGTCCGCATGAGTCAAGTGACGGACGGCCTGAGCCACACCGCGGCGGTCTCGGAGCGTGTCCGCGGATCGGACCGACCTGGCTCGTTGAACCCCGACCGCGACATCTACCAGATGCCGCCCGTCGTTTTCACGGCCGACGACCTTTTGAAAGGTTGTTCCGTCGCGGCCCGACCCGACAACCATTACGGGAGCGTCGCGTCGGGCAAGAATTGGTTCTGGACCGGTCGCGATCAAACACTGTACAACCACGCCCAGACGCCGAACGGGAGAATCCCCGATTGCGCCTACGGGGGGGCTTTACCAATGCAGGACATGTCAACCGCCAGGAGCCGGCATCTCGGCGGCGTCAACCTCCTGATGGGAGACGGCTCGACGCGGTTCGCTAGCGAGACGATGGCGCTGCCGGTTTGGAGGGCGCTGGGAACCCGCAATGGTGGGGAGTTGGTCGATTAAAGACCACGACCAAGGAAAGTTTCTCGGGCATCGGAACACCTAACTCAGGGGGAGAAATCTCGATGACGACCATTCGCCAACGATTCCGATCCACGTTGATCCACGATTTTCCTACGTGCCTCTGCGTCTTGATCGCGGCGAGCGCGATCGTGATCCAATACCTCAACCAACCCGGGCGGTTGAGCGAACGGTCGCTGGCGTTGATCTCCGGGCGAACCGACATGTCGCAGACCGCCAGCGGACAAATGGGCTGCGCCTACGCCACCTTCAACCGGAACACCACCATCGACTGCACGGGTGTCGCGGCCCAGACCCCCTGCGGCGCCTGTCAGGGACCCTCTAACCGACTGACCAGATACAACAACTCGGCCGGGGGTCCTGGAATCATGCCTTCTGGCGGCATTCTCGCTTGTGGCACGAACATGCAGTTCGTCGGATTCTGCGACGGCAACGGGACGTGCGTCGGCGCGCAGAACGGTTCCAGATGCACCAACGGGCAACAACTCAGAGCTTACGTCCTGCAGACGACGCTACAGCCGTGACCGCGGTCAACCCCAGGCCGCCGACGCTAGCGACGGCGGCCGAGTCGTTCGCGAAATGGCGATTCTCGATCCCGAAGAATAAAGGTCCCTTGCAATGGTACTTTTCGTGATCATTCCTTTGTTGGCTCTGACCCAAGTCGACGGCCCCGGCCTGATCGAGGCCCCACAGTTCTCGCGGATCGTCCAAGCTCAACATGAGGATCTGCGCGACTACGAACTTATCATCGAAGGGACGCTGGAACTTGGGCCGACGAGCCGGGCCACCCGCGAGGAAAAGGATTCTTACAAGAGGCGTTACCAGAGCTTGTACCGCTATCGTTCCGATGGGGCGACGTTCCTGGAAGTCTACAACCGGGGTGCCTCGCTCGATTCATTCGGGAGGACGCGATACGCCCTCTTCGGCGACAAGAGCGAGGAGGTAGAGTCCGTGCCCGATCCGAAAGTCCCCCGGCTCACGTTCGAGACGAAGCCCCGCAGCCCGCTCCAACTGTTCTCCCAGACGGGTTCTCCCCAACGACTGCTCTATCACTGGTACTTCGAACAGTTCAAGGATTTAAGATTTATAGGATATGAACATTTGGGTTGGGAATTGATCGACGGTCATAACTGCGCCAAGATCAAATTATTCTTGTTCACCACGCCGCCGGCGGGCAACAAAACCCGATCGCAACTGCTCATGTGGATCGATCTCGAACGATCGGCGAACCCCCTGAGGGTTGAACTTCTCTTCGAACCGCCCGCCGTCGCCAGTCGATCTCATTCGATCGAGCTGCGAAGTTTCAAGCTGCCCGGGAACAAATCCATCTGGTTCCCGATCGCCGGGATCGATGACGGTTTCATGGTCAAACCGGGCGACTATCGCGAGGAGCCGCTCGTCCGATCGACTTATCATGTCGTCAATTCATCATTGCAGTTCAATCAAAGCCCGCCGGATTCCGCGTTCTCCCTCAAAGGGAACGGTGACGAAGCCCGTCGATCGAAACTTGTCATGCGCAAGGAGTTCGACGATGCGACGGCCAACTCGCCGCCGCCCGCTCGCACGGACCGCAAGAGCGTCCAGGAGAGGTTGGACCAACAGCTCAGGGAAGCCGATAGCCAGGCGAGGATGATCGAAGCCTCATCCGCCGTCCGGGAGAGTTGGGGGGTGGCGACATGGGCTCAACTCGGCTTCGGCGGGATCGCGATCTTCCTCCTCGTTGGCATCTTTGCTCGCCGTTCTGGGGCAGGGCGATGAGTGTTGCTCCCCTCTTGTGGGGACGGTCGCCGGGAATCGCCCTGCTCGTCCTGATGGCCTCCTCTGCGGCCCGGGCGAGCGAGGTGTCGCTTTATGATTGCGGAACGTTGGCGTTATATCGTTTGGCTCACATCGAAGGGTTCGACATCAACCTGGGTGATTTGGAGAATTATCTGCCACCACCATCAGCAAGTGGTTATTCGCTCAAGCAGTTGCGCGATGCCGCAAGGGCATTCGGGCTTGGCCTTGAAGGCATCCGGTCGGATGAGAAGGTCCGGGCCCCCGATTGCGCCTTCATTGCCTATCTCAAACGGGAACCCCATGGCCATTTCATTGTAATTCGCCCGGTCGGCACCCGGAGAAGGATGGTCCAGGTTTTTGACAACGATCATCCGGCCGAGGTTCTCGACCTGTCCGACCTCTCTCGCTCGAACGAATGGACTGGCTTGGCGCTCAGACCCACCCGGCCGGATTGGTCCACGCGGATCGTGATCGGATTGACGACCCTGGTGATTTGTCTGAGAGTGTCCATCCTCTACATTCGCCGCCGAAGTTCGATTAGATCACATTGAGATGCGACTTGACATCGAATGAACGGCTCAGGCTTCGGGGGGGAGGCGGCGGATGCGCTTGTGGACGTGGACGTTGACCGAGTCGTAGGGGTGGGTGAGGTTGCCGGTGTTGAAGATCGAGCGCATGGCCTCGACGTCCTCGGCCCCGAGGGCGTTGGTGAACATCGATCGGAAGTACTGGATTCCTTGCGCCGAGGGCTGGAACCGCTTGGGGTCGTAGAAGGCCACGGGCAAGGGGCGGGCGTGGATGATCCCCCAGCGGTCGCGGAGCTTGTTGGCGTCCATGCTGTCGAGTTCGAACCCGCCGTCGCGCCCCTGGAGGGTGGCCACGCAGTTGTGGGCCCCTTCGAGCAGGAGGCTGACCGCCTTGCCGCCGAGCTGCGAGGCGTAATAGCGATCGAACCGGATCGGCCGCCCGCCGCGCTGGGTGTGGCCGATCTTGCGGACGAAGATGGCGGCGTCGGCGCTCTCGTTGCGGCGCTGGCGGGTGAAGAAGGCGTCGCCGATCTCGTGGACCAGGAGCCGCTTGACGGCCTCGGCGGCCCCGGTGTACTGGACGTTGCCGGCCGGGTCATGGGTGGCGACCTTGGACCCGAGGATGTCGCCGTCGAGGTCGACGATCCCCTCGGAGACGCAGATGACCGCGTGCTTCTGGGTGTCGAGGATCGAGATGACCCGCTCGACCAGGGGGACGGGGTCGACCGGCGACTCGGGCACCAGGATGATGTCGGGCTGGCCGTAGGCCGTGCCCAGGGCGATCATCCCGCAGTCGCGGCCCATGACCTCGATGATCGCGATCCGTCGATGGCTCTCGGCGGTGGTCCTGATCCGCTGGACGCTCAGCGACGAGACGTAGACGGCCGTGGCGTAGCCCGGCGTCACGTAGTTGACCATCTCGTCGAGTTCGAAGACCCGGCTCGGGCGCTTCTTGTAGCGATAGCCCCGGGCGTTCTCGGCGGGCTCGCGGGTCCACTCGTTGGGCTCGTCGGGATAGTTCAGCCCGAGGTCGTTGTCGATCGTCTTGGGGGCCAGGACGGTGGGCAGGTGGTCGCTCAAGGGCTGCATGCCGTTGAGCGTGCCGTCGCCGCCGACGCAGACCAGGCCATCCACCTTGAGCCGCTTGAGCCGGTCGGCGACCCGGGCGATCGTCCCGGAATCTTCGCCGTCGACGTAGTCGCGCGACGCGCCGAGGATCGACCCCCCCTTGGTGGCGTCGAGTTCGGGGATCTTGTGGAACAAGGGGTTGAGGTGGACGTGGGGGACCTCGTGGTTCAAGAGGCCGCTGAACCCCTTGATGATCCCGTAAACCTCGACGCGCGCCTGGTTGGCGCGCTCGACGGCCCCTTCGATCGTGGCGTTCAAGGCCGGGGTATCGCCGCCCGCGGTGAGGATGCCGATCCGCTTCATCGTGGTGAGTGCCTTCGTCCCAGGTGGATCGATCGGGTCCGGGTTCAGGACAGCTTGAGGCTGGGCCCGCCTTCGAGCTCCACGACGTCGCCGAGGGCCATCTGGCGCCGCTTCCGGGTCTCGACCTCGCCGTTGACGCGCACCATCCCGTCGGCGATCAGGGCCTTGGCCTCGCCGCCGTGCATGACCCACCCGGCCAGCTTCAAGACTTGCGTCAGGTTGATCGGTCGATCACCGACGTTCAGCGGTTCCGGCATCAAGGTAACCCGTTCGCTTGGCCGCGGCGTCGACCTCGGCGGGGGTTGGCAGGAGCGGGAGGACCTTCTCGGCGGTCCACACGGCCTGCTTGGATTCCTGGACGAACGGGGCGAGGGCTTCCCCGGTCTCCGCCTTGAAGCTCGGCCCGATCGCGTCGATGACGCTCGCGACCAGCTTCCCCGTCGGGCTCGTGTAGATCGGGTCGCGGGTCCTCGGGGCCAGGCTGACCACGAAGAAGGTGACCACCACGCCCAGGATCGCCCCTTCCAGACCGCCCAGGAGCATCCCGAGGTGCCGGTCGAACGCCTCGAATTTCATCTTCCGCAAGATCACCCGGAAAACCCAGGCCACCAAGAACACGCCCCCAGAGACCGCCGCGTAAATCGCCATCATGGCCAGGGATCGGGCGATCACCGGATCGCTCCCGAAATGCGGGGCAACCTGCGGCGAAAGCTGGTGGGACGCGATATAGCCCAGGATCAAGGAGGCAATGCTGGCCAGTTGCCACGTCACCCCCCGCCATGCGCCCCAGATCATCCCGGCCACCACGACACCCGCCATCGCCGCGTCGTAAGTCGTCATCCTTGACCTCCCGGATTGAATGTCGAGCGGGCCCGCCGTCCATGAGTCCGCATCACTTTAGCGAATTTCGCCCGGATTTCCAAGGGCGATTCGAGGAACCGGGGGTCCGACCCTGGCCAACGAGTGCGCGTCCCGCTTATCCTTGACGACTCCCCGCCACCCTTTCTTGACGACTGCCCGCCCCCCTTTCGAGAAGCCCGATGGCCTACAGCGAATTCACCCTGGAAACCGTCAAACATCGCCTCGGCGTCCCTTCGCGAACGGCCGATCTTTTCCCGGACGCCCGGCCAGCCGTCATCTCGGCCTGGCTTTCGGAAACCCTAGCCAAAGGCGGACAGGGAGTCCAAATGTCGCTCATCAGCGAGAAGGCGCGGAGCGAGTTCGTGGTCGCCCCGGTCCTGCTGGCGGCTCGCGAGTTGAGCGGAAATCGGTTCGCCATCTACTCGGGCCAGCGGCTCGACGTCGACCCGGCCCGGGGGCTCGTCGGCGAGTGCGACTTCATCCTCGCGGCCTCCGAGACGGGCTTCACGCTTCAAGCGCCGATCGCCGTGGTGGTCGAGGCGAAGAAAAACGACATCGAAGCCGGCCTCGGCCAGTGCGCCGCCCAGATGGTCGCCGCCGACCAGTTCAACCAAGCGGACGGCCGTGCCGATGCGCCGGTCTTCGGCTGCGTAACCACGGGCGAAACGTGGCAATTTCTCCAGCTACACAAGAATTTCCTATTGATTGATCGTAATCGTTATTACATTGACAACATCGGCAAGATCCTTGGTGCGATCCAGGCGATCGTGGATCAAGGAGGGAGCGCCGTTGGCCCTTGAAACCGGCCGTCACCCGGGGAGCGGGCGGGCGAGCCCTTCGGTGTCGGCGAGGCGGGCGTGGAAGTCGGCCAGGCAGGCGGCCAGCGGGGGCATGGCGCCGGGCAAGAGGGCGTCGAGGCGGGGGGTGAGCAGGCCGCCGGAGAGTGGCCGGGGGGCCCCCTGGCCGAGTTCGGCGGTGGTCTTGGCGACGATCAGGCCCGGGTCGAGACCGAAGCTCTCGGCGAGGGCCCGGGCGAACCGAGGGCGGTCCATCACCTCGGGGCCGGCGACGTGGATCAGGCCCGAGTGACCCCCTTCGACCAGGGCGACGACCGCCCGGGCGACGTCGGGGCCGTAGCTCGGGCTGGAAATCTGGTCCGACGGGCAGGGGAGCGGCTTGCCGGCGGCCAGGGCCCGGGCGAGCTGGTACGAGAAGTTCTTCCCCTGCCCCTCCGGGCCGAACACCCACGAGGTCCGGGCGGTCAGGGCCCGGTCGCCTAGCTCGTCGGCCAGGGCCAGCTCCGCTTCCCGCTTGGCCTGGCCGTAGGCCGAGAGGGGGTTGACCGGCGAATCCTCGGCGTAAGGGCCGGCGTGGCCGTCGAAGACGTAGTCGGTCGAGAAGTAGACGAACCGGGCCCCCGAGTCGGCCGCGGCCCGGGCGAGGTTCAAGGGTTGCTCGACGTTGGCGGCCCGGGCCTTGGCCGGGTCGCGCTCGCAGCCGTCGACCCAGGTGAACCCGGCGGGGTAGAAGACGACGTCGGGCCGCTGGGCGCGGAGCCAAGCGGCGGACCCGGCGAGGTCGGCCGCGTCCAGGTGTGTCAGGCCGGGGGTCGGGACCGTGGCGAAGGTGCCGATGGCGTCGTGGCCCCGGGCCCCGAGGACCCGGAGGAGCCAGCCGCCGATCTGACCCGAACCCCCGACGACGACCGCGCGAAGTCCCATCAGTCGAATCCCCTGCGACGATGTTTGCTGTAGCGCTGGAGCGAGTCCTCGATGATCGGCAGGGCGACGTCGGACGACTGGATCTCGTCGACCTCGACCGACTTGCCTTCCAGGAGCTTGTAATCCTGGAAGAACCGCCGGAGCATCATCAAGCGGTGCGGGGGCAGCTCGTGGGCTTCCCGGAAGCTGTTGAACTCGGGGTCGCCGACGGCCACGGCCAGGATCTTGTGGTCGGGCTTGCCGGTGTCGAGCATCGTCATCAGGCCGATGGCGCGGGCGGTCACCAGCGTCATCGGCGCGACCGGCTCCTGGCAGAGCACGAGGACGTCGAGCGGGTCGTCGTCCTCGGCGTAGGTCTGGGGGATGAACCCGTAGTTGGCCGGGTAGTAGACCGCCGAATACAGGACCCGGTCGAGCCGGAGGAGCCCGGTCTTCTTGTCCAGCTCGTACTTGACGCTCGACCCCATCGGGATCTCGACCAGGGCGTTGAACTCGCGGGGCAGGTGCTCGCCCGGGGTGACGTCGTGCCAGGGGTGCGTCATCGTGGTCGGGCCTTCGCCGTCAAGGGAGTCCGGGCCGGGTGCGATTCGGGTCGAGCCGGGCCCGAGTATAGCAGACCCGCCCCGGACGGCCAACCGCCCCGTCAACGCCGGCCCGACTGGATCACTCCGGCCCCGAGGACGATCAGGGCCAGCCCCAGCCAGGTCGACCGCGGCACGGCCTCGCCGAACCAGAACCGGCCGGCCAGGACGCTGACCACGGCGAACACCGCGACGTAGGTCCCCAGGAGCCGGGACAGGTCCCAGGGGACCAGGTTGACGACCACTCCATAGGCGGCCAGCATCAGGCAGCCGGCCGCCACCAGCCACCCGCCCCGCCCCCTCAGCCCCCGGCGGACCACGGCGTCGCCCCCGACCTCCAGCAAGGCCGCCGCGACCAGGAACAGGGCGGGCAGCAGGCTCGATCCGATCCGGCCCAAGGCGGACCTCGCTTCGCGGTTGGAGGGGGAGGCGGGGCGGCCCTCGCCAATGGGGGGCCGCCCCGTCGGGGACGATTCGGCGTCAGGGGGCGCAGGCGACCAGGTCGTCGGCCAGGCGTTCGAGGGCTTCCCGGGTCATCTGGCAGGGGACGACCCCGCGGCGGCGGGCGGCCTCGTCGAAGGCCAGGCGGCGGAGGTGGAGCGTCCCGCCCCGGCGGAGCCGGACCTCGGTGAACGACCGGCGATCGGCGCGGGCGGTGGGGGCCCGGCTCCGGAGTTCGGCCTCGCCGGCCTCGGCGTCGACCTCGAGGACGACCAGGGGTTCCATCAGGTACGTCAGGCGGGCGGCCAGGCGGTCGCCCCAGCTTCGGAGGTCGGCGGCCGACAGGTCGGGCCGCCCTCCCTGGGCGAATTCGAGGGCGTCGAAGGCGACGCCGACCGGCCCGAGGGCGGTCATCCGCAAGGCCAGCCGGTGCGGGCCCGCCTCGGCCTCGACGGCCCGGGGCAGGTCGGCAATCGAGGCGGCGCCGGCCTCAACCGCGTCGGCGATCTTTCGGCTCAGGGTCATGGGTCGTTCCTCCCAGGGGGCGGACCGTGTGGTCCGTCCCGTCGAATGACAAGAGGGTGGGCCGCCCGTCGACGCCGGTCTCGATGTGCACCGGGCGCGTCCAGAGGCGGTGGAGATGACGCAACGTGTCCTGCGCGTGGTCGACCTTGAGGTCGACCCCGAAATGCTCGTGCTGGAGGTACAACTCGCCGCGATTCCGGTGGTTGCCGTCCTTCACGCGGATGATCGGCTGGCCGAAGTTGGTCAGGCCGAAGAGCAGGCGTTCCTTGATCTTCTTGAATTCGCGGCTCTCGATCTCGTAGGTCTCGTGTTGGTCGTTGTGCTTGAAGCTGAACATGTTGTGGCGTCGGCAGAAGTCCGGCGTCAGGAACGTGTCGACGAACGTCACGTCGTTGTGGACCTTGCGGACCTCGAAAATCTTGGCCCGGCCCAGGCCGAGCCCCTTGTCCCACCGCCGCCGCTCCTCGTGGTCGTCGCAGTCGTCGTATTCGGGGCCGAACTGCCCCTTGTTCCAGCGCTCCTCGATGTCGCGGAACAGCTCGATGCCGAGCTTGTAGGGGTTGAGCCGGCCCGGCTGGGTGGCCATCGTCCCCGAGTGGTGGTCGGCGTAATCGACCAGCTCGGACGGGTCGAGGGTTTTGGTGGTCATGATCGTGGAGTGCCAGAACGAGGCCCACCCCTCGTTCATGATCTTGGTTTGCCCCTGGGGCGTGAAGTAATACGCCTCCTGGCGGATGATGTCGAGGACGTCGCGTTGCCAGGCGTTGAGCGGGGCGTGCTCCAGGAGGAACAGCATGACGTCGCGCTCGGGCGTCTCGGGAAACTGCTTGGACCTGGCCTTCTCGGCGTCCTTGGCCTTGGCCTGCTCCTTGAGGAACGCCGGCGGGTTGACGTACGAGTCCATGTACCCCTTGCTCTGGAACCGGACGAGACCGTCCTCGCCATCGCCTTCGGGCTGGAAGTCGTAGCGGCTGACGTCGTCGCGCCGCTTGATGAACGGCGAGTGCATGTCGATCAGGTTTTCGAGCGACAGGCAGCTATCGATGAAGTCCTCGACCGCCTCCTCGCCGTGCCGCTCCATGTGGGCCCGGATTCGGTTACCGTGGTTGGCGGTCTCGTCCATCATCTTGCGGTTGGTCTGGCCGAACCAGTTGTTATTCTTGAAAAAATCATTATGCCCATAAACGTGGGCCATGACCAGCTTCTGGTCGACTTTCATGTTGCAGCGGAGGAGATAGGCATAGCAGGGGTCGTTGTTGATGACCATCTCGTAAATCTTCTGGAGCCCGTAGCGATACCCTTTGGAGAGTTGCTCGTACTCCATCCCGAACCGCCAGTGCGGGTAGCGGGTGGGGAACCCGCCGAGGGCGGCGATCTCGGATAGCTCGTCGTAGTCGAGGACCTCGAAGATGGTGTCGTAGAAGTCGAGGCCGAAGGCCAAGGCGTGGGCCTCGATCTCGACCTGCAACTCGCGGAGGTCGGCCGGCAGGTTGTGCTCGGTGCTCATCGTGGACATGGCGGGACGTCGCCTCCGTCGTCGAATCAAGCCTGGGCCAGGAACTTGCGGACCTCGTTCTCGATCAGGGACGTCGGCACGAGCCAGGGCTTCTCGGTCAGCTCGATCTCGAGGATCTCGGACCCCGGCTCGCTCCGGTAGACGCCGGCCAGGGCCCCGACCGGCGTCGAGCCGCGGAATTCGCCGCCGTCGGGCGTCCCTTCATAGGCGCCATGCCGCGCCAGCTTGGCCGCGGCCCGCTCGAACAGGACCCGCCGCCGCTCGGGATCGCCGGGATAGGGGACTCGGAAGATCGCCATGCGGTTCGCCTCTGTCTGATCCGGGAGTCGGGACTGACTTCTTCGGGGATTCGACGTCAATCGGCCCCGCGCACGCGAAGCACGAGCACTTCTTGGGCCCAACGCCGGACCGTCGTGACCCAGTCCATCTCCGAGCCCGTCTCGGGACGGCTGGCCCACTCGTAAATCTCGGCCGCCCTCAGAAATGGGAAGACCAGGCCTTTGTCGGATTCGAGGTATCGGCCATTGGCCTGACGGACTAGGATGCGAAGGCCACCCTCGTCGCCGACCCAGACTTCGGGGACGCTGAGACGACGGAGGACCTCCACGGCCGCCGCGTCATGACGGTAGACCACCTCGATGGACAAATCGGGCGGCGGATCGATCCTGAGGTCGATGTTTTCCTTGCCCTTCTTGGCGGCGATCGGCCCGTGGTTGGCGAAGTAAAAGCTCTCGTCCGGCTGGACGCCCCCACGCTTCTTCCGACGTCGCAAGGTCGTCTCGCCGGCCATCATGAAGGGGATTTTCAGGCCGACGGCGACCTCGATGACGAACTGGCCGAGCCGCTTCTTGAGCCATTCGTGGTTATACGAGGGCGACACGAGATAGGCATCCCCATCGAGATAGATGATCTGGGGACGTGACTTCTTCCCCTGGATCTTGAGGAGGGCCCGGTAGCCTTCCCAGCCGATGCCCCACATCTCGACGCACTGGTCGCCCTCGATGGTCCGGCCCGGATGGATTTGAGACGGGGCTGGAATCGAGGTCAAAGTCGTCAGATCCGTCGCCATCGCCGGTCCTCCGGTGGTACTCATCAGGTCACCGTCCCCGGCCGAGGAATTCCTTGATCGAGTCGTAGATCCCGTCCTTGTTGCGGATCTCGGAGAGGGCGAGGTTGGGGACGTGCTCGAAGGCTTCTTCGAGCTCTCGGTAGAATTCGCCCGAGCCGTAGGGGGATTCGACCTGGCCGTAGCCGAACAGGTTGCACTTGGGCAACAACTGGTCGCGGAGCAGGCCGACGCAGTGGCGGTTGTCCTCGCCCCAGTTGTCGCCGTCGGAGAAGTGGAGGACGTAGATGTTCCAGTCGACGACCGGGTGGTCGGCCTCGATGATCTTGTGGGCCAGGTTGTAGGCCGAGCTGATCCGGGTCCCGCCGCTCTCGCGGGTGTGGTAGAAGGTGTGCTGGTCGACCTCGCGGGCAACGGCGTCGTGGATGATGTAGCGGGTGGTCACGCCGTCGTACTGGCTTTTGAGCCAGGTGTCGATCCAGAACGCCTCGATCCGGACGATTTCCTTCTGGTCATCGGTCATGCTCCCCGAGACGTCCATCAGGTACAGGACGACGGCGTTGGAGTGGGGCAGGAAGACCGGGTTCCAGGATCGGTACAGCTTGTCCTCGCGGACCGGAATGACCATCGGGTCGTCGGGGTTGTAGGTGTTCGAGGCGATCTGGCGCTTCAGGGCCTTCTTGTAGGTCCGCTTGAAGTGGCGGAGGCTTTCGGGGCCGGCCTGGCGGATGCCGGTGTACTTGTCCTTCTCCTCGATGATGTTGGCCCGCCCCTTGGGCTGGATTCGCGGCAGGGCGAGCCCTTCGCCGAGGATCTCGGCCAGTTCGTCGAGGGTCAGCTCGACTTCGAGGATGTGCTGGCCGGGCGAGTCCCCCGCGCCGCCGGAAGGGTCACCGTCGCCGGCCCGGCCGATCGGGGTGCCGACGTCGCCGCCGCCCTGGCCGACCCCGCCGCTGTTCTTGGGGCCGTAGCGGAACTCGGGGATCTGGATCTGGGGCAACGGGATCGAGACCAGCTCGCCGCCCGTCTTGCCGATCATCTCGCCGTGGGTGATGTATTTGCGCAGGTCGGCCTTGATCTTGCCGCGGACGATCTGCTTGAACCGGTTCTGATCCCGCTCGATTTTGCGTACCACGGCCGATGAGCCCTCGACGGTTGGGTGCGGCGGTCTCGGGTCGGTCGACCGTGCCCGCCTCGCGGCGCAGCACCAATTGCCCGCGACGTGGGCGGTCGACCGTGGCCCGGATGGCAAAGAGCGGGGTGGATGAGGCCGAGAAACCGACAAGGGCGGGCGGGGATCGATCGGAGGCCGCCGTCTCCAATCGCAAATTATAAGCCGGGACCGCCCGATCCCTCAAGCTCGACCGTGCCGGATGCGGCGACCGTGGGAAACCCGCATCGTCGCGGTTGATCTATTTCCCCATTCAAGGCAAGACGTCCCGGACGGCGACCCGCCCCACCTCGCGGCCGTCGAGGATCACGGGGACCTCATCTCCTCGGCCATAGTGGCGACACTCTCGGTAAGAAGGCACTCCGACTCGACCGGTCAGGTCGCCATGAACTTCGAACCGTCCTTCCGGAATGTTGACGATCCAGTAGATGGGGATACCCTCGGCCGCGTAGGCCCGGAGGGCATCCCGGGAGTCTTCGGCGAGGCTGGAGTCGGCGACTTCGACGATCAGGACGACGTCACGCGCCGTCGGCATCCGGTCGCGATATTCATCGAGGGTTCCCCGAAGGACCATCACGTCGGGCTCGGGCACCGAGTCATCGCCGAGCAGGACCGGCTGCTCCAGTTCGACGTGGAACCCTCCGGGCACGAGTCGATCCAGGAGCCGATCGAGCTTGACCGCGGAGAACGAATGGCGGCGGCCCTTGGTCATCTTCTCGACGAGCCTCCCGCGCCAGAGAAAGACCCGGTCCTTGGCGGTGAAGATGCCCGACTCGACCAGGCGGAGATAGCGGTCGGTGGTCATCCGATAATCGCGAAACTGGCCTTTTGCCTCGGATTCCGTCGCCTGTGTCGTGGCCATGTTTTCGTCCTTTCGCCGGTCGGCGTGGATCAGGGCAAGACGTCCCGGACGGCGATCCGCCCGACCTCGCGGCCGTCGAGGAACACGGGAATCTCGTCGTCCGGTCCATAGGCGCGGTGTTCTCGGTAGTGGGCCGACTCGGGCGGTCCCGTCGGATCACCGTGGACGTCGATCCGGGCTTTGGGGATATTGACGATCCAGTAAACCGGGATGCCCTCGGCCGCGTAGGCCCGGAGGACCGACCGGGAATCGATCGCTAGGCCCCTATCGGACACTTCGACGACTAACCCGACGTCGCGAGCCGCCACGGAGCGATCGAGGTAGTCGCGGGGCACACCACGGACGACCGTGAGGTCGGGCTCCGGCATGCTGGATTCAGACAGGGCGATCGGCTGTTCCTGGCGGACGAACCAGCCGCCGGGCACGTGTTCGATCATGAGGCGTTGGAGACTCGTGAGCGAGAAGTTGTGGCGGTTCCCCGTCGTCATCTTCTCGACGAGCCTCCCTTTCCAGAGGAAGACCGGGTCTTTGGGACCATAGACGCCCGCCTCGACCAACCGCTCGTAGCGGTCGATGGTCATCCGGTGCGGCGGGAACTCGGGCTTTGCGCCCGTCTCGGGCTCGGTTTCCGTTCCGGTGGTCGCGATCGTGGCCATGACTCGCCTCCTCGATCGGTCGGGGGGGAGGTGGCCGGGATGGTGGTCCCGGCCCGTCCGCCTCGATCAATGGTTGCCGCGCTTGACGTCGCCGCGGGCGAAGATGCTGGCGACGTAGTTGAGGACGTCGGTGGCCGAGTCGTCGTCGTAGCCGTAGTTGCGGATCAGGCGGCCCTTGACGATGTCGATCTTCTCCTGGGTGTCCTTGTCGATCACGCTGGACACCAGGCTGGTGAGCTTGATCGTGTCCTTCTGGTCCTGGAATAGCTTGAGTTCGAGGGCTTTTTGGAGGCGCTCGTTGGTCTTGTAGTCGAACTTCTTGCCGTCGAGCGAGAGGGCGCCGATGTAGTTCATGATCTCGCGGCGGAAGTCGTCCTTGCGGGACTCGGGGATGTCGATCTTCTCCTCGATCGACCGCATCAGCCGCTCGTCGGGCTCCTCGGTCTGGCCGGTGTACTTGTTCTTGACCTTCTCGCGCTGGGTGTAGGCCTTGACGTTGTCGATGTAGTTGCCGCAGAGGCGGGACAGGGCGTCCTCGTCGGCGGCGATGGCGCGCTGGACCTCGTTCTTCACGATGTCCTCGTATTCTTCCTTGACGACGGCGAGCAGGTGCTTGTAGTGCTTCTTGACGTCGTCGCTGTTGATGAGCGAGTGGTGCTTGAGGCCGGCTTCCAGCTCGTTGAGGACCATGAACGGGTTGACCGAGCGCTCGTCGGCGTGGGCGACCAGGGCGTTGGAGATCTTGTCCTGGACGTAGCGTGGGCTGATCCCGTGCATCCCCTCGCGCTCGGCCTCCTCGCGGAGTTCCTTGATGTTGTCCTCGGTGAAGCCGGGCAGGGTCTTGCCGTTGTAGAGCTTGAGCTTCTGGAGCAGGGTGAGCCCGGCGTTCTTGGGCTCCTCCAGGCGGGTGAGGATGGCCCACATCGCGGCGACTTCGAGGGTGTGCGGGGCGATCTTCTTGCCGCGGACCTTGCGGCTGTTGTAATCCTTCTGATAGATGTGGATCTCGTCGGAAAGCCGGGTCACGTATGGGACGTCGATCTTGACGGTCCGGTCGCGGAGGGCTTCCATGAACTCGTTGGACTGGAGCTTCTTGTATTCGGGCTCGTTTGTATGTCCGATGATGACTTCGTCGATGTCGGTCTGGGCGAACTTCTTGGGCTTGATCTTGTGCTCCTGGCTGGCGCCCAGGAGGTCATAGAGAAAGGCGACGTCGAGCTTGAGGACCTCGATGAACTCGATGATCCCGCGGTTGGCGATGTTGAATTCGCCGTCGAAGTTGAAGGCGCGGGGGTCGCTCTCGGTGCCGTACTCGGCGATCTTCCGGTAGTTGATGTCGCCGGTCAGCTCGGTGGCGTCCTGGTTCTTCTCGTCCTTGGGCTGGAACGTGCCGATCCCGACGCGGTCCTGCTCCGAGAGGATCAGGCGGCGGACCCGGATATCGGCGAGGACCTTGGACCAGTCGCCGTCGTACTTGGCCATCCGCTCGTTGAACGTCTGGCGGCAGAACGGGCACAGGTCGCCCTCGACGGTGATCGGGTAATGGTGGTCGACGGCCTCGGCCGCCAGCGATTCGACGAGGTCGGCGCGATGTTCGAGCGGGACGAGGTGGAGCGGGTCCTCGTGCATCGGGCAATCGGCATAGGTGTCGGTCCCGTCGAGCCCTTCCTCGCGCCATCCGTAGGTGTAGAGCGCCCCGTGGTCGGTCTTCGAGTAGTGCTCCAGGCCCTTCTTGAGCAGGCGGGCGATGGTGCTCTTGGAGCTGCCGACCGGCCCGTGGAGCAGGAGCACCCGGCGCTCGGTCCCGTACCGATTCGCGGCGCTCTTGAGCACATTGAGCAGGTTCATCAAGGTCCGGTCGAGGCCGAAGATCGCGTCCTGGCCCTCGCCCACGGGATCGTCGAAGAACTTGTAGCGGACGAATTTATCCTTGTTGGTGACGACCTCCTCGGTCCCGTGCGAGAGGACCATGTCGTAGAGCCGCTGGTAGGCGGTCCGGGTCACCTTGGGGTCGCGGCGGACGATATCGAGATAGTCGGCGAAGGTGCCGTGCCAGTGTTTCTTCTGGTAATCCGCCAGGTTCTGGCGGCCGGCGATCCTGGCGATCAGATCCGATCCTGCGGACATAAGCGGTCTCCCTCCTGATCGGGTAATCCGTCGGGCGGCGCGCATCGCGAATGGCGCGGGAGCGGTCCCTTTGAAGGCTCGCGGTGCCCGCGCGCGGGTGAGAAGGCCCTCGGGTCGAACGAGGCCCGGCCGAATTGTCAAGCTGGCGAATGGGGAAGTTGGGTTCGAGGAGTCCAGTCGTCGGACGTCGTCCGGCGGGCGAAGCCGGCCCTGTGGGGAGCGGGCGGTGCGGCCTTCGCGGCGGGGGCCGGTGCGACCATGAAGGGGCAACGGGCCGTCTGACCTATTACAACCCCCCCCTCTTTTCCTGTCAAGCGACCCGACGCCGATCGGGCCGATCGAAATCCGCCCGCCTCACGCCGGGGAGGTCCCGCCCGGATCGCGCCGACCCTCGAAGCGGTGGGTGTAGGTGGCGTATCGCCGGGCCTCGGCCCCGACGTCTTCCCAGCCGAAGGCGTGGCGGCCGTAGTGCCAGAGGCGGATCGAGGTGTCGGCCATCGGGGTGACGCCGATCCGCGCCAGGCGGTCGCTGAACGCCCAGTCTTCGCCCAAATAGTGCTGGCGCCCCTCCCCCTGGGGCACGACCGCCGGCTGGAAGAACGGCCAATCGCCCCGCCCCCAATGGGTGTTGCAGTGGGGCAGGCCCAGTTCCGCGATCATCCGCCGGAGGACCGCCGCCTTGATCCGCAAGAAGCCGGTGGCCGCGTACTTCAGCGGATAAAGGCCGAAGGCGTGGGCCCCGAAGACGACCTCCTCGACGCCGTCGGCGAAGATGCTGGCGAACTCGCGCCGGCCCTTCTTGGCGTACACGCCCGAGACCACCGGCTCGGGCCGGGCCAGCAGGCGGAGGGCGTCGAGGGGGTCGAAGCCGATGTCGGCGTCGACGAACAATAGCGACTCGGCCCCATCATGCAGGGCCCCGGAGGCCAGTTGGTTGCGGGCGACATCAATCTGCGAACTTCCGCCCATGCGGACGACCCGAACCCCCTCTTCTTCCAGCTTGCGCAGCGATTGCTCGCACTCCCAATCGATCCCGTTGAGGTGCGGCACCAAGACGACGGATTGGGCCCGCCCCGGCGGGATCGTCGGCGCCGCCTTGGTTCGGGGCTTGAGGTCGCGGAAGAACTCGACGTACTTCGGCTCCAAGACTTCCGGGTCCCACCGCCGAGCCTCGGCCAAGGCCCGGCGGCGGTGCTCCTCGTAAAACTCGGCGTCGTCCCAGAGCCGGATGACGGCCTCGACCCAGGGCTCGACCTCCTCGGCCGTGGGGAGCATCCGCGTGGCCTGAGTGATCCGATCGGGCAGCGGGAGCACGATCCCGGCCCCGCCCAAAGTTTCGGGAATCCCGCCCCGGTCCGAGCCGATCACCGGGATGCCGTTGACCATCGCCTCGATAGCCACCAGCGGCTGATTCTCCCACCAGAGCGAGGGCATCAGGCAGACTTTGGTGACGCTCCAGAAGTCGCGAGGATCGGCGGTATGGGCCATGAAGTGGACGGTGCCATGATCCCGTAGTTCGAGCCCGCAAGCGGCCACGGTCGCCTCGGTCCCCCGACTCTCGACGACCAAGACCGGGATATCGGGACGACGTTCGCCCAGTTCATCCGCAATCCGGGCGAAGGCGTAAACGCCTTTTTCCAAAGAAGGATTTACGAATGTGAAATATTTACGCTCATGCCGCTCGACGAAAATGCGCCGGTTATCAACGGAGTAGGGAAGGATGTTGGAATCGATGCCAAGCGTCTCGTGATAGAAACCGGCGGCAAACGAAGAGGGCACTAGTACGATGTCGACGTTTGCGAAAACGGGAGGGTGTCGATAGGCAAAGTTATGAAGCGTGAAGACGGTCGCAATCCCTCGATGGCGGGCGCGTGAAGAAACCTCGGCGGTAAGCGGGTCGCCGCCGTATGTCACCAGGATTTCCGGTTTGTAGCAATCGAAACAATCATCGAGCAAGCGCAGGACTTGGACACGTTCGGCCTCGTCCGGCTCCCGATAGCTTCGCAGCCCCCCAGGCGGAATAGTAACGGCGACTCCCTGGCTTTCCAGGCGAATCGAGGAGTTGGTCAACATCGAGCACGGCCCGACGAGATCGACCGTTGACCCGCCATCGGAGATCGCACCGCTGATGGCTTCCACGATCAGGCCATGACCGGCCAGGCTACCCATCAACGAGCGGTTCGCGATGGCGGCACCATTGGAGTCGTCGAAGTAGAAGAAGCGTGAATAATGAAGGACGCGGCGTGGCGAGGCCGTGTGCATATCAACCAGCCGGGACATCCCAGATGAGGAGAGTTTCGGTACCGTCGATCCCATTTTTTCCGACTACCGCCGCTGAATTGACTTTGACGATCGCCAGCCTCACGATGTCGCGCATGAAGACGACGGCCTTGACCATTCCGGCTGGACCATGGGAAGCACGGAGCCTGCGGCCGGTGTGCACGTCCCATTGAGTGACAACCCCGCCGGGAGTCGCCGAGATCAACCGCGAGCCGTCAGCATTGAACGCCAGTGAAGAGGCCGGTTTCGGTTCGGATGGGGTCAGGACGCGAATCGGGAGGAGTTTGGCAAAAGTCCGGAGACTGACCACGCCCACATCGTCGGAGGTCGCGATGACATCGCCATCAGGGGACATTGCCAGGGCGAGGATGAACCCCGACTGAGATGGATACTCGTGACCTCGGCCCCGTAAGACGTCCCACGTCTTGACGACCTTACCGACATTTTTGACCTCATCACTGATCGCGGCCGCCCTCAAGCCATCCGCACTGAAACGGTAAGCCTCGGGCCCATAAAGTCCCTGAATCGTCCCCTCGACGCTGGCGATCTTCCGGAACTGGTCGGGACGACCTGGGGTTTCGGTGGTCAAGATCGAATGATTGTCGATGGCGACAATCGCCTGTGGACCCCAAGAAATGGCGAATATTGGGAAGTCTCGGAGCGTGAATCGGCCAACATCGCCCCCAGTCGCGATGTCCAAGATCCGAATGATGCCGCCACGATTGACCGTGAGGAACGATTGCCCACCCACTGGGCCCAATTGCCCGTTACCGATGCGTTTCAAAGCGATCGGATCACGTGGTTCATACCGCTCAGCACCACCTGACACAATTTGAGACCCATCTGGACTGAATGCAATCGCGTAAATGGGTGCAACTTGCCGCCCGATCGAGGCGACGAGGCGTCCCGATTCGACATCCCACAAGGCCACGAAGGGCTCTTTTCCACTCACTCGAAATTTGGTTGCGATGCCACTCGCGTTGATCCCATTGAGGTCCACCGCCACCCGGCGCAACGGGTCTTCAATAGTCGACCCAAGCCGTGTACCGTCCGCGTTAAACACAACGGCCCGATGCCGAATGTGGCCAAATTCGTGCGTCAATGTCCGCACGCCCTCGACCGCAATTTTTTCCTTGGATTTTTGCGACGAAGAAGATACTTGAGCCGCAAATGTTGAATGGTACAGGAAGCCGAGCGACAAACTGGCGACCGCCCCAGACTTAATTTCCTTCAAGAAGTAACGGCGACCAAAATTTTTCATTTAATTACCATCAATGAAAATTCGTGGATTGGCAACCGTCCGGTCAAAAATGCATGACAAACGAATCTAAATTTGGCAGGCCGATACGCCCATGACTCATTCAGTAGTCGAGCACTATCCTAATCGCTAGATCTCAGCATTCAAAAGTTTACCACCAACAACTAGTGCCCCCGTCTCACCAAGCAAATAACTAATGAGTGAGAACAGTCGAGGAACAGTCATTAACCCAACCTGGGAAAGCCTCGGCACCGCTCGGAGTCGAATCTTGAGGCGCAGGTGCGGGTGTTGAAAAGTCAGCCGGCCAAGGAGGACTATTACTGACCGAAAGCTTGTAGGACCAGTCGGTTTCCGACAAAGCCACCCAAACGCCACTTGGGGGCTGATACATCAAGTAAGCCTTGAAATTACAAGAGGCATCGATCGAGGTGGCTGACAATGGGGCAGACCAACGAGGATAATCATACGTCGTGACTAAGACTGGACTAGAGTAGGGAGGCGATATCCAGCCATTCCCATAATTGTCGGGTATGGCTATGGGATACCCGATAGGGTTGTTCCGACCGAAAGTCCCATCATCCAGGGTTGGGTCGAAAGATTGCCAGTAAGTGCCGCCTCCGGCTTGTCTGTAACTATTATAAAAAGAAGAGATAACCTGGCAAATCATAAAATATCCGCCGAATCTACCCGTGGTTGTCTGTGCCCGGAAAGTTGTCGGCGGATCTAAACCGATAGTCGCTTGTGTAGAAGTGGTGAAAAACTGGATTGTGCCAGCCGAACCGGAAATCCGGGCAGTCGGCTTCACGACTTCCGCAGTCAAGGTCGTGGAAACCGGAGGGAGATCCGCGTTTGTGTAAGAATTTGGATCGAAGTAGCTACACGTGACTTTGAGAATCATCGTCGAAGTGTCTGGGTCGACGATTGCCTGGAATGACCCTTGACTCCTATCTGTCGCCCAAATGGGCTTCGCAGATACGGATTTCAACGATGGATCTGAAACGACATTGTCCGTGGGCAAATTAGAGAAATACGATTTGTATGTCCCGCCACTCCATGAAATCGTGCTGGGATCAATCGTATACCCGCAAGGAGCAAGAACGGAGCAATTCAAGGAAGCGCCTACAGGCACTCCATTCGTGATGACCTCATTCGACTGATCATTGGGGTTCGGGCAGGTCCAACCCCCCGGCCCCCAACCACCGGAAATGCACGGGGGAGGAGGGGTGTTCGAGCCGCTGCCCGAGCCCGAGCCGGACCCCGAGCCCGACCCGCTCATCGATGAGTCAAACGCCGCCACCGTCTTGGTGTTTGAAGAGTTGGCCCCGCTGGATGCCGCGAGCGTCATCGGGCGAATATTGGGAGTCGGATATGTCGTAGGTCCAGTCTGAGCCGGAGAAGCGATCGAGGGTAGTGATGCCGCACTGGCCGGAGCAGGATTGTTGGGGATTTGAGCCGTCGCCGGGGTCGGCGCGCCGACGCCTCCTCCACCACCTGTAAGCGAAGTATCCACAAGCCCGGATACGGGGCGAACAGGGGCGACATTGCCCGAGGCAACCGTGATCGCGTTGGTGTATCGAGCGATATCCACCACTACTGTCGGACCGACTTTGAAAGAACTTGGCGAAACGACTTGAGTACTCGTCAGGGTGCTCGCGCTCTGAGCACCCGAGAACCCGGTTGATCCCCGGTCAAGCTTCATCGATGCGACTGGTGTCGTCGTCGAGGTCCTGCTCCGAATCGGCTGCTGCTGTCGGTCCGTTGAGGATTCCAACCGACTCGCGACGGCCGATGCCGCGAGTGGCAGCCCGACCGCGAGGCTCGAGACGGGGCAGATGGACTCAAGGGTCAGCGTCGATGGGCGGAACGGACGCAGCTTTCGGGGGGTGTGCATGGTGGTCAATCCTTCCCAAGGTATGTTCGCACGCCCCGTTGCGGCAAGCGATGGGAGGCGGTAGAGACTTGGAGGACATAATTCGTTTTGATCTGTAGGATTGACTGTTTGTAATGTTTGCGCGATCGCCACGCAAGGAAAAAATCTTGAAAATGGAATTTTTATTTCCTTCACCGATTAATGGGCTGGCCCAAGGTTTGATCTCCGGAGAGCCAACGGGTCAAGCCGACGCCTTCTCGCCCTTGCCCTCGGCCAGCGTCGCGGCCGGCAACGAGCGTTCGCCCAGCTCGACCAGGGCGGCCAGGAGGACCAGGCCGATCGGCAGGGTCGCGTAATGGGCGTAGCCGTCGGCCGCCGCCAGGGCCCAGGTCGAGGCCGGCAGCGACAGGACGAGCAGGTAGGCCGCCGCCGACAAAGCCCCCGCCGCCAGGCCGCCCAAGGCCAGGGCGGCGACGAGGTGGCCTCCTTCGGCGGCGATCATCCGGCCATAGCCCCGGAGGGCGTCGCCGGGCGTCCCCCGGCTCCAGGCCACCGCGCCGAACAGGCCGACGAAGGCCAGGCCGACGCCCTGGAGGTCGACCAACCCCCAACCCAGTTGCCAGCGGAGATACGACGCCAGGGGGGTCCCGGGCGCCGCGTAGTTCAGGAGGTAGGGCACGGTCAACCACGTCCCGGTGGCGACGTAGCGGCCCGGGAACGCCAGGAGGCACCCCAGGGCCGCCGCCGGGATCAGGAGCGTGGCCCCGCACACGTCGAGCGCGTCGTTCTCCTGGTCGCCGAGGCCGGCGTTGCGGATTTCGACCAGGACCCACGCCACGAGGACCCCGTCGGCCATCACCATCAGGGCCGGCAGGACGGCCGCTTCCAGGACCATGCACCCGCCCAGGGGCAGCTCGGGGTTGTTGCTCACCAGCGACACGAACCGGTACAGGGCGTACAGGGCCGTCACCCCCCAGCCGATCGTCGACCACCGAGCGGCCCGGCGGCGGACCTGCCACGGAGGCCGGACCGTCGAGCCCCACCGATCCGTCGAGAACTGGAACAGGACCACCGAGGCGCCGACGAGCAGGGGGATCAAGAGGCCGAGCCCGACCACGTCGCGGAGCGGCGTCAAGGCGGCCAGGACCCCCTGGCCCAGGGCGACGTCGGCCAGTCGATGCCCCTTGGTCAGCAGGAGCAGATCATCCCGGCTGGTCGGGACGCTGTAATAGAAGGTCTGGTTGGCGGTCCAGGCGAGCACCGATATCCCCACGGCCACGGCCAGGAGCCGCCCCGACCGGCGGACCCGGTCCCACGCCGAGCCCACGAGCCGGGCGTGCCCCGCGACGTCGAGCAGTTGCCCCAGCGCCCGCGCCGGCCCCTGGAACACCAGGGCCGCGATCAGCAAGGCCGCCAGGGCCAGGAGCCAGGCCCAGAGCCCGCCCGAGAGCGGCCCGACCGTCGGGTCGGGCGACGAGAGCGTCAGGCTCCCGCACCAGCGACGGAGCGCCAGGACCAGCGACGACAGGGCAACGCCGCCCGAGCCCGTCGGGGTCGTCATGGTGGTCCCGGTGGCCGGGGCCGTGGTGGTGGTGGCCTGGGACCACAGGAGAGGCACCAAGGTCGATGCGTCCAACGTCGCGCCTCCCGCCGACGGGCCGGAGGGCACCCGCCCGGGCCCTCCCCCGGGGCTCCGGCGCGGCCTCCGGCCGGGTCGTCGGCGGCGATTGTACGCCCCGAACGATTTCGGATCTAGCCACCGCCGCCCGCGACTTCAACGCCCCTTCGGCGCCGGCGTGGACCCGGCCCGCCGGGCCCCGGGGTCGCGGGGCCGGGTCGAGATCGGCGAGCCGGCCGGCGTCGGGTCGTAGAGCCTCAGGAAGCGGTAGTAGACTTCGAGGGTCAGGGTCGCCAGGACGGTCCCGTAGATCCGGCCGCCGTGGGTCCCGTACTGGCTGTCGTCGGGGTCCCAGCTCCCGGCCATGTGCCCCTTGACGTGCTGGCGGCGGACGACCTCGTCGCGGACCCGGGCGTTCCAGGTCGACCACGCCTCGCCGCCGTGCTGGTACATGGCGAGGGTCCCATAATACAGGTAATAGACGTTGAAGTCGGCCGAGTCCGACTCGTTGCGGAGCAGGAACGCCGCGGCCTCGTCGCTGGCCCGGCCGGGGCCGCCGAGTTCGAGGAACTGGCGGCAGGCCCAGGCCTCGGCGGTCATGGTCGGGGTTTCCTTCTTGCCGGGCTGATACCGGGCCAGGCCGCCGTCGCGGCCGGTGGCCACGGCCTTGAGCCAGCTCGCGATCCCGGCCTGGGTCGGGCCCGGGATCGGGATGCCGACCACCTTGGCCGACTTCATGGCCATCACCGCCCAGCCGAGGATGCTCGAATCGCTGTCGGCCGCCCCGGGCCGGTACCGCCAGGCCATCCCGTCGCCCGACCGCGCCCGGACCAGGAACCCGACGGCCTTCTCGACGGGGAGCCGGAGCCGGACGTCGCCGGTCAGGGCGTAGGCCTCGCAGAGGGCCAGGGTCGCCATCGAGTGGCAATACATCCCCACGGCCAGGCTGTCGCCTCGGAGGTCGCCGTCGGGCTTCTGGGCCTGGCGGAGGAAGTCGATCCCCTTGGCCACGGTCGCGGCGTGCTGCCTGCCGTCGACGTGGGTGTAGCCGGCGCCCAGGTAGGCCAGCAGGGCCAGGCCGGTCAGGGCGGTGTCGGCCTCGGGGTAATAGCACTCGCCGAAGCAGGTTTCGCCGGGCGGGCAGTGGATCGTGAATGAATCGTCGTTCCCGTAGATGGCGCCGTCGCGGGTCCGGGTGGTCCCGCCGTCCCATCGGCCGTCGGCGTCCTGGTGGCGGGCGAGCCAGGCGAGGGCGCGCTCGACGGCCTGCTCGCTGGCCAGGCTGGCGCCGGCCCGCTGGGCCAGGGCGGTCCGGTTCGGGTCGAGCCGCGATCGGTAGACGGTGGGGACGTCGCCCGGCGATCGGCGGCCGATCGGCCCCGGCGAGTTGGGGGTCGCGGCCGGGCTCGCCGGCGTGGCCAGGGCGAGGCCGCTGGTCCCCGGGAGGTCCGAGGCCCGCCGCGGGGGGAGCGCGGCCGCCGGAGCCGGCGCGGCCCGATCGGGGCGGAGCCGGCCCCGGACGTCGGACTCGGGCAGGTCGATCCCGATCGACGCCGGCGCGGCCGGGCCCGGAGAAGTCGGCGCCGAGCGGTCGGGATCGTCCGCCGCGGCGGCCGGGGGGTCGACCACCGGGGGCGCCGACCGGGGCGCCTGGCCTTCGACCGGCGGCGGGGCGGCGAGGCCGGGTCCGGGGCCGGCGGCGGGGCCGGGCCGGGGGCTCGCGGGCGGCAGGGCGACGGGCTCGCGGGGCGGCGAGGCCGGGGCGACCGGCCGGGCCATCGGCCGGGCGGGGTCGCCGCGACGGGGCCGCGACCGGAGGTCGACGTCGGCCGCCATCTCCCCGGAGGCCGGCGCCTCGGTCGAGGCCGGCGCGGGCGGCGGGGCGACCTCGGCGGGGTCGCCGGGCTCGACGGCGGGGGGGGCGTCGGCGAGCGGCGTCGAGGCCGGCGCGGGCGGCTCGGCCGGGGGCGGCGCGGGCGACTTCACGTCCGGGACGACCGACTCGGCGGCCAGGGGGGGAGCGGCGGCCGGGGCTGCGGGCCCATCCGGGATCGGCCGGGCGGTCGGCCCGGGCCGCTCGGGGCGACGCTCGGGCTCGGCCAGGGCCAGCGGGGCCCGGTCCTGGTCCCAGGCGGCCACCTTGCGGGCGGGCCGCCCCTCGACGCCGGCCTTGCCGTCGGGCGACCGGGGCTCCTCGACCCAGGGCGTCACCCGGACCCGCTCGACCGCCTTGGTCGGCTCCGACGGGCGGGAGCCGGCCCGGAACAGCTTGGCGACCAGCGGCGACCGGCTCCCATAAGCGATCAGGCCGACGTGGGCCGCGATCGACAGGACCAGGCACTTCCGGAGCGCCCGCCGCGACCCCCAGCTTGTCCAGGTCATCAGGGCCAGGATCAGGGCGACCACTCCCAGGCTCGCCCAGGCCCCCAGGTCGACCCGCGCGAGCTGGAGGAATGTTTCCAGGTTCAAGCCAGTCATCGGGGGCGCATCCTGCTTGGGGTCCGGGTGGCGAAACCGAGCGACGCTCCGTTGTAAAGCAAACCGGCCCCGACCGCCATCCAATCCGGGGAGGGGAATCCAACCGCCAGGGCGCCAAGGTCGCGGAGGGGAGGAATGAGGATTAAAGCCCGGGAATCTTTCCCCTGTCTCCCTCTCCAACCTTGGCGATCTTGGTGGTCAATCGATCCCCACCCTTCAATCCTCGAACGGGTCGTCGTCGCGGTTGAGGTTGCGGGCGATGTTGTCGGGGATCTCGACGCGGAGCGGGCCGCGGATCGGGGCGTGCGGCCCTCGGCGGGGCTCGGCCGGGCGGTGGAGCGAGGCGGCGGTGAGCGTCGAGGGTTCGACGGCCGGGGCCGACACGGCGATGGCGTCCACCGTCTCGGCGCCGAGGCGGTCGAGGGCGTTGGCGAGCTTCTCGACGCGGCCGACCAGGCCGTCATAGGCGACCAGGGCCAGGATCGCCAGGGCGACGCCGGCGGTCAGCGGGACCAGGGCGTTGCCCAGCGCCGGGGCCCACTCGGCCCCGGGGACCGACAGGGCCCGGCCGGCGGCGATCAGGGTGCCGAGCAGGCCGAGCAGCGGCGTCATGGCCGCGACCCGCCGGAGGGTCCCCACGTTCCGGCGGAGCCGGTCGGCCTCGACCCGGCTCGCCAGGGCCACGGCGCGCTCGAGGTCGGCCACCGGCCGACCCCATCGGCGGACGGCCGCCAGCGCCACGCGGGCCGCTGGGCTCGGGTTCAGCTCGCACAGGTCCAGCGCCTTGCCCCGGTCAAGCTTGCCGTCCTGGAGCCGCTCGCGGAACCGCTTGAGGAACCCGCCCGGCGTCACCCGGCGGCGGCGGAGCTGCCACGACCGTTCGGTCAGGACCAGCACCGCCAGGATCGCCGAGGCGCCCAGACCACCCCAGGTGACCCGGTCGGCCGGCGGGGTCCGGCGATACCAGGCGACGGCCTCTTGCCCATACCGCTCGGCCCGCTTCTGGAGGGCGTCGAGCGTCGGGTTCCCCCCGGCCACCCCGCCATCGGCGCCGCCGGCCACCACCAAGACGGACGCGAGGGCGAGGCCCAGAACGGCCCGGACCAGCGGGCGGACCACGGCTGACGATCGATGCATGGGACGGCGTCCTTACCTGGAAACGTCGCGAGGCGGGCCCGCGAGTCGTTGCGCGGCCGCGAGACGAGGGAAAACGGGGGCGTCGGCCCCCCTCCTCCTCAACAGTCTCCATCGGCCAGATCGCCGCCGACCTTCAAGGGAAAATCGCGGGCGGCCGAGGTCCGGCCGCCCGCGATCCGGGCTCGATGGTCGGCGAGGTCGGAGGCGGATCAGAACGGATTGGCTTGCGCCGGGCCGGCCAACCCCGACCCGTTGCCGACGATCCGCCGGCCTGAGGCGTCGAGCAGCCCCCGGGGCGCCGAGCCGCCGAGGATCAACGTGTACTGGTGCGTCGGGTTGAGCCGGCCCGCGGTGTTGACCTGCACCGCCCGCGAGCCCGGCGTGTAGGTGACCGACCGGGTCGCCACCGTCCGCCCCGTCGTCCGACCCAGCGAGCGGAGCCCGAGGTCGACCACCCGGTAGTTGCCCCGCTGCCGCGCCGAGGTCGGGTCCAGGGCCTCGTCGAAGCTGACCACGGCCGACGAGCCGTTGCTCGCCCGCGTGATCCCCTGGACCACCGGCCCGTCGACCGCCAGGACGCCGAGGATCGTCAGGCTGTTGTTGAGGTTGGGCGCCGAGGCCACGACCACGGCGCGGTTGATGACAGCCCCGGTGGCGTTGGGGACCACCACCACGAAGACCGAGGCCGAGGCGCCCGGGGCGAGCGTGCCGATGTCGACGATCGCCTGGCCGTTGGCCACGCTCCGGACGGTCCCCTGGGTCGGCCCCACGTTCAGGAGGACGGCGTTGGCGGGGAAGGCGTCGTCGAGGACCACGCCGGACGCCGCGGCGACGCCCCGGTTGGTGACGGTGACGACGAACAGCTCGACCTGGCCGTACCGGGCCACCGGCGTCGAGGTGACCTGGGTCACGACCAGGTCGACCGGGGTGGTCGGCGGGATCGTCACCGCATGGGTGAGCGTGTTGTTGCCCAGGATGAGGTCGGGCAGGGCCGAGGTGACGCTCGCCGTGTTGAAGAGCGTGGCGGCGCCCAGCGGCGGGATGACGACGTTGGCCGGGGTGATGACGATGGTCAGCGAGGCCGACCCCCCGGCCGGGATCGTCCCGAGGTTGTCGGTGAGGGTCTTCTGGTCCTGGCTCACGACGGCCGGGCTGCCCTGGCCGGGAGTCGCCCGGTTGAACGTCGCGAAGGCGGGCAGGGTGTCGGTCACGACGACGTTGGTGGCGTCGTTGGGCCCGTTGTTGGCGACGGTGACGGTGAGGGTCACGCTGCCGGGGAAGGCCGCCGGGCCGGCGGAGTCGACCTCGGAGACCGCCAGGTCGGCCGAGGGCAGCGGCGGCTGGGTCGGGGTGGCCACCCCGATCAGCCGGGCGACGAGGGAACCGCCGACCCTGGCCCCGGATCGCAGCAAGGTGGAGTTGTTGCCGGCCACCAGGATGTTGCCGCTGGGGTCGACGATCAGGGCATTGAGGGTCCCGCCCGAGGGGACGGGGTCGTTGAAGGTGACCTCGCCGTTGGCCGTGCCGAAGGTGGCGTCGGGGGTCAGGTCCGCGTTCAGGCGGACAACGGCATAGGGTCCGGTCGCCGGGGCGATCCCGCCCGGGACGACGGAGGTGGCCCCCTTGCCGGCCAGGAGGATCTTGCCGTCGGGCTGGATCGCCGAGGCGATCACGTAGAGCGGCTGCGTCGTCACGTCGAAGGTGTGGGAAGTGTCGACCGTCCCGTCCGCGTTGAGGCGGAGGGTCTCGGTCGGCCGGGGGGCCGTGCTCCCCGGGATCAAGGCGGGAGAGCCGGTGAGCACGACCTTGCCGTCGGGCTGCGCCGCGACCGCCGTCGTGGCGAAGAACGTGTTCAGGGGCAGGGCCTCCGACCCGGTCCCCGCGAAGGTCGGGTCGGGCTGGCCGGAGCGGGTCAGGCGGAACACCTCGGCCTGGCTCACCGACTGGGACACGGCCGCGACCGCGACCCGGCCCTGGCCGTCGACCCCGAAGCCGATGGAATTTTCGAACGAGGGCGGGGAACCCGGCGCGTTCAAGGCGAGGTTGGCCACGCCGTTGGCGCCGAAGGTCGGGTCGAGCTGGCCGGCGGCGGTGGCCCGGAGCACGGCCGGGTGGGGGTCCGTCGGCTGGGGATTCTCGGACACCTGCGTGTCGCCGAGGACGAGGACCCCGTCGCCCTGGGTCACCGCGGCGACGGCCCGGAAGTTGGGGGTCGGCAGGACGGAAACCCCGGCGACGCCGAAGCCGGCCACCGGCGACCCGTCGGGGTTCAAGGCGGCGATGAACGCGCGGACCCCGCCCGGCGTGTTGCTGGTCACGGTGCCGACCACCTCGATCCGGCCGGTGCTCGTCGCGAACACCGCGGCGGGCTGCGTGTTCGAGGAATAGGCGGTGCCCTCGTTCGCGACGTAAGGCGACGGCAGGGCGAGGGTGACCAGGCCGTTGGCCCCGAACGTGGTGTCGACGCTGCCGTCGACGTTGAGCCGCTGGACCTGGTAGATCGGGACCGCCAACGGTTGTTGTTGGCCATCCAGGATTTGGGTCGCCCGGGCCAACAAGATCTTGTTGCCGGCGGCGGCGTCGATCCCGATCGCCTGGGGGCGCGAGTCCGTCGCCCGGGTGAAAACCTCGCCCGCGGCGCCGAACGTCGGGTCGAGCGACCCGGCGTTGGCCAGCAACTGGCGGGCTTCGAGACCTTCCACGGCCGGCCGACTCGCGACCCTCCGGGGGCCACGCTCGCGAAGGGTCGTCGGTCGGGATGCTGTTTGATGATTCATTGGTGTCTCGATCCCAAAGGGTGCTCGACCTGTCGCGGCCCGCGAACCTCCGTGTAATCCACCTGATCGAAGGAGATCGCCCACCCGGGCGGCCGACCGTCAACCCAATCATGGTACGATGAAGAATTCAGGGGTGACAGGGGCCACATCGGGGTCATCCCCGAATTTATCGGCACTTTATCCACGCCTGGGCCGACGGTGTCGGACCCCGACCTTCAAGGGAAAATCGTGGGCCGCCGACGGTCGGCCGCCCGCGATCCGGGGGTGATCGCTCGATGACGCCGGCGACGGATCAGAACGGATTGCCCCGCGTCGAGCCGGTCAGCCCCGACCCGTTGCCGACGATCCGCCGACCCGAGGCGTCGAGCAGCCCCCGGGGCTTCGACCCGCCCAGGACCAACGCATAAGCGTGCGTCGGATTGAGCCGGCCGGCGGTGTTGATCTGGACCGTCCTCGAACCCGTCGCGTAGGTCACCGACCGGACCGAGACGGTCCGGCTGACCTGGGAAGGACGCGAGCGGAGGCCGAGGTCGACCACCCGGTAATTGGCCCTTTGCCGCGCCGAGGTCGGGTCGAGGGCCTCGTCGAAGCTGACCACGGCCGACGAGCCGTTGCCCGCCCGCGCCACGCCCTGAACCACGGGCCCGTCGACCGCCAGGACGCCGAGTTGCGACAGGTTGATGCTCGGGATGCCGCTGGCGAGCGCCGCGCTGGCGCCGGCCGAGTTCACCAGCGGCCCGGTGGCGTTGGGGACCACCACCACGATGACCGAGGCCGAGGCGCCCGGGGCGAGCGTGCCGATGTCGACGATCGCCTGGCCGTTGATCACGCTCCGGACGGTCCCCTGGGTCGGCCCCACGTTCAGGAGGACGACGTTGGCGGGCAGGAAGTCGCTGACGACCACGCCGGGCACCGGGATGGTGCTCCGGTTGGTGATGGTGACGTCGAACAGCTCGATCTGGCCGTACCGGGCCACCGGCGACGAGGTGGTCTGCGACAGGAACAGGTCGACCGTGGGGACGGTCGTCGCGGTGGCCGCCCCCAACAGCCGGGCGAACAGGGAACCGCCGGTCGCGGTGTATGTCCCGTTCACCACCTGAGAATAGGCGACGTTGTTGCCGGCCACGAGGATGTTGCCGGTGGGGTCGACGACCAGGGCGTTGAGCCTCCCGCCATCCTGGTTAGGGTCGGTGAGCGTCGCCTCGCCGTTGTTGGCCGCGCCGAAGGTTGTGTCGGGGGTCAGGTCGGCGTTCAGGCGGACCACGGCATAGGGACCGCCCACCGAGGACAGCCCGCCCGCCGGGGTCGTGCCCGCCTTGCCGGCCAGGAGGATCTTGCCGTCGGGCTGGATCGCCGAGGCGACCACGTCGAGCGGCTGCGTCGTCTTGTCGAAGGTATGCGAGGTGTCGACCGTCCCGTCGGCATTGAGGCGAAGGGTTTCGGTCGCCGAGACGGCCGTGCTGCCCGGGGTCGAGGCGGCGGAGCCGGTGAGCACGACCTTGCCGTCGGGCTGGACCGCGACCGCCGTCGGGGCGAAGAACGTGTTCGCGGGCAGGGTCTCCGCCCCGGTTCCCGCGAAGGTCGGGTCGAACTGGCCGGAACTGTTCAGGCGGAACACCTCGGCCTGGCTCGCCGCCTGGGTCCGGGCCGCGACCACGATTCGGCCCTGGCCATCGGCCCCGAATCCGACCGCATGGTCGAAATAGTCGCCCACGCCCGGCAAGCTCACGGTGAGGTACACCACGCCGAAGCCGTTGAAGGCCCGGTCGAGCTGGCCGGCGGCCGTGGCCCGGAGCACGGCCGCGTGGTCGTTATGCTGCATGAACGTGCCGGACGCCTCGATGTTGCCGAGGATCAAGACCCCGTCGCCCTGGGGCATGGCCGCAACGATCCGGAAGTTGGGGGTCGGCAGGACGGAGACTCCGTTGGTCCCGAAGCTGGAAACCGGCGACCCGTCGGGGTTCAAGGCGGCGATGAACGCATCGACTTCACTCAATTTACCGTTGTCCAGGGAGCCGACGACATCAATCTGGCCGGTGCTCGTCGCGAACACGGCGGCGGGGATCGACTTCGAGGAGCCATCGTCTTGTGAGTCACCCGACGGCAGGGCGAGGGTAGCGACGCCGTTGGTGCCGAACGTGGTGTCGACGCTGCCGTCGAGGTTGAGCCGCTCGACCTGATATCTCTGGACGGGCCCGCTAAATTGTCCTTCGCCCCCGATGATCGTGATCACCCGGGCCACCAGGATCTTGTTGCCGGCGGCGGCGTCAACCCCGATCGTCTGGGGGAACGAGTCCGCGATCCGGGGGTACGGGCCCGTGTACGGGGTAAAAACCTCGCCCGCGGCGCCAAAGGTCGGGTCGAGCGACCCGGCGTTGGCCAGCAACCGGCGGCCTTCGAGAACTTCCACGGCCGGCCGGCCGGCCGGCCGGCTGGCCGGCTCGCGACCGGGCCGGGCCGGCGATTGCGATGGCCCATCAGCCAGGATGCCTTGCGACGATTCATCGGTGTCTCGATCCAAAAGATGTCCGATCCGTCGCGGCCGGCTGACCTCCCCGTGCCCCGCCTGATCGGAACAGGTCGGCCGCCCGGGCAGCCGTCAACCCGATCATGGTACTTCGAAGAATTTAGGGGTGATAGGGAAAAGCTCCGGGTTATCCCCGGATTTCTCGGAAATCCATCTTCGGCCTCGCCTATGGTCGGTTCAGCGGGTCCGGGCGTCGTCGGTCGCGGGGGATCGGCCGATCCGTTTCCGGGCGGCGTCGAGGCGGCGGCCGGCCTCGTCGGCGTTGCGGTCCTTGGGAAACTGGGCGATCAGCTTCTCGTAGGTTTCGGCCGCCTCGGGCCACTGGTCGAGCTTCTCGTAGACCTTGCCGGCTTCGAGGAGGGCGATCGCCTGCCACTCCGGGGCGTTGTACCGGATGAAGACCCGGTAGAACTCGGGGAGGGCATCGCGGTACCGCTCCTGGTGGAAGAAGGTTTCCCCTTTCATGAACTGCGACCGAGCGGCCAGCTCGCTCCCCTTGCGGGCCTCGATGGCGCGGTCGAAGGCGGCGCGGGCCTCGTCGAACCGGGCGAGCCCCAGGAGCGCCCGCCCCCGGCCGTACTCGACCTCGGGGATCAAGGCGGCGGCGGGCTCGTCGAGCTTGAAGGCGTCGGCCAAGGCCAGGGCGTCGGCCCAGCGGCCGAGCTGCGCGAGGCACTGGACCCGGCGGCCCCGGGCGGTCGCGACCAGCCCCTTGGGGTCGGACTGGGCGGGGGGCTCGGCGGCCAGGCTCGCGAAGTCGACCTCGGCGGCCTGGGCGTTTCCCCCCTTGAAGGCGGCCTCGGCCTTCCAGAACCGGGCCTCGCGGCGGAACGGGCCGTCGGGGTGCTCGGCGACGAGCCGGGCGAACGTCGCCGCCGCCGCCGGCCAGTCACCGAGTTCGGCCTGGGCCCGGCCGAGCCGGAACAGCGCCGACTCGACCAGGGCCGGCTTGGCGGTCGACCCCGCGGCGACGACCGGCCCGAGCAGGGCCAGGACCCGGGCGAAGTCCCGGGCGACGAAGGCCGACTCGGCCAGGTTGACCCGGGCGTCGGCGGCCTTGGGGCCCTCGGGGAACTCCCGGAGGATTCGCTCGAAGAGGGCGTCGGCCTCGGGCCCCTTGCCGGCGTCGATCAGGGCCCAGGCCCAGTCGGCGAGCACGCCGTCGAGGGGTTCGCCGGCCGTCGCGGCGTAGTCCTGGGCGACCAGGGCGAAGCTCTTGGCGGCGGCCTCGGGCTGCTTGGCGTCGACCTGGAGCCGGGCCATCGCCAGGGCGGCGGGGCCGGCCTGGGGGCTCTTCGGGTACTTCGCCAGGGCCGATGCGTAGGCGTCGGCGGCCGGGCCGGCCTCGTTGGCGTCTTCGAGGGCCCGGCCCCGGGCGAAGGCGGCCACGGCGGCGAGGGGGTCGTCGGGCAGGGCCTCGACCAGGGCCCCGAACGCGGCGGCGGCCTCGGCGGGATGTTTCCCCTGGAGGAGCGACCAGCCCAGGCCCGACAGGGCCCGCCCCTTGATCGTCGGGTTGGGGCCCTCGGAAGCGGGCCGGAACAGCCCGGCCGCGCGGTCGAACTCCTTGGCGGCCAGGGCCGACTCCGCCAGGCGGAGCCGGGTCGGCGGCAGGGCCGGGCTGGCGGGGAAGGCCGCGGCGAGCTTCGCCAGGGTCGCGGCGGCGGCGTCGGGGCGGTCCAGGGCGGCCTGGGCCAGGGCGATCCGGGCGAGGGCGTGGTCGGCCACGTCGCCGTTGGGCTTGTCGGCCAGGTACTTCTCGAGCGCCGGGATCGCCTCGGCGTAGCGGCCGGCCTCGAAATCGGCCTGGCCGAGCAAGAACCGGGCGTCGGCGGCGACCGGGACGGCCGGGTTCCTGGCCAGGCGGTCGAGGGCCTCGCCGGCCTTGCCGGGCTGGCCGTCCTTCTGGTAGGCCAGGCCGAGGTAATAATAGGCAGCCTGGGCGACGTCGGGCCGGGGATGGTCGTCGGCGAGCAGGGCGCTCAGGGCCCGGATCGCCTCCTTGGGCCGGTCGGCGGCCAGCTCGGCCCGGCCTTCGATCAGGCGGGCGTCGGCCCGGAGCGGGCTGTCGGGGTAGCTTTCGGCGAACGCGCCGGCGATCCGGCGGGCGGCGGCGGGGTCCTTGGCGTCGAGGGCCACGGTGGCGGCCCGGAGCCGGGCGTCGTCGGCCCAGGGGCCTTTCGGGTCGTCCTCGGCCAGCTTGAGGTAGCGGGCCAGGGCGTCGCCGGCCCGGCCCAGCGCGAGGCTCGCCTCGGCCGCGTGGAACCGGAGCGGCGCCGCCGCCGGGGTCGCGCCCAGCCGGGCCGAGGCCTCGTCGAGCCCGGCCAGGGCGTCGAGCGGCCGGCCGGCGGCCATCAAGAGGACCCCGAGGGCGTCGGCCGCCTGCGCCGCCAGGGGTTGCGCCGGGTCGCTCGCGATCGGCCGGAGCAGGGCCTCGGCGTCGTCGACCCGGCCGAGCTTGCCCATCGCCTCGGCGCGGTCGACCCGGGCTTCGACGAGGAGCGGGCTCCGGGGGCTGGCCTTTTCCAGGGCCTCGAACGCTTGCGCGGCCTCGGTCCAGCGGCCCGACGCCGCCTCGACCCGGCCGACCTGGAGCCACGCCTTGTCGGCCCACTCGGGCCCCCCCTTGGCGGCGAGGTCCTTGAGGACCGAGAGCGCCGCGGCGGCCTCGCCCTGGGCGGCGAGCGTCCGGCCCAGGCCGAGCCGGGCCCGGTTGGCCAGGCTCCCTTGCGGGTTGCCCCGGAGCGCCGCCTCGTAGGCCCGGCGGGCGCCGTCGAGGTCGTCCCGCCTCGACGCGATGTCGCCGAGGTGCGACCACGCGGCCTGCGCGTACCGGCGGTCGCCCGTGGGGGCGGTGGCGTAGGCTTCCAGGCTCCGGCGGGCCTCGGCCAGGTCGCCGAGCACGTACGCCGTCTCGCCGATCCGGTACCGGCCCGTCGGCGCCGACGGGTGGTCGGGGGCGAGCTTCACGAACGCCTCGAACGCCTGGCGGGCGTCCTTGTATCGGCCCAGGAAGAGCCGGGCGTTGCCCAGGCCGAACCACGCCTCGGCCTGCTCGGCGTCGGACCCGGCCCCCCTGAGGAACTTCTCGTATTGCTCGGCCGCCAGGTCGTACCGGCGGTGCCGGTACAGGTCGTTGGCGAATTCCAGGCCCTCGGGGCCCGGCCGGGCGTTGGGGGCGGCGGGGGCGTTGGCATTGGCGCCGGCGGGCCGGCTCACGATCGGGCCTTGCCCCCGGGCGGGCGGGGCCACCGCCAACCCCAGGGCGACGATCCACCAGCCCGGGCCGATCATCGTCCGGGGCCGAAGCGAGATGTGCGGCACGGGTCCCTCTCCCTGGACGCCGGGCGAGGCGATGGGGCGACTCCCCGTCGCCCACCCTCGGCAGCGTCCCGGTTATACCCGGATTCGACGATCGGGCTCAAGGTCGCCTCGGGGGCTTCGCCGGTGATGGGAGGCGGGCGGCGCCGGGGCTGGGATGGTCTTGTGCGACGCCGCCAGGTCGTCGATAGTTTGCGTCCGGGGGCGACCGGCCCTTGGCGAGGGGAGCCCGGCCCCGATGGCGGGAAACGTCCCATGCGCATCTCCGTGGCCCTCTGCGTCTACAACGGATCGAAGTATCTGGCGGCGCAACTGGCCAGCATCGCCGACCAGCGCAGGGCCCCCGACGAGCTGGTCATCTGCGACGACGGGTCGACCGACGACTCGCCCGGCCTGGTCGAGCGGTTCGCGGCCGAGGCGCGGTTCCCCGTCCGGGCCCATCGGAACGATCGCAACCTGCGGTCCACCAAGAATTTCGAGAAGGCGATCGGCCTCTGCGACGGCGACATCATCGTCACGGCCGACCAGGACGACGCCTGGTATCCCGGGAAGCTCGCCAGGATCGAGGCGGCATTCGAACGCTCGCCCGGGGTGGGCCTCGTCTTCTCCGACGCCGACCTCGTCGACGACGACGGCCGGCCGCTCGGCGTCCGGCTCTGGCCGTCGGTCAAGTTCGACGACGCCCGGCGACGGGGGGTCGAGGGGGGGGACGCCTTCGGCGTCCTCCTCCGCCGGGCGGCGGTCACCGGCGCGACCATGGCCTTCCGCGCGAGCTTGAGGGGCCTGGTCCTGCCGATCCCCCCCGCCTGGGTCCATGACGAGTGGATCGCCCTGATGACCTCGGCGGTCGCCCCCCTGCTCCCGATCGCCGGGCCGCTCATGCAGTACCGGCGGCACGCCAACAACCAGGTCGGCGTCGGGGGGGTGACGGTGGCGGAACGGGCCCGGGGCTCGCTGGCGAGGCCCCGCGACGTCTTCCTGGCCCGGAGCGACGAGTTCGCCGAATTCCGATCCTGCCTGGCGGAGCGACTGCCGGGCCGGGCCGACCTCCTGGCCAGGGTCGACGGCAAGATCGCCCATTATCGGGCCCGGGGCGAGTTGCCCTCGTCCCGGGTTCGCCGCCTCCCGGGCGTCTTCCGGGAACTGATCGCGCTCCGCTACACGCGCTATTCGGGCACCACGCTCAGCTTCGCCAGGGACCTCCTGGCGAAGGGCTGAGCGGCGAAACCCCGAGAGGGAGCCCGGGGCGGGCGTTGCCCGGACGCCTCGCCCGTCGCCCGGGGGCGACGCCCGCGCCGGCGGTCGATTCGACAGGTCGATTTGACAGGCGGTGGCGGCGACCTAGGGTTGGTAATGGGCGGGTCGCGGGACGCGCCCAGGGGGCTTTCGCGGCCCCCATCGCGAATGATCGCCGGCCAAACCCGGGGACGGACCATGGACGAGAGCGGCGCCACCTTCTTGTGTGACCTGGTCGGGCCGGAGAGCCAAACCCCGGGGTCGTCGTCCGCGTCCGACTATCCCATGTACCTCGTCGTGATCGGCGGCGGGATCCCGGGGGCGATGCTCCGGCTCTCCTCGGGCGGGACCCGGCTGGGCCGATCGGCCGACAACACGCTGCAACTGCCCGACCCGAGCATCTCACGCTATCACGCCTTCCTCGGGGTCGACGACGAGGGCCAGGCCCGGCTCACCGACCTGGGCAGCACCAACGGCACCTTCCTCAACGGCCGGAGGCTCCCCGAGGACACCCCGGTCCGGGTCCAGGACGGCGACCGGCTCCAGTTCGGCGCCAACGTCATCGTCAAGTTCATCCGCCCCGACCCGTGCGAGGAGCGATTCCAGCGCGAGATGTTCGAGCGGACCGTGCGCGACCCGCTGACCGGCCTGTACAACCGGGCGTTCTTCCTCGCCCAGTTCGGCCCGCTGGCCGACCGGAGCGGCCTGAAAGGGCTGGGGATCGCCGTCCTGATGCTCGACATCGACCACTTCAAGCGGATCAACGACACCCACGGCCACGACGTCGGCGACGCCGTGCTCCGCGAGGTCGCCGGCGTCCTCCGCCAGGCGACCCGGGCCGACGACCTCGTGGCCCGCTACGGCGGCGAGGAATTCGTCGTCGCCCTGCCCGTCGCCGCCCCCGACCAGGCCACCGACCGCGCCGAGCGGGTCCGCACGGCCCTGGCCTCGCGGCGGATCCTCGCCGCCGGCACGCCGCTCCGGGTCACCGCCAGCCTCGGCCTCGCCTTCGCCCCGCCGGGCCGGCCCCGCTCCGTCGCCGCCCTGATCGCCACCGCCGACCAGGGGCTCTACCAGGCCAAGAACTCGGGCCGCGACCGGACCGTCTTCAGCCACGATCTCCTGCCCAGGTCCAACGAGTCCGGCACCACGATCGAGATCGAGAACCAAACCTGATCGGCCGCGAAACCCCCACCGGCCCTTGATGGCGACCCCGGCGCGGCTTATGATCGGGCGACGCGGGCCTCGGCCTCGTCCCCGACCCTCCCGACCCGAATCGACAGGTGCCGCCGTGTCTGAACCCTCCGCCGGCCCGCCCCCGCCGACCCTCGGCGTCTGCTCGTGGAGCTTGCAGGTCGGCAGCGTGGCCGAACTGGCGAGGCTCCTGGGCGACCTGGGCGTTTCGGCCACCCAGATCGCTTGCGGCGACCCCCACCATGCGAACTGGTCGGAGGGGGACGCCCTGCCCGAGGTCGCCCGGGCGTCGGGCCTGGTCCTCGCCGGCGCCATGCTCGGGTTCGCGGGCGAGGATTATTCCACGCCTCAATCGATCAAGGCCACCGGCGGATTTGGCGACCCCGCCACCCGCCCCGAACGGCTCGACCGCCTCGCCTGGGCCCTGGAACGGACCGTCGCCCTCGGCCTGGCCGACCTCACCCTCCACGCCGGGTTCCTGCCCGAGGCCGACCACCCCGACCGCCGGTCGATCCTCGACACCCTGGCCAGGGCCGGGCAAATGGCCGCCGACCGGGGCGTGACCCTGGCGTTCGAGACCGGCCAGGAGACCGCGCTCCTGCTCCGGATGACCCTCGACGACCTGAAGTCCCCCAACCTCAAGGTCAACTTCGACCCGGCGAACATGCTCCTTTACGACATGGGAGACCCGCTCCACGCCGTCGAGATCCTCGCGGCCGACATCCGGAGCGTCCACGTCAAGGACGCCCGCCGCCCCGCCATCCCCGGCAATTGGGGCGAGGAAGTCCCGCTCGGCGAGGGCGAGGTCGACATCCCCCGCTTCCTCAAGGCCCTCAAGGCCATCGGCTACGCGGGGCCCTTGATGATCGAACGCGAGGTCGGCGACCAGGCCGCGCGCATCCGCGACATCCGCCACGGACTCGACCTCGTCCGCCGTCACCTCGACGACCCGGCCGGCCCCGCCGACGGCCGCCCCGGGCTCCCCGACGCCTGACCGGAACGAGGCCCGGTTTATTTGTGGCGGTGGTGTCCGCCGCCGAGGTTGCCGCCAATCTTGTGGTGGTTGACGGTCCCGCCGCCGACGCGCTGATGCCCCCCATGATTGCCGGCCACGACGTGACCCGGGGCGGGCTCGGGGTCGTTGCCATCGGCCACGACCGCGGCGATATGGCTCAGGGCGATCCGCCTTTCCAGTACACCCAAGGCGGTCGGACGGAAGGCATGAGGATTCCGCATGCGCAGTTCTCCCGAAAGATGACAAGAGCGGCCGAAATTCGGCAAATCAACAAGTCCGCGAGGTGGCCATCGATAGTCACTTTTCCAATCGACATCCCGATTTCGAAACTTGAACAACCCGAGGGATGAACCCCTGAATTTCGCCCCGGCGAGGGCGAACCCCGCGTCGGGATCGGAGGGAACTCGGCGTCAGCTCCGGCTCTTGGGAGGGAAGCCCGGGACCGATTCGAAGTCCTTCAACGCCACCCCCTCGCCCGGGCTCCTCGACGCTTGACCAAGGGGCCCGACCCCGTACACTCTGGAACCCGGACGGAGATTCGGGGGCAATGAGCACCACATGAAGAAACGGAGAATGTTGCCATGAATCGATCAATCGGGGTGATCGTGATGGGGCTCGGGATCTTGACGCTCCCGGGCGCCGGGGCGGACGAGGGCGATGCCGGCGGCGGGGTGATCGCGAGCCAGAGCGTCCATGTCCAGCCGAGCGGGCCGCGGACGCGACCCGGCCAGTCCCGATTTCTCGACGTCGAAGGCACGGGCATCGACTCCCCGGAGAAGTATGCCGCCTTCGCCCTCGTCGACTTCCCCGCGCCCAAGCCCCCGGCGGCCGTCGAGAAGCCGACGGGCCTGACCCTCGCCCTGACCCAGAGGGTCGAGCGCTATTCCCGGGACGGGAAGGTGAAGTTCTACCTGGTGGCCGACGTCAAGGAGGACCTGCAAGCCTTCACGAAAACCTTCAAGTTCGACCTGGCGAGCCCCGATGGCCTCGCCGGCTCCATCAAGGAAAAGGTCGAGGTCGGGTCGGGCACCTTCACCCGGAAGGCGACCGGCCAGGTGGATCGATTCGTGCTGGTCCTGGACGAAAAGGCCCGCGAAGTCCTCGACGTCCAGATCAAGGCCGGGACGATCCGGGTCCTCGTCGTCCCCGACGAGCCGACCGTCGCCGCCACCTTCCTCGGCGCCGGCCCGAACAACGAGGCGGGGCAACGTCCCCGGCTCATCGTCGGATCGGCCCCGGCGAAGTGAGTGAGGCCGGGGCCGCCGCCGGCCCGGCATTTGCCCCGCCATCGATCGTGCGGCGTCGCGCCGCTCGGGGTCCTTTGCCTCACGAAGGAGCACGATCGATGACACGGACCAACGCGCGCTGGATCGTCCCCGCCGTCGCCGGCCTGGCGGTCGCCTGGGCTTGCGCCGGCCGGGCGCAGGAACCGGGGGCCGGCAAGCGTGCCGGCGAGAAGGTCGATGAGGCCCTCAAGGACGTCAAGGGCGGGATGAAGAAGGCGGGGGCGGCCGCCAAGGAGCAGTTCGCCAAGGCCCGGACCGGGGTCCACAACATGGGCGTCGAGTCGCGGGTCTACGGCCGGATTCACTGGGACAAGGCGCTTAACGACGCCTCGATCGAGCTGACGGCCGCCGCCGACGGCGTGATCACCCTGAACGGGACCGTCGCCAGCGACCGGGCCAAACGCCGGGCCGTCGAGCTGGCCCAGGAAACGGTGGGCGTGTCCCGCGTCGTCGACCAGCTCGCGGTCCGGCCGCCGGCCACGACCAGCCCTTGACCGCCGGGAAACCGCCAACCGGGGCGGAAAGGCCGTCGGCACCCGGAGAGAGGGTACGACGGCCCGACTCGTCGAGGGGAATGGGCGGGAAAGGGTCGGCTCAGCCGACGATCGAGTTGACGACCTGGGCCAGCTCGCGCCCGGCCTCGGTCAACCCGTAGAAGTTGTGCTTGCCCGAGCGCCTCGGCTCGATCAGCCGTCCGTGCCGGAGCAGGGCCAGGTGGTGGCTGACGGCCGGCTGGCTCTGGGTGCCGAGGTCGGCGCACAATTCGGAGACGTTGCGCTCCTTCTCGTTGAGCAGCATCAGGACCTGGAGCCGGGTCGGGTCGGACACTTGCTTGAGCAGGTCGGCCACGCGGCGGATCTCCGGCGAGGGCCGGGGCGCGGGGGTTGGCTTGGCGGCGACCTTGGTGCTCGTCGCGGCCGATTTGGAAGTGGAAGCAGCCATGAGGTTCCTCAATCCCTGGAAAAACGCAAGTCAGGCGGAAGCAACAAGACGAACCGTTTCGGGGGGATGACGGCTTGCTTCTCCTAATAATATGTCAAGTGTTAACCGCGTCAACCCGGCCCTTCGATGGAATCCTAGATTTGCCGAATATGAACACGAGTCGCGTGAACGAGCGACACGCCAACTCAACCCGCGCGGAGATGGCCTGATATTCGGATGAATACGCCGGGGTCGCTCGCCGGGTATTCTATTCGTCGGGGGGCGACCGGGGCCAAATATTTCCAACATTTTTCTTCGACGCCCCGGGCGACGGGCCGGCCGACGCCCGGAGATTTCGGCTTGTCGAAGCCCGGGCCCTTGCCGTAGAGTGATCCCGAACGGCTGGGCCCGAAGAATCAAGCCCGGGGGCCTGGCCGCCGAGCACCGAAGAGTGGTCCCGATGTCCGTGGTCACCACGACGCAAACCGACCTGGCCTATCAGCGGTGCCTCAACCCGGCCTGCCGCGCCACCCTGTCCGTCGACCAGGTGGCCTTCGCCTGCCCCGAGTGCGGCGACCTGATCGACGTCGTCTACGACTGGGACCGCCTGCCGGTCCCCCGCCGCCTGGCCGAGTTCGAGGGCAAGTGGGCCGACCGGCTCGACCCGCTCGCGTTTTCCGGCGTCTGGCGGTTCCGCGAGCTGCTCCCGTTCGCCCCTCGCGAGCAGGTCGTCACCATCGGCGAGGGGCAGACGCTCCTCCAGCCGGCCGACAAGGTGGGCCAGTACGTCGGCATGAATCCCGGCCGGCTCCGGCTCCAATACGAAGGGATGAACCCTTCCGGGAGCTTCAAGGACAACGGGATGACCGCGGCGTTCACCCACGCCCGGATGGTCGGGGCCCGCCGGGTCGCCTGCGCCAGCACCGGCAACACCTCGGCGGCGCTGGCGGTGTACTGCTCGGCCACGTCGTTCGGCTTCAAGGCGATCATCTTCGTCGGCTCGGGCAAGATCGCCTACGGGAAATTGGCCCAGGCCCTCGACCACGGGGCCCTGACGATCCAGATCGTCGGCGACTTCGACGACGCCATGCACCGGGTCCGCCAGGTCGCCGACCGGCTCGGCATCTACCTGATGAACTCGGTCAACCCGTTCCGGCTCGAAGGCCAGAAGACCATCATGTACCGGGTCCTGGAGGCCCTGGCCTGGGAGCCGCCGGACTGGATCGTCGTGCCCGGCGGCAACCTCGGCAACTCCAGCGCCTTCGGCAAGGCGTTCATCGAGCTGAAGCACCTCGGCCTGATCGACCGGGTCCCCCGCCTGGCCGTCATCAACGCCGCCGGGGCCCGGACCCTCGACGAGCTCGTCGGCCACCACGGCCTGTCCTGGCTCGACGGCCTGCCCGACATGGCGGCCGCCCGCACCTATTACGGGAAGCTCGACGCCGATGGTTCGAAGGCGTCGACGATCGCCTCGGCCATCGAGATCAACCGCCCGGTCAACCTCAAGAAGTGCTTGCGGGCCCTCGACTTCTGTGACGGCGTGGTCCGCCAGGTGAGTGACCAGGAGATCATGGACGCCAAGGCCCGCGTCGGGGCCGGCGGCCTGGGGTGCGAGCCCGCCAGCGCCGCGAGCGTGGCCGGGGCGAAGCGGCTCCGCGAGGAGGGGGTGATCGCCCCGTCCGACTCGGTCGTCTGCATCCTGACCGGCCACCAGCTCAAGGACCCGACCGCCACCGTCGCCTACCACGGGACCGACCAGGACACCTTCGAGAAGGTCCTCGGCAGCCGCGGCGTCCGCCGCGCCGGCTTCGCCAACCGCCCGGTGATCGTCCCCAACGACCTCGACGACATCATCCGGACGATCGCCCTGTATTCGGACGCCGAGGCCGAGGGCTGACCGCCGGACTTCATCAGGGCGGCGAGTTCTTGGTTTTCGCCGAGCCGACCGCCTGATCGAGCCGTTCGCCGAACTTCGCGGTTGTCTTATCCAGGCCATCGACCCGTTGGATCAAGCCCGTGGTCACCTTCTCCAAGCCTCCGATTTGCTGACCGAGACCATCCACCCTTTGAGCGAGGGCCAAGGTCGTCTTTTCTAGCCCATCGACTTTCTGATTGGTGGCCGAGGCCTGCCAGGACAACCAAGCCACGCTTCCGACCAAGCTGAGGAAAAGTCCCCCCACGAGCGACATGATCTTACGAAACCAGCTCGATTCGTTGGCCATCTGTCCTCGAAAATTAGCAAACTCCTCGCGAAACTTCGCGGTGTCGTCGCGAGCATCCTCGCGGGACTTCGCGATGTCGGAATGAAGATCCTCGCGGGACTTCGCGATGTCGGCGCGGATCGCGGTCAGTTCGCGGAGCCGATCCTTGAAGTCGGTCGCGAGGCTTTCGGTCGTCGGGCCGGGCATGGCGATTCATCCCATCGGACATGGCGAGAACTTCGGCGCCCCTCTTACAGGATCGGACGTGGTGGGCGCCCTGTCAACGGCATCCGGCCGGCTTTTCCCCCGGCGTGGGGCTGAGCCTTCGCGGCGGATTTCTGGTATCCTACCCTTCTGACACTCCGGGGCGCTCACTTTTCCCGAAGCCGAAGGACTCCCGCGTTGGCCACGACAGGACCGCTCCGCGTCGGCATCCACGGGGCCCGGGGGCGGATGGGGGCCCGGCTGATCCACCTGATCCGGGCCGACCCGACCTTGACGCTGGCCGCCGCCATCGGCCGGGCGGATGACCCGGCGATCGGGACGGACGTGGGCCCGCTGGTCGGCCTGGGGCCGATCGGCGTGGCGCTGGCGGGCGGGATGGCGGGGGCGGTGGACGTGATGGTCGACTTCTCGAAGCCCGCCGCGAGCCTGGCCCTGGCCGAGGCGTGCGCCGCGGCCGGGACGCCCTTGGTGGTCGGGACGACGGGGTTCGAGCCGGGGCAGAAGGCGGCCCTGGAGCGGCACGCCGGGAAGATCGCGCTGCTCGTCTCGCCGAACACGAGCCGGGCGGTCAACTTGCTGTTCCGGCTCGTCGAGGAGGCGGCGCGGGCCCTGGGCGACTCGGCCGACATCGAGGTGGTCGAGCGGCACCACCGCTTCAAGAAGGACGCCCCCAGCGGCACGGCGCTGCGGCTGGCCGAGGTCGCGGCCCGGGCGATCGGCTCGGATCGGCTGATCCACGGCCGATCCGGGGTGACGGGGGAGCGGCCCCGTGGGGAGATCGGGGTCCACGCCCTCCGGACCGGCGACAACCCGGGCGAGCACACCGTGGTCTTCGGCCTGATGGGGGAATGCCTCGAACTGTCGCACCGGGCCCTGAACCGCGACGGATTCGCCCGGGGGGCGCTCGACGCCGCCCGGTCCCTCGCGGGCAAGGGGCCGGGGCTCTACGCGATGGCCGACGTGTTGGGTTGAAGCCTGGAGGGGGACGCGATGGCCCGCTGCGATCAAGGCTACCTGTGCGACGTCTGCGGCGAGGAGGTCGAGGAGATCGGCGAATCCGACCTCTACCTCCGCTACGTCCTCGGCGAGGTCGACCCCGAGACCCTCCACGTCTCGCCCGAGCGGCACCTCCGCTGCCACCCGACCCTGGCCCAGTTCATCGACGTCGACGGGTTCGACCCGCCCGTGGTCGAGGGCTATTTCGCCAAGGACCAGCTCGACCCCGACTTCGTCGCCGAGGAGACGGCCCGGGTCACCCGGGGCTACCTCCGATTGCGGGAGCTGCCGACGCTCGGCCTGCCGATCGCCGAGTACCCGCCGCCCGAGGTCCGGGCCCGATGGCAGGGGCCGACGCCTTGACCGGGAAGAAGCGACGACAGCTGTTCCTCGACGACGACCCCGCCCGGGCCGGGGTGTTCCTGGCCGAGCACCCCGACGCCGTCTGGGTCCAGACCGCCGCCGAGTGCATCGAGCGGCTCGCCGGTCGGTGGGACGAGGTCCACCTCGACCACGACCTCGGCGGCGAGCACTACGTCGACCCCGACCGCCCCGACTGCGGGATGGAGGTCGTCCGCTGGCTGGCCCTGGCCCCGCGCCCGCACCTCCGCCGGGCCCGGTTCACCGTCCACAGCCACAACATGGTGGCCGCCTGCCTGATGAGCCTCCGCATCCGATCGTTGGGCTTCGCGGTCGAGGCCCGCCCCTTCGGCCTGGCCACGCCCGAGGTCGAGGTCGAGGCCGGCCCCCCCGCCGGCCTCCGGCGGCACTGGGACCGGGCGGTCGGGCTGGTCCGTCGGCTCCGGGGGATCGCCCCTCCGGCCCCGGCCGGCCCCCCCGGGCCGGACGTCGACGAGGCGCCCGGCCACCTCCCCTGATCGAAGCCCCCCGTCACCAGCGGTTGCCAAAGGCGGCCGGTCGATTGTATGGTGGTCGCGAAGGCCCAGCGGACGGGATCGAAATCGAGCGGGACCGGAGACTCAACGGATGGCGAGAACGGTAATCACCGGCGGGGCGGGGTTCGTCGGCTCGCACCTTTGCGAGCGGTTCCTGGCCGAGGGGCACGACGTCGTCTGCGTCGACAACCTGCTGACCGGCCACCGCCGGAACATCGCCCACCTGGGCGACGACCCCCGGTTCCGGTTCGTCGAGCACAACGTGTCCGAGACCATCGCCATCCCCGGGGCGGTCGACAACGTCCTCCACTTCGCCAGCCCCGCCAGCCCGGCCGACTACCTGGCCCATCCCATCGCCACCCTCAAGGTCGGCTCCCTCGGGACCCACAACGCCCTGGGCCTGGCCAAGGCCAAGAACGCCCGGTTCCTCCTGGCCAGCACCTCCGAGGTCTACGGCGACCCCGACGTCCACCCCCAGCGCGAGGACTACTGGGGCAACGTCAACCCGATCGGCCCCCGAGGCTGCTACGACGAGGCCAAGCGGTTCGCCGAGGCCATCACGATGGCCTATCACCGCTACCACGGGGTCAAGACCCACATCGTCCGGATCTTCAACACCTACGGCCCCCGGATGAGGCTCAACGACGGCCGGGTCCTGCCCGCCTTCATGGGCCAGGTCCTCCGCGGCGAGCCCCTGTCGGTCTACGGCAAGGGGGACCAGACCCGGTCGTTCTGCTACGTCACCGACCTCGTCGACGGGATCTTCCGCCTCCTCCACGTCGACTACGCCGAGCCCGTCAACGTCGGCAACCCGTCCGAGATCACCGTCCTGGAGCTGGCCCGCGAGATCATGGCGATGGTCCCCGACTCGAAAAGCACCATCGCCTACGAGCCGCTCCCCCAGGACGACCCCCGCCGCCGCCGCCCCGACATCACCCGGGCCCGAGAACTCCTCGGCTGGAACCCCACGATCGACCGCGCCGACGGCCTGGCCCGGACCCTCGACTACTTCCGGACCGTCCTCTGACTAGTGTCCTGAGTTAGAAGTTCGCTCGCAAACCTTCTTGACTCGTTCCAGGATCAGATCCGCGTTGGCGGTCCAGACGAACGGCTTGGGGTTCTCGTTATGAGCGGCCAGGTAGTCCATGATCGC
>JAABUQ010001522.1_pt1 | contig 49463 bp, 45 predicted proteins | sample 5560001 | NCBI WGS metagenome assembly JAABUQ01 (sample SAMN10711888, study PRJNA513371) | rock metagenome | isolation source: Antarctica rocks | place: Antarctica: Victoria Land, Finger Mt nord | collected 2015-12-18
CCAGCCCGTATCAGGCGTTGGGGATGGATCTGCCCACGTTCGACTTCTGGGCACTTCTTCAGACCGATCCGGCCGAGCTGACGCAAGGACTGTCAACCGCACGGAATGAGGGATGAGACAGTCCCCGCGGAGGATTTCGGCGGTCTCCTGGAACGTCCGCCCTCGCAGGGGAGTGGCGGCGAAGAAGAACTCGTCGATCGAATAGAATTCGACCCGGTGCGACATCTCGCCCACCAGGGCCCGAATCTCCTTGCTGAGCGCCTCGTACCAGCGGAAGTCGCGCTTGATATAAATCCCCGCCGGGCACTTCACCAGGGCCTCCCAGATCGGCTCGCCGGTCTTCACGCCGGCCGCCCGCATCTCGTAGCTCTTGGCGATCACGCACGCCCCCTGGTTGCCCAGGACACCGACCGCCTTGCCCGCCAAGAACGAGTCGCGCACCCGCTCCGCCGAGACGTAAAAGCAATCGGCGTCCAGATGTCCCACCGCGGCTGGGGTTCTCATGGACAGAAATGTACAATGAACGCGCGGACAGTGCAAGCGAGGGCCGCCGCCGGACGCGACTTCGCCCGCGGGTCAGGCCCGGTGCGCCCGGAGCGCGGCCAGGGTGGCGGCGAAGTCGGCGGGCGGGGGGGCCTGGAACTGGATCGGCTCGCCGGTGAGGGGGTGGAGCAGGTCGAGGGCGTGGGCGTGGAGGGCCTGGCGGTCGAGGAGCACGGTGGCGGCGTCGGGGTGGTCGGGGCCGAGGAGGCCGCCCAGGGTGAAGGCGGACCGGCCCGAATACGCCTTGTCGGCCAGGATCGGGTGGCCGATGTGGGCGAGGTGGACGCGGATCTGGTGGGTCCGCCCGGTCTTCGGCTTGCAGCGGACGAGGGCGAAGCCCCGGAACCGTTCGAGGACCTCGTAGAAGGTGGTCGCCTCCTTGCCGCCGTCGTCGAGGGCCCGGATGGCGACCTTCTCGCGGTTGGTCGGGTGGAGGCCGAGCGGCTTCTCGATGTAGTCGCTGTCGCGCGTCGGGGCCCCGTAGACCAGGGCGAGGTATTCCTTGCGGATCGTCCGGGCCTCGAACTGGCGGGCCAGCTCGCGGTGGGCCCGGTCGTCCTTGGCGACGATCAGGAGGCCCGAGGTGTCGCGGTCGAGCCGGTGGACGATCCCCGGCCGGTGCTCGCCGCCGACGGTGGAGAGGGCGTCGAAGTGGAACTGGAGGGCGTTGACCAGCGTCCCGGTCCAGTTCCCCTTGGCCGGGTGGGTGACCAGGCCCGGCGGCTTGTCGACGACGGTGAACGCGGCGTCCTCGTAGACGATCCGGAGCGGGATGTCCTCGGCCGCCGGCGGCTCGTCGGAAAGCTCGGGCAGCCAGATCCGGACCGCGTCCCCCTCGCGGACCTTGTACGACGCCTTGGTCGGCCGGCCATTAATGTGGACGGCCTGGGCGTCGATGACCTTCTGGATGATGCTCCGCGAGAAGTCCGGGTACCGGCTGGCCAGGTACGCGTCGACCCGCTTGCCCACCATCCGGGCCTTGACGACGAACTCGGAGGGGGTGCTGGACAGTTCGGGCGGCATGGGGAGGGGACCGGGGCGAAGGGAGTCCGACGGGGATGGGTTGTGCGACCGCCGCGGACTCCGGTCCCGCTCCTCCCTCGTTATTTCGGCTCGGGGAGGAATGCGTTGGAGGGCAGCTCCGCCTTGGGGATCGCGGGCGGAGGGGTGGTCCCCTCGGGCTTCGGCTCGGCCCGGGCCGGCTCGGGCGGGGCGGCGGGGGGCGGGGTCAGGGGGTTGGTCGCCGGCGGCGGCGCGATGTCCATGGGGCCGGCGGGCATCTTGGAGATGTCGGGCAGGAACGACTTCATGTCGATGCCGGGCGGGGGCGGGGGCATGCCCGAGAGCGGCGTGGGGGCATTGGTGGTCGGCGGCTTGAAGGCGTAGAGTTCCTTGTAGAACTGGCGGTTCTCGGGGTCGTCGAGCGCCTTGGCCAGGGCCTCGGACTGCTTCGCCTCGGGCGAGCCCTTCCAGGTCTCGGCGACCAGGCGATACTGCTTGATCGCGTCGTCGAGCTCGTTGCGGGCTTCGAGGGTCCTGGCCACGCCGAAGGCCGCCCCCCGGGCCTGCGAGGTGTCTTGGGGGGCCTCGGCGGCGACCTGGCGGTAGAGCTCGAGCGCCTTCTTGAGCCGGGGGCCGGCGATCTCGCGCTGCTTCGGGTCGGTCAAGGCGATCAGGCCGGCCTCGTATTCCTCGTTGGCGGCGAAGAGGCGGGCCCAGTCGGCCACGGGGGTCTTGGGGTAGGCGTCGGCCACCTTGAGCCGGTCCTCCGGCGTCTTCGCCGGGACGAGGTCGACCCAGGCCTGGTTCTGGGCGCTCCCCCTGGCCGAGAGGGCACCGAGGGCGACCGCGCCCGCGACCAAGGCCACGACGATCCCGCCGATCGTCAGCCAGAAGCTGGCACCCCGCTCCATCCCGCGCCGGAGCCAGCGGGCGAGGATCGTCATATCCTCGTCGGGGTGATGGATGACCGTCGGCGTGGCGTGGTCCAGCTCGTGGACGGGTGGCTCGTCTTTCATCGTTCGCAAGTCTTTCCGTGCCCGGCGAGGGGTCGATGATCCCGCCGAAATATCCTCGAAAGGTGGTCGCACGCCCAAGCTCGCATCTTACCGGCCCGCCCGACGGGCCGTCAATCGCGTCGAAACGCGGCGGGCGCCGGCCTCCAAAGACCGATCGAGAGCCCGGGATCGGGCGGCGATTCGGCCAACTGGTGCGGGTATAGTTCCCGATTCTGGGGTTCGTGGGAGTTGGCAACCTCCATGATGAGGCCTGGGACATCGCCGACGCATTGGTTCGACGCATGCGAGGTGAATCGTCATGATGATCCAGCAGATCGTCGCCCGATATGAATCAGGGGTAATTACCGCTCATGAGATGGTCGTGGACTGCCTGAGCCTGATCGATCCGGGCCATCCGGCGGCGGTTCTCGACCAGATTCCCCTGCGCACCCTGCCTTTGCTCGCCGAGTTCCTCGACGGCTTCAGGCCCGAGGAGATGCGGTCATTGCAAGGGAAGATGATCCCAACGGAGGGCCAAGTGCTCGCGGCGAAGGGGTGGCTCGACCCGACGAGGGGTCCGGCTCTGGTCCCCTCCGCGGACGACCAAGACCAGCGAAAAGGCTGACGTCGGGACGCCCGACCGCGTGCGGGGACGGCCTGGGATCGGAGTTTCTTCCGGGATCGATCCGGACCCGTCGATTGCCGTCGAGGATTGGCTTGGAATCCGGCCCGAGGTCGTCGAAAATCGACCGGCTCGATCGCGCCGACCCCGAAGGGCGACGGAGGCCCGCACCAGGATCAACTTCGAGGAACCGCCGATGACCCGGACCGGTCGCCGTCCCCTGGCCTTCCCGCGCTGCCTGGCGATGACCCTTGCCCTCGGCCTGGCCGCCCCCGCGGGCGCCCTTGATGACCCTCCGGCCAAGGCGGCCCCGGTGTCGAGGGCCGAAGCCGCCGCGAGGCAGCAGGCGGGGCGGGCCGCCGAGGCATACCTCGTGCTCGTGGACAAGGGGAAGTATTCCGAGAGCTACGACGCCGCCTCGGCGTGGTTCCGGAGGGGGATCACCCGGCGGAAGTGGGTCGACGCCCTCACCGCCAGCCGGAAGCCGATGGGCCGGGTCCTGAGCCGGAAGCTCGACCGGGTCGAGCTCCGGAGCCTGAGGGGCTCGGATGTCCTCGACCAGGCCTGGATTTACAGCAACGTCCGGTTCGAAGAGGGGGAACCCTGCCCCGAGCTGACCATCGTCTTCATCGAGGATGCGAGCTGGCGGATGTCGGCCTACTTCGTCGGCGACCCCTCCACGTTCCCCAAACCCTCGCCCCCGAGGCGATAGGCCGGATCGACAGGGCTCGTCGGCAGGATCGGCGTCGATCTCCAGGATTTCTCGCAACAACTGTAAGGAAGCGGCGAATCGGTCCGTATCCTATTGCGACGACTCGCTCAAGGCGGGCCGACTTCGAGCGACTGACGCCGATGTCGGGGTGGGCGAACCAGCGGCGTCGCGATGGCCTCGGTGGTCCGGGGGCGTTGGCGACCAGCAGGATGGATCTGACGGATGCGGCCCGTTCGATCGGGCCGAGGCGAAGGCCGCAAACCCGGTGTCTGGCCCGACCGGCCAGGCGAGCACCTCGAGGAAGGAATCCGACGATGCTTCAGACGCGATCGAACTTCGCCCCGACGATCGAACCCGCCGCCAGGACCGAGCCGGCGGACTCGCCGAGCCCGGCCTCCTCGGACGGCATGCACGGCGAGGCCATCGTCGTGCCGAAGCGGACCGGCGGCCTGGTCCTGACCCGCCACGTCGAGCAGAGCATCATGATCGGCGACGACATCGCGGTCGAGGTGGTCGACGTCCGGGCCAGCGCGGTCCGGCTCCGGGTCGTGGCCCCCCGCGAGGTCCCGGTCCACCGCCGCGAGGTCTTCGACGCGATCCGGACGGCCCCGAGGGCCGAACCCGCCCCCGCCCGCGCCGACCGCCCCGAGCCCGCCCCGCATCGGGGCACCGGCGGGGGCGGTGGCCTGGTCCTGACCCGGCACGCCGAGCAGAGCATCATGATCGGCGACGACATCGAGGTCGAGGTGGTCGGCATGAAAGGCGGCACCGTCCGGCTGAGGATCTTGGCCCCCCGCGAGGTGGCCGTGCATCGCCTCGAGATCTACGACGCGATCCACGCCTGAGCCGCCCCCGGCCGGTCCGAAGGGCGACTTGACGCCCCCTTCGACCGCCGCCCCGGGCGCGATATGATGGCGAGCGTCGCCCGAGCGACGCCCCGACCTCGCCCGCCCGGAGTGGATCGATGCCGCCTCAGCCGCCGCCCAAAGGGCCCAAGCGACCGAACCCCGCTCCCCAGGCGCCCGGGCAGCCACCCCCGGCGGCCGGGCCCGCCCCGAGGCCGGGCCAGGGGATGGTGCCCACCTACGACGGCCGGCCCAAGCCGCCGGCCGGGGGCTCGGCGATGCCGGGCATCCCGCCGATCGTGGGCACCTCGAACTCGTCGGGCGACATCGGCCTCGGCGTGGCCGTCTCGGCCGACTCCGGCTCGGGCGGGACCGTCACCGCTCGCAAGGCCGGCGGGCTCCGCGACATGGCGATGGCGGTCGACCCCGACGAGGTGGGCGTCCGGGTCGCGCTCCAGCACCTCGCCAAGGCAATCAACATCGCCTTCCAGTCCGACTACGGCGAGAACTACCTGGAGGCGGTCTACCAGGCCGCGCTCGTCCGCAAGGACGAGATCCACGTCGTCCACCGCGACTATTTCGGCTACCGCGAGACCTGGTTCGGCCAGTTCGGCCGGCTGATCCGGTCGATGGAGCTGACCCTGGAAGGCCCCGACCCCGCCTCGCCCGAGGGCCGCAAGCTGATCGCCGAGAAGGGGCCGGCGTCGATCCGGGGGCTGTTCAATCTGATGGGCCGGAAGCTCGACCTCGTCGCCGAATTCGAGGACCGGGTCCCCGCCTACGTCGAGCAGATGTTCGACCGGCTCGAAGCCTCGGGGATCATCGTCGGCTGGGATCGGGGCGACTGGGAGATCTGGACGACCACGATCGGCCTGGACATCCGGATCAGGGCGGTGGCCAAGCCCGAGGGGTGAACTGGGCCCCGCCGACCCCGAGCTTACGCCCCCCCTTTGGGCTTGGGGCCGTCGAGCAGGCCGTCGAACGAGCCGTCGTCCTTCGCCCTGGCGGCGGGCTTCTCGGCCCCTTTCCCCTTGGCGGGGTCGGCCGAGGCGGCGGCGGCGGCCTTCTTGGCGTACTTCTCGGGGTTGTCGTTGAACTCGTCGCGGCAGCCGGTGCAGCAGACCGGGTAGGTTTTCCCCTGATAGCTGACGGACAAGGTCGAGGCGCCGCCGGTCATGATGCACTTGGGCAGGTTGGACGCCCCGCCGCCGGCGGCGAACGACTCGCCCTCCTTGGTCAGGCCGACCTCGATCACCTTCTTGTACTGCGGGGCCCCCTTCTCCTGGCGGTCGAGCTGGAAGGTGTAGCGGATCTTGTTGCTGTTGGGCCGGACGACCAGCCGCTCCTTCCCTTCGGTCGATGCGCCGACCCGGTCGAGGGTCAGGGTCTTGCCGTCGCCCGAGAAGGCGCCGACGAAGGCGATCGGCTTGCCGGCCGGGTCGGAGCCGTCGAGGCGGTATTTCTTCGAGGCCGGGTCGAAGCTGAGCTGCCCCTTGGCGATCGTCTTGTCGCCCTCGAAGGTCAGCGACATGCCGACCGGGACCCCCTGGGCGAACTTCCAGGCCCAGCCGTGCGACTCCTGCCACCCCTTGACCCGGTTGGCGACCGGGGCGGCCGTCCCCTTCCAGCTCCCCACCATGTGCTCGAACGGGGCGAACGGCGCCGGGACCTCGTCCACCGGCCCGGCCATCGCCGGGCACGCCGCCGCCCACAGGACCAGACCGAATGAGCCGCTCCGCATCGCCCCGCCCTCCGCCTTGATCGCCCGGTCGCCCCCGACCCGCATCCATCATCTTACAAAGTTCGAGGGTCACCGTCTCGCGATTTTGGGGTGCTCCCAGGGATCGGAGTGGAGTTTCCCGCCAACCGCGATCCGGTCTGGCGGAAGGGGGGAGGGTCAGTTAGAGTGAAATCCATGAAAGCAGGTGGCGGCTGATCTGCCGCGACTTCGCTTCCCGAAGATGCTCGTGGGACGGGGTTCGCCATGCGTTTGGAGGCAGTGGTCCTGCCCGAACTGGGGACCGGTCCGGACATTCCGATCGTCGTGAGCCACTGGTTCGCCGCCCGGGGTGACGAGGTCTGGGAGGGGGACCGGCTGGTCGAGGTCCTCGTCGGCCCGGCCACCTTCGACGTCCCGGCGCCGACCTCGGGCCGCCTCGCCGCGATCCACGGCCGGGAAGACGATCGGGTGACGCCCGGCATGGTGCTCGGCCTGGTCGCCGTGGCCGAGGAGGGCGACGGCGACGCTCGGGCCGCCGACGGGGAGGACGCGTCGTTTGACCGCCGCTCCCCATGACCGCAATCCATGAAAACTCGGCCGGGGTCATCCCCTATCGCCGCTCGGGCGGACAGGGGCCGGTCTTCCTCGTGCTCCACTCCGCCACCGTCCGGAACCCCCGGGCCAAGTGGGAGTTCCCCAAGGGGGGGATGGAGATCGGCGAGACCACCCGGGAAACCGCCGCGCGCGAGTTCCTCGAAGAGACCGGCCTGGTCGACTGGACGTTCCGCGACGGGTTCGAGCGGAGCCTGACCTATACCTACGTCCGCCGCGGGCGGAAAGTCCTCAAGACGGTCACCTACTACCTCGTCGAGGTCCTGACCGAGGCCGAGCCGATCCGGTCGTTCGAGCACGTCGACGACCCCAACGGCCACTGGTTCCGCTGGGGCTCGTTCGAAGAGATCAGCCGGATGCTCTACCACGCCAAGATCCGCCAGGTCTTCGTCGAGGCCGAGCAGTGGCTCCGGGGCTGATCAAGCCGGTCGAGGCCGGTCAGTCTTCCTCGGCCGGCTTCTCGCCGAGCCTGCGGAGCCTGGCGGCGACGTCGCGGTATGTGTAGTCGTTGGCGGCGACCTCGTTGTAGTGCTCCTCGGCGACCGCCTTGTTGTCCATGTCCTCGGCGATCCGCCCGAGGTTGTAGTTCAGCTCGTTGAGCGACGCGGTGTCGTTGGCGTCGGCGATCCGGAGCGCCTCCTGATAGTTCCGCTCGGCCAGCTTGAGGACGCCCGTGGCGTAGAACGAGAGCCCGGCATGGAGCAGGGCCTGGACCTTGAGCACGGCGTTCCCCCGGGCCTGCTGGAACTCGGCGATCGCCTCGTCGTGCTTGCCCCCCTCGGCCAGCTTCTTGCCGTAGATCATCCGGAGGTTCATGTCCTCGGGCTGGACGCCCACCTTCCGGCGCAGCTCCTTGAGCTCGTACTGGTAGAGGGCGACCTTGAGCTGTTCGAGCTTGGCCTTGGGCTCGGGGTCGTGGGGCTCCTTGGCGACCTTGCGGGTGAACGCCTCGATCGCCCGGTGCAGCCGGCTGATCTGGACCTCGGCGTAGGCCCCCTTCATGTACTGGTCGTCGGGGACCGCCTTGATCCCCTTGGCCAGGATCTGCTCGGCCTCGTCGAGCCTGCCGGAGTGCTTGTAGTTCTCGGCCAGGGCGAGATAAGGCCCGATCCGCTCGGGGTTCTCCTCGATCTCCTGGAGGTAGCGCTTCTCCGGCGACACCAGGTTGGCCCGCAGCTCCTCGGCGTCGGGCGGGAGGTCCTTCTCCGGCCCCGAGGACCCCTTGGCGTGCTGGTTGATCTTGTTCTCGAGGCCCGACTTGGCGATGGCCGCCTTGGCGGTGAGGTCGTTGACCTTCTTGCGGGCCTCCTCGTCGTGGGGGACCAGGGCCCTGAGCTTCTCCCAGCAGCGGATCGCCTTCTGGTAATCCTCGGCGAACTCCTCGAAGTAGGCCGCCGCCTTGAGGAACCGGGGCTCCTTCTCGCCCTGGGCGAAGACCGACTCGATCATGTACTGGGCCACCTTCTTGTAGCCCAGGTTCTCGGCGGCCTCGGCGGCGTCGACCGCGGCGGTGGTGTCCCAGGGGCTCTGGGCGAAGACCTCCTCGCACAGGTCGAGCATCACGGCCCACTTCTGCTTCGACTTGGCCGAGCCGATCTTCATCCGGAGCGGCTGGAGGCTCAACATCACCATCCGCCCGACCTTGGCCGGGTCGTTGTTGAACTTCCGCCGCTGGACGCCCCGGAGCGATTGACGATAGACCAGGTTGTCGGGCGCGAGCTTGCACGCTTCCTTGTACATCTGGGCGGCGTAGACGTCGTTCCCCTTCTGAGCGGCGTCGTTGCCGTAGCCGAAGAAGGCTTTCGCCTTGTCGACACTGTTCTGTTCCGCCGTGGACATCGACGCGACCCTTTCCGAGGAGCGAGGGCGGGGATTCACGCCGGTCGGTTCGACCCTGGGTTCGACCGCTTGTCGGGCGACGCGACCTCGCTGCGCGATTGATCCGGTTTGACCATAAGCCTAGCAAAACCCAAGGCCGAGTCAATCCGCCGGAATTGCCGGGGCATTCCCCCGCCTCGCCGCACTCGCGCGGTCCGGCGCGAATTAACGCAATTCCTGTTGCGAAAAATGCGGAATATCGGGCCGCGACGATGGACGGTCGCCCGAAGTACCCCTACAATGAGCGGACCAAGGGGGAGGGTCCTCGCGGTCGCCTGAACGGCGATCCGCCCCGCCCCGGGGAGGGGATTATGAACGACTCCTCCGACCGCCCGCTCCTCGACCTGATCCGACGCCGGGGTCCGCTGACCGTCGCCGAGATGAGCAAGGCCCTCGCCGTGACGCCGACGGCGATCCGCAACCGCCTGGCCCGCCTGGCCGGGTCGGGCATGGTCGAGCGCGAGTCCGAGGGCGGCTCCCGAGGCCGCCCCCGCCACGCCTATCGGGCCTCCGTCGCCGCCCACAAGCGGCTGGGCCAGAATTATGCCGACCTCGCCGTGGCGCTCTGGGACGAGCTGATGCACTCCGTCGAGGACACCAAGCTCCGCCGCCTCCTCTTCGGCCGGGTCACCGACAAGCTCGCCGAGCTGTACCGCGGGCAACTCCGGGGCGACGAGTGGCAGGGCCGGATGGTCCAGCTCGGCTCGATCCTCCACGACCGGGGGATCGAGGCCGAGGTCACCGGCGGCGACGGCGGGATGCTCCCGGTCCTCCGCCAGCATTCCTGCCCCTACTTCGAGCTGGCCGAGGCCGACCCGACGATCTGCGCCATGGAACGGAAGATGTTCGAGAAGGTCCTCGGCCACGCCCTCCGGCTCAGCCAGTGCCGCCTCGACGGCCATCGCTCGTGCGACTTCGAGGCCAAGCCGGCGTGTGGCTCCAGGTCGGCTCCCCCGGGTGAGGACGTCTCGCGGGCCAATTTCGAAGGGGCCGATTCATGATCGTCAAGGTTATCCTCCAGCGCGGCACGGATGGCTATTTCGCCGTCCATTGCCCCTCGCTGAAAAGTTGCTGGTCGCAGGGAAAAACCAGAGAAGAAGCCCTAGAGAACATCCGCGAGGCGATCGCTCTTTACCTGGAGCCAGATCCTTCGGACTTGGAGGACTCGATCGATCGCGAGGTCGTGGAACTGTCGGTATGAAACTGCCCTTGGTTTCGGGTCGTCGGGTCGGGTCCGCCTTGGGACGGCTCGGCTTCGTCGAGACTTCTCGTAAGGGTAGTCACGTCAAGATGAAGCATCCCGATGGTCGGGTCGTCATCTTCCCCGACCATGACGAGGTCAACCGATTCACTCTAAAGGGTGCCTTGCAAGACGCCGGGATCGACCTCGACGAGTTCCTCGATCACCTGAAATGAATCGCTTTAGCCGCCGGGGCCGACGGCCCGGCGTTACCAAAGAGTCTTCCGCTGGAGATCCCGAAAGCATCGGGTCCGCATCCATGAGCAAGGTCCTGAAGATCGAGAATCTGCGGGTCGGGATCGACGGCAAGGAGATCCTCAAGGGGGTCAACCTGACGATCCGCGAGGGCGAGGTCCACGCGCTCATGGGCCCCAACGGCTCGGGCAAGAGCACCCTGAGCTATGCCCTGGCCGGGCACCCCAACTACGAGGTCCTCGGCGGCACCGCGACGCTCGACGGCAAGGACCTCCTGGAGATGGAGGCCGACGACCGGGCCAAGGCCGGCCTCTTCCTGGCCTTCCAGTACCCGACCTCGATCCCCGGCGTCACCGTGGCCAACTTCCTCAGGCACGCCGTCTCCAACGTCCGCAACCCCGACCGCAAGGAGGGGGAGGAGCTGATCTCGATGCGGGACTTCCGCAAGGAGATGCGGCAGGAGATGGACGAGCTGGGCATGGACCCCGACTTCGCCCGCCGCTACCTCAACGAGGGCTTCTCCGGCGGCGAGAAGAAGCGGGCCGAGGTGCTCCAGCTCGCCATGCTCCGGCCCTCGTTCGCGATCCTCGACGAGACCGACAGCGGCCTCGACATCGACGCCGTGCGGGTCGTCTCCGAGGGGGTCAACCGCGTCGCCCAGAAGATCGGCACCGGCGTGCTGGTGATCACCCACTACGAGCGGATCCTCACCTACATCAAGCCCAGCTTCGTCCACATCCTCTTCGGCGGCAAGATCGTCGAGGACGGCGGCCCCGAGCTCGTCACCCGGCTCGAGGCCGAGGGGTACGACTGGATCCGCGAGAAATACCCCGAGGCCGCCCGCGAGGAAGAAGCGATGGAGTCCGCTGTCGACGACCCCGCGAAGGTTGGAGGATGATGAGGTCATGCCGACCGTCCTTCGGCGGGGGCCCGTTCGCTTCCAGTTTTACGCGAGCGATGGGTCCGAACCGAGGCATATCCACGTCATCCGCGACGGGGCCGACGCGAAATTCTGGCTTGATCCCGATCCGACTTTGTCGAGCAATCGTGGTCTTTCGGCTGCGGAACTACGCGACGCTCGGAAAATTATCGAAGGCGAACTGCGGGTGCTGAGGGACGCTTGGGATGACTTCTTCAACCCTTGAAATCCAGATACCCACGATCCGCGCAGTCGAGGTTTCGCGGACCACGTTGACGTTCACGGTCGAAGACGGGCGGTCCGTCTCGGCGCCGATAGACTGGTACCCGCGACTTGCCGCGGGGACGGTCGAAGAATGCGAGAATTGGAGCCTGATCGGGGCCGGTTACGGGGCCCATTGGCCCGATCTCGACGAAGACATCAGCATCGAAGCCCTGCTCCAGGGCCGCCGCTCCCTTGAATCCGAACGATCTTTCCGGGCCTGGCTGGATCGACGCCCTGAGCGTCGGCGACCGGTGTCATGAACATACTGAGGCACTCAACGATGGCGACCGATCTCAATGCTCAGGTCGAGGGGATCAAGGACGAGTACAAGTACGGCTTCCACGACTCGGTGGACAAGTACTCGTTCCAGAGCGGCAAGGGGCTCACCCGGCAGACCGTCGAGCAGATCTCCGAGATGAAGAGCGAGCCGGACTGGATGCGCCAGGTCCGCCTCAAGGCCCTCGACGTGTTCTGGTCCAAGCCGAACCCCGCCTGGGGCGGCGAGCTGGCCGAGCTCGACTACGACTCGATCCGCTACTTCATGAGGGCCGCCGACCGCCAGGGCAAGACCTGGGACGACGTGCCCGCCGAGATCAAGAACACCTTCGACAAGCTCGGCATCCCCGAGGCCGAGCGCAAGTTCCTCGCCGGCGTCGGCGCCCAGTACGACTCCGAGGTCGTCTACCACAGCCTCCGCGAGGACCTCCAGAAGAAGGGCGTCATCTTCACCGACATGGACACGGCCCTCCGCGAGCACGAGGACCTCGTCCGGCAGTACTTCGGCACCGTCATCCCGACCCACGACAACAAGTTCGCCGCGCTGAACACGGCGGTCTGGTCGGGCGGGTCGTTCGTCTACGTCCCGGCGGGCGTGAAGGTCGACATCCCGCTCCAGGCCTACTTCCGGATCAACGCCGAGAACATGGGCCAGTTCGAGCGGACCATGATCCTCGTCGAGGAAGGGGCCCAGGTCCACTACGTCGAAGGGTGCACCGCGCCGATCTACACGACCGAGAGCCTCCACTCGGCCGTCGTCGAGGTGATCGTCAAGAAGGGCGGCCGATGCCGCTACACGACGATCCAGAACTGGGCCAGCAACATCTACAACCTGGTGACCAAGCGGGCCGTGGCCCACGAGGACGCCCTGATGGAGTGGGTCGACGGCAACCTCGGCAGCCGCCTGACCATGAAGTACCCGGCCGTCCACATGGTCGGCAAGGGGGCCCGCGGCGAGATCCTCTCGATCGCCTTCGCCGGCAAGGGCCAGCACCAGGACGCCGGCGGCAAGGTCGTCCACTCGGCCCCCTACACCAGCTCGCGGATCATCTCCAAGAGCATCAGCAAGAACGGCGGCCGGGCCAGCTATCGGGGCCTGCTCAAGGTCGACCACGGGGCCAAGGGCTCGAAGTCCAACGTCGTCTGCGACGCCCTGATCCTCGACCCGGCCAGCCGGTCCGACACCTACCCCTACATCGAGATCGACGAGGACGACGTCAAGATCGGCCACGAGGCCAGCGTCTCCAAGATCGGCGAGGAGCAGCTCTTCTACCTCAGGAGCCGCGGCCTCTCCGAAGGCGAGGCCGCCACCCTGATCGTCGCCGGCTTCATCGAGCCGCTCGTCAAGGAGCTGCCGATGGAGTACGCCGTCGAGATGAACAAGCTGATCCAGCTCCAGATGGAAGGCTCGGTCGGCTGAACCCTAACCCTACGGTCGGCCTGAAGGCCGGGAGTTCGGAGACATGATCAAATTGGTCGACCCCGCGATTAGGAGCCGTCCCGAGCTCGGGATCAAAGTCGATCAGGCGACCGAACTCTTGGCCGGGGAGATGGGGGCGTCGGCGGCGGCCTCCCAAGCAGAATGGACCCTGATGCAGGACCCTCGGAGCCGAGACGTCATCGAACTCCGAGTGTCTGACTGGACCGGGAGCGTTGGCTATCGGTTTGCTCCGGGCGAGTTGGCCGATCGCGACCACATGCGATATCGCCTCCATCGCCTTTGGGGTGACTTGCTGATGGTCCGATCGCACGTCCAGATGGACGGTCATCTCGGTCCTCATCAGGTTCCGTGATCACTCATGGCGACACCATCCAAGGATCGAGACGAGCTGATTCGGGAACACGGAGAACGATTAGCGACCCTGACCGAACGCATCGACAACCTTCGCCGCGACATCGATCGAATTTACCAGCTGTTGGAGGTGCAGTCGAAGCGGCGATCTTCTTGGAGCATCGCCCTGCTAGGTCTAGTCGCGGCGATCATCGGCGGCCTAATGCCGGAGTTGGTCAGACTCGTGTTGGCGAAATGGCCTCGGTGATACCCAGGGCAACTCCGGAATTGGACGCCAAAGAAGCGTTACATGGCCCACCCTACACGTCGAGCTTCTTCGGCCCCGTGCGTCCGACGCCGAGGATCTGGACGTCATCCCTCCGGCAAACTTGGCGAGTTGACCCCGGACCAGTTGTCGCGGGTCGAAGACGCCGTTCGGCATTGGCTTGGCCTCTAGAGAGATCGTACCCGCAATGAGCAGCGCACCAGCGACCACACCATCCCCCGCGACCGGCGGGTTCTCCGAGGCGAGCTTCGAAGCGTTCTTGAAGGGGCGCGACGAGCCGGGCTGGCTGATGGATCGGCGGCGGGCGGCCTTCGAGGCATTCTCGGGCATGGCCATGCCGTCGAACCGCGATGAGGAATGGCGGCGGACCGACATCCGCGGCCTCAAGCTCGCCGGCTTCGCGCCGCCCTCCAACGCCGGGCCGTCGCCGGACGAGCGGTCGGCATTGGCCCCGGCCTGGGAGACCCTGAGCGGGCATTACGGGGTCGGCCTGGAGCACATCAACTCGTCCCCGACACGCGAGGCCAATCCGGCCGGGCTGGGCGGGGCGATCCTCGTCGACCTGGCCAGGGGGGCCAGGGACCACCCCGAGATCCTCAAGCGCTACCTCCTGACCGACGCCGTCGCGCCGACGAGCGACGCCTTCTCGGCCCTGCACGCCGCGTTCTGGACCGGCGGGACGCTCCTCTACGTCCCCAAGGGGGTCAAGGTCGAGGCCCCGCTGTTCAGCCTGGTCGGGATGGCCGGCGGCGGGTCGGTGGACCTGGACCACACCCTGGTCGTCCTGGAAGACGGGGCCGAGGCCACGCTCGTCCGCGAGAGCGTGTCGAGCGGCCGGGGGGGGGCCCAAGGGCTCCACGTCGGCGCGGTCGAGCTGTTCGTCGGCAAGAAGGCCAACCTCCGGTTCGTCAACCTCCAGAACTGGGACGACGCGACCTGGCACTTCAGCCGGGAGCGGGCCCTGGTCGACGCCGACGGCTCGATCCAGTGGACCGTCGGCGGCCTCGGCGCCCGCCTGGCCAAGGTCAACCAGGAGGTCGCCCTGGTCGGCCCGGGGGCCGATGCCCAGGTCAACGGCGTGATGTTCACCACCGGTAAGCAGCACCTGGCCTACTTCACCAGGCAGGACCACGCCGCCCCCAACACCCGGAGCGACCTGCTGTACAAGGCGGGCCTGAAGGACAGGTCGAGGATCGTCTGGAAGGGGATGATCAAGGTCGAGAAGGACGCCCAGAAGACCGACGCCTACCAGAAGGACGACAACCTGATCCTCTCCGAGGACGCCCGGGCCGACTCGATCCCCGGCCTGGAGATCGAGGCCAACGACGTCCGCTGCACCCACGGCGCCACGGCGGGCCGGGTCGACGAGGAGATGATCTTCTACGCCCAGGCCCGAGGTGTCGCCCGCGACACGGCGGTCCGCCTGATCGTCGAGGGGTTCTTCGCCAACGTCTACGACCGGATCACCCTGGAGCCGGTCCGCGAGACCCTCCGCCAGGCGGTCGCCGCCAAGCTCGAGATCTGACCGGCCCGGCGACGCCTTCCAACCCTGAATCAAACACCTATCCTCGACGACGCCCCGCCGGACCCCAGGGCCGGCCGGGCGGGCGTCGCCACCCGACCGAACCCGCAACCGGAGCCCGCCCATGGCCGAATCGTACGTCCACCCCGAAGTCCTCGTCTCGGCCGACTGGGTCCAGGCCCACCTGGACGACCCCAAGGTCCGGATCGTCGAGAGCGACGAAGACGTGCTCCTCTACGAGATGGGCCACATCCCGGGCGCCGTGAAGATCGACTGGCAGGGGGACCTCCAGGACCAGTTGATCCGCGACTACATCGACTCCGACAAGTTCGCCGCGATCTGCTCACGGGCCGGGATCGCCAAGGACACCACCGTCGTCTTCTACGGCGATAAGTCGAACTGGTGGGCCTGCTACGCCTTCTGGGCGTTCAAGCTGTTCGGCCACCCCGACTGCCGGGTCATGAACGGCGGCCGGAAGCTCTGGATGGACGAGAAGCGCCCGACGACCACCGAAGCCCCCTCCTACCAGCCCACGAGCTACGCCGCCGGACCGCGGGACGAGACGGCCATCCGGGCGTTCCGCGACGAGGTGATGGCCCACTCCAAGGGCGGCCTCCCCTTGATCGACGTCCGGAGCCCCAAGGAGTTCACCGGCGAGCGGACCCACATGGAGGAATATCCCCAGGAAGGTTCGCTCCGCGGCGGGCACATCCCGGGGGCCAAGAGCGTCCCCTGGAGCCGCGCGGTCAACGACGACGGCACGTTCAAGGCCGCCGACGAGTTGAAGGCGATCTACGAGGGGGAGGTCGGCCTCAAGCCCGAGCACGACATCGTCGCCTACTGCCGGATCGGCGAGCGGTCCAGCCTGACCTGGTTCGTCCTGACCTACCTGCTCGGCTATCCCAAGGTCCGCAACTACGACGGCTCGTGGTGCGAGTGGGGCAACCTGGTGAAGGCGCCGATCGCCAAGGGCTCCTGATCTGAATGGTGGAGGAGCCCCCCCGAGGATTTTAAAGGGGGCGGAGGTCGACTCGACCCGATCGCGCCGTTAAACTTAAATCGAGCCGCCCGGGTCCGCGGGTTTCCCTCGTCGACCCCGGCGGCTCGGTTTCCTTTCCGCCATCCCGTCTTGCCCATCGAAGGACCCCGTCCTTGGCAGCCGCACTTGAATCGATCGTCTCGGAGTTGGGCGAGGCGGACCGCCAGGAGCGGATCGAGCTCCTGATCGACTTCGCCAAGAACCTCCCGCCCCTGCCGGACCGCCTCGAACGGCTGAAGGACGCCGAGCATCGGGTCGAGGAATGCCAGTCCCCGGTGTTCCTCTTCGTCGAGGCCGAAGCGGGCCGGGTCGCGCTCCACGCCGACGCCCCGATCGAGGCGCCAACCGTCCGGGGGTTCGTCGCGATCCTCGTCGAGGGGCTCGACGGCTCGACCGTCGAGGAGGTCCTGGCGGTCAAATCCGACCTGATCGAGCGGCTCGGCCTGGCCGAGATCCTGGGGATGCTCCGGGTCCGGGGGCTTAGCGGCGTGCTCGCCCGCCTGAAGAAAGAGGTCGCCCGGGTCGGCCTGGCCCAGGGGCCCCCGACGACTTCGGGCTCCTGATCCCCATCCCTCCGGCCCGACCGCGGGACGGTTTCCGACCCCAGAGGTAAGGACCCGACGATCCGCGGACGTCGCGCACCGGCGACGGGACGGATCGCGCCGGGCTCCCCAATCCACCCAGCCCGAAGGAATCGACCCATGCCCGAACAAGCCGCGATCGTCGACGCCCTGAAGACCGTGATCGACCCCGAGCTCAACGTCAACATCGTTGACCTGGGCCTGATCTATACCATCCAGTCGCGCGAGGATGAGGTCGACGTCGAGATGACCCTGACGACGCCGGCCTGCCCCGCCGGCCCGGAGATCCTCCGCAACGCGGTCACGGCCCTGGAGAAGGTCGACGGCGTGGCCAAGGCGAACGTCAAGCTGGTCATGTCCCCCCCCTGGTCTCCCGACCGGATGACCGAGGAGGCCCGCGACGAGCTCGGCATGTTCTGAGCAGGGCCGGGCGGCCGATGGCCCCCTCCAGGATCGATCGAGGTCGCCGGGCGACGCCGGGCCCGCCGACCGATGTTTCTTCCGGCGGACGGGCTTGCGCCCGAGCCGTTGTGTTGACGCGACATCCATTCGCCTTTCTTAAACGAGCCTATCATTGCGCCGTTTGGTTATGCATAATTCATCCTCACCGCCCCTCCGATGAAGCTGATAGGTCACCTGGGCCAGGTCACAGCTCGCCAAGCCCCGTCGCTCATCCGACCGGGTCAGCGGTCGGGCCGTCGCCGCTCCCGCTTGAGCATCCCAGGTAGTGTTCCGAGACCAGGGGAACGAGGAGACTCCCGTTCATCGGGATGGCACGCCGTGGCCCGCAAAAAAACGTCTAAAATCCGAGTTAATGTAAAAGCTTCGATCTCGCGGCGACTCCGCGACGTCAGGCAGGAACTCTTCGGCGAGCACGGCGGCCCCGAGCTCGCCCGCCGCCTCAACCTCCCGGCGCGCACCTGGTATAACTATGAGACCGGCGTGACCGTACCGGCCGAGGTGCTGCTGGCCTTCATCGACCAGACGGGGGCAAACCCGGTCTGGCTCCTCTCCGGCGAGGGGGATCGCTATCGCCGCGAGGCCTCGGCGGAGGCCCTCTCCGAGCTTTCGCCGATCCAGCTGATCCGCCGAGGGCTGGAGAAGCTCGAGCAGCAGCCCAGCGAAGTGCTGATGATGTCGGCGGAGAACCTGCCCGGCGATTCGACCTCGGAATTCGTCGCGGTCGGCCTGATCTCCCTCGACGACCTGCTGACCGCCCACGCGACGACCGAGCGGGCCGAGGGGCATATCCTGGCCTACCGCGAGTGGCTGCCGCACCCCAAGGAGACGGTTGCGGTCCGCCTCGAAGACGACGCGATGTACCCGATCCTGCCGACCGGCTCGGTCGTCGCGGTCGACCGGTCCCTGACCGACCCCGAGCGGCTCCAGGGGAAGATGGTCGCCGCGGCGCCCAACGGCGTCGCCATCATCCGCTGGCTCGACCTGAGCGGCCGGCACCTGATCTTCCGACCGAACCAGCCCGGGCGCGACTTCCCCCTGATCCCGATCGAGCACAACCCGGCCGAGTCGAGCCCGATCCTCGGCCAGATCGTCTGGTCCTGGAGCTGCTTCAACGACTTCGAGGGGTGATCGGCCCGGGCCGGCGCCCCGGCCGGTCGACGTCGGGGGGCCCTCCCTCCCGACCCCTCGACGTCCCAGGCACGCGAACCAAGCCATGCCGCCCCTTCGACCGCCGGCCCTTCGCATCGACGCCCTGGTCCGGCAAGCCCGCGAGCCGGTCTTCCTGATCAACCCGGAGCGGCGGATCGTCCTGGTCAACCGGGCCTGGGAGGAGCTGACCGGGCACTCGGCCGAGGAGGTCGCGGGCCTGGAGTGCCAGCCGCACGGGCCGACCCGGCCCGGCGACCTCGTCGGCCTCGGCGGCAGCTTCGCCCCGCCCCCCGAGGCGATGGCCGGCCAGCCCGCGGGCTCGACGACCTTGATCCTCCACCCCGGCGGCGAGCGGCTCCGCCGCCGCCTGGAGTTCTGGCCGTTCCACGACGCCGGAGGGGCCCTGGTCGCCCTCTTCGGCCTGGTCCGACCGGCCGACGTCCCGCCCCAGGCGCCCGACTCCGAGGCCCACCGGCTCCGGGGCGAACTGCTCGCGCTCCGCGACCGGCTCCAGGGCCGCCACGGCTTCGACGCCCTGATCGGCCGGGGCCCGGCCCATCGTCGCCTGCTCGACCAGGTGGCCGCCGCCTCCGCCTGCGACGTCCCGACCCTGATCGTCGGCGAGGCCGGCACCGGCAAGTCGCTGGTGGCCCGGACGATCCACCACCAGGGGCTTCGCCGCCAAGGGCCCCTCCTGGCCTACGACTGCAAGGCCCTGCCGCCCGAGGTCCTCGCCCGCGAGCTGTTCGGCCCCCCCGGCGATCCGGCGGGGCGGGCCCTCGTCGCGCCCGACCGGGCGACCGTGCTGATCGAGGACGTGCTCGAACTCCCCAGAGACCTCCAGGCTCGGCTCGCCTCGGCCCTCGGCGGCGGGCCTCGGCTGGTCGCCACCACGGCCGGCGACCCCGACGCCGCGCTCGCGGCCGACCGGCTCGTCCCGGCGTTCTACTACGCGATCACGACCCTGGTCCTCCGGCTCAAGCCGCTCCGCGACCGGCTCGACGAGCTGCCGCTGCTGGCCCAGCACGCGCTGGAGCGGGCGAACCTCCGCGGCCTCCGGCTCCGCCAGGGGTTCAAGCCCGAAGCCCTCGCCGCCCTCGCCGCCTACGACTGGCCGGGCAACCTCCGCGAGCTCGCCAGGGTCGTCGACGACGCCCACGACCGGGGCTCCGGCGACCTCATCGGGCTCGACGACATCCCCGCCGCCATCCGGGGGGACCTCGGCGGGGCCTACCGGGGCCACGTCCCGCCCGCCGAGCCGGCCTCGCTCAAGGACATGCTGACCGAGGTCGAGCGCCGCCTGATCGAGCGGGCGCTGGAGAAGGTCGGGCGGAACAAGTCGAGGGCCGCCAGGCTCCTGGGGATCAACCGGCCGCTCCTCTACCGGAGGATCAAGGAGCTGGGCATCCCCGACGAGCCCGAGCCGCCCGGACCTCCGGCCGGCTCGCCGCCTTGACGGCTCCTCGGCTTCTCAATCTCCCGGCCGATTGCTAGGATCTCGCGCCAGACGGACCGACCCGACCGAAGGCACGGACGCGAGCCTCAAGCGATGCGCATCTTCCTGTCCACCGGCGAGCCCAGCGGCGACCTCCACGCCGCCAACCTGGTCCACTCGCTCCGCAAGATCCGGCCGGAGGTCGAGGTCCTCGGCTTCGGCGGGCCGAGGATGGCCGAGGCCGGGGCGACGGTGATCTACCCCTTGGTCGAGCTGGCGGTGATGTGGTTCGTCCGGGTCTTGATCAACCTGCCCAAGTTCTTCGCCCTGATCGACCAGGCCGAGGACGAGTTCCGGAAGGACCGGCCCGACGCGGTGGTCCTGATCGACTATCCCGGGTTCCACTGGCACCTGGCCAAGGCGGCCAAGAAGCACGGCATCCCGGTGATCTACTTCGTCCCGCCGCAGATCTGGGCCTGGGGCGGCTGGCGGGTCGAGAAGGTCCGCAAGTGGGTCGACCACCTGCTCTGCAGCCTGCCGTTCGAGCCCAGGTGGTACCACGACCGGGGGATCGCGAACGCGGATTACATCGGGCATCCCTACTTCGACGAGCTGGCCGAGCGCGTCCTGGACGCCGCCTTCCTCGCCGAGATCACCGCCAGGCCCGGCCCGCTGGTGGCGATCCTGCCGGGTTCGAGGACGCAGGAGGTGACCCGGAACCTGCCGATCATGCTCCGGGCCGCCGCCAGGCTCGCCGAAGGTCGGCCCGACGTCCGCTTCGCCGTCGCCTCGCTCCACCCCCGGCACCGCGACCTGGCGGCCTCGATCCTCGAAGCGTCGGGCCTGGCCCTCGACGTCGAGATCCACGCGGCGCGGACCCCCGAGCTGATCCGCGCGGCCGACGTCGCCTGGGCGGTCTCCGGCTCGGTCGGCCTGGAGCTGATGGTCGAGGCGCTGCCGACGGTGGTCCTGTACAAGATCAAGGCGTTCGACCTCTGGGTCGCCCGCAAGTTCATCAAGACCAAGTACATCAGCCTGGTCAACCTGCTGGCCGACCGCGAGGTGATGCCCGAGTACCTCACGCCGGTCGACGTGTCGGCCGACCTGGCGGCCTGGGCCGCCCGCTGGCTCGGCGACCCCGCCGAGCGCCGCCGGGCCTCCGACGCCCTGGCCCGACTCCGCGACGAGGTCGCCGTCCCGGGGGCGTCCGACAGAGCGGCCGGGCGGATCGTCGCCGTGATCGAAGGGGCCGCCGCCGCCGTCCCGCCGTCCCCGCCGATCCACCGGGGGCCGCACGACCCGAGCCGGGCCCCGAATCCCTCGCGCACCCCGTGACCCGATCGATCCTCAGGCCGGGGCCGGCGCCTCGGCCCGCCGCCTGGCCCGGGCCACCGCTCCCACGATCAGGTCCATCGCCAGCAGGGCGGCGATCGGCCTGGTCGGATGGCCATAGCGGGCCGATACCTGGACCAGCCCGTAGATCAGGCTCGGCCCAAACATGGCGGCGGCGAACACGGCCCGCGACGGGTGGCGGCGTCGGAACAGGCCGAAGAGCCCGAAGATGGCCAGCAGGTTGATCGCCGTGATCTGGCCCACGGACAGTCGAAAAAGCCGGTCGATCGACGCGTCCTCGAGGCGAATCCCGGGCGGGATCGGGTCGAACCAGAACAGGAAGATTTGCCGGGCGAACCGGCCGGCGCACCTGAGTGGGTGCTCGGCGGCCCAATCGCGGGCGGTCCGCATCTTCGCCTTCATGTAGGCCAGCTCGCCAACCCGTCGGTATTCGACCCGCTCGGGCTCCGACGAGTAGGGGTGCCGCCGCATCGCGTCGTCGTCGAAGTAGCCGCTCGCCCCGTCGCGGTAGACCAGCGAGGCCTCCAGGCCGAAGTTGCTCCGGAGCGGCACCGCCCCGCCCAGCTCGCGGTAATTCCGGACCGCCCAGGGGGCGAGCGCGACCACGAGCACGACCCCCTGGATCGCCAGGTCCCGGGCGATCCGCCGCCGGTCGTCCGGCCGGATCATGGCCTCGCCGATCGGGATCAGGCCGGCCGCCAGCGCGATCGGCGGGCTGAGCAGGGCCGACCAGCCCAGCAGCGCCCCCGAGCGGATCGTCCCCGCGATCGACCGCCAGCCCTCGCGCCGCCTCGCCCCCGCGTCGAGCACGACCAGCACCAGCGTCAGGGCGGCCAGCGGCTGCTCCCACTCGCCGTGCGTCTCCAGGCCAAGGTTGAGCATGTTGGACGCCATCGTCAACGCCGCCAGGGTCCCGGCCCCCGGCCGCAGCCCGGCCGATCGGACGACGGCCGGCAGCAGGGCGATGGCGAGCGAGGCGAACGTCGCCGACAACAGGCATTGCGCCAGCCTCATCCGCCTCGGGTCGGGGCCGACCAGCCGGTAGACGCCGCCCAGCAGGTAGGGGTATGCGGGCGAGACGTGGGCCGAAGGGCCCGATCCGTCGGCGAAGACGTCGCGGATCGAGCCGGCCCTCATCACCGCCAGGGCGGCCCGGTTCATCTCGTAGCCGAACCGGGCCCCATGCCTCCGCTCCAGCTCGCCCGGGACGTCGCGACCGACGATCAAGCCCACGCGCAGCCCCAGGCAGAGGGCGAAGAGGAGACCGAAGGTCGCCAGCTTGCGGGAGGGGGTGTCGGCGGACATCGTCATGGCTCGGGAGGGATCGAGGGCGGCCCGGCGGGGGCACTCGGAAGGTTCTAGCCGATCGCCCGACCCCGCGTCCATCCTCCGGCAGAATCGCCGAGGCCTCCCCCGGTCCCGGGGGCTCGACCAAGGAGACCCAGGCACGCCCCGACCCCCCGGGCGGGAATGGCCTTTTCGGGGCGGCCGGTCGCGTGCGATCATCGGGGTTTGGACTTCCGCGATCGACCCGACCACGACGAGCCCTCGACCACGATGTCCAACACCCACGCCGATCATCCGAGCAACCGACTCGCCGGGGAAACCAGCCCTTACCTGCTCCAGCACGCCCACAACCCGGTCGACTGGTACCCCTGGGGCCCCGAGGCCCTGGCCCGGGCCAAGGCGGAGGACCGGCCGATCTTCCTCTCGATCGGCTACTCGGCCTGCCATTGGTGCCACGTCATGGAGCGCGAGAGCTTCGAGGACGAGGCGACGGCGCGGATGATGAACGAGCGGTTCATCAACATCAAGGTCGACCGCGAGGAGCGGCCCGACCTCGACAACCTGTACATGTCGGCGGTCCAGGCGATGACCGGCCACGGTGGCTGGCCGATGTCGGTCTTCCTCACGCCCGACCTGATGCCGTTCTTCGGCGGGACGTATTATCCGCCGACCGACTCGCGGGGGATGCCGGGCTTCCCCAGGGTCCTCCTGAGCGTCGAGCGGGCCTGGGCCGAGCGGCGGGACGACATCATCACCGCCGCCGGCGAGATGACCGAGCAGCTCCGGGCCTCGGGCACATTGCCGCGATCCGACGGCGAGCTTGGGTTCGTCTTGCTCGACGACGCCGCCCGGACCCTGGGCCGGATGTACGAGCCGGTCCACGGCGGCTTCGGCCAGGCCCCCAAGTTCCCCCACGCGATGGACCTCCGGGTCCTGCTCCGCCACCACGCCCGGACCGGCGAGGCCCACGCCCTCCACATGGCCCGGTACACCCTCGACAAGATGGCCCGGGGCGGGATCTACGACCAGCTCGGTGGCGGCTTCGCCCGCTACTCCACCGACGACCGCTGGCTCGCCCCGCACTTCGAGAAGATGCTCTACGACAACGCCCTCCTGAGCCTGGTCTACCTCGAAGCGTTCCAGGTCACCGGCGACCCCGAGCACGCCCGAATCGCCCGCGAGACGATGGACTACATCCTCGGCCGGATGACCGCGCCCGAAGGGGGCTTCCACGCCACCGAGGACGCCGACTCCGAGGGGGTCGAGGGGAAGTATTACGTCTGGACCCCGGCCGAGATCGTCGAGGTCCTCGGGCCCGAGCGGGCCAGGGAGTTCGCCCGGGTCTACGACGTGACCGAGGGGGGGAACTGGGAAGGGGCGTCGATCCTCAACCTGTCCCGCCCCCTGGCCCAGACCGCCGGACTGCTCGGCCGAGACGAGGCCGCCTTCCTCGCCGACCTCGCCGCCGACCGGGCCAAGCTCCTCGCCGCCCGCGAGCGGAGGGTCCCCCCGGGCAAGGACACCAAGGTCCTGACCTCCTGGAACGGCCTGATGCTCGCCCCGCTGGCCGAGGGGTCCCTGATCCTCGGCGAGCCGCGCTACGCCGAGGCCGCCGCCCGCGCCGCCGACTTCCTCCTGACCCACCTCCGAGGGGCCGACGGCCGGCTCCTCCGGAGCTACAAGGACGGCCGGGCCAAGTTCAACGCCTACCTCGACGACTACACCCACCTGATCGACGGCCTGACCCGGCTCTTCGAGGCGACCGGCGAGTCCCGGTGGATCGAGTCCGCCCTCGACCTGGCCCGAATCCTGATCGACGAGTTCCACGACGCCGAGCGGGGCGGCTTCTTCTACGTCGGCAAGAATCACGAGCCCCTGATCGCCCGCCAGACCGACGCCTACGACAACGCCACCCCCTCGGGCAACGCGATGGCCGCGACCGCCCTCGCCCGCCTGGCCGCCCTGACCGGCCGGGCCGACTTCGAGGACCTGGCCCGCTCCACCCTCCAGGCGGTCCGGATCGTCCTCGAACGGGCCCCCGCCGCCGCCGGCCAGAGCCTGATCGCCCTCGACTTCCTCCTCGGCCGGACCGTCGAATACGCCGTGATCGCCGGGCCCGACCCGGCCGAAGCCCGCCTCGCCCTCGAAGCGATCCACCAGGGGTTCCGCCCCCACAAGGTCGTCGCCCCCGCCTTCGAGGCCGTCCCGCCCGCCCTCGCCGCCCTCGTCCCCCTCCTGGCCGACCGCCCGCCCATCGAAGGCCGGGCGACCACCTACATCTGCGAAAACTTCGCCTGCCAGGCCCCGGTCGCCGGCGTCGAGGCGCTCCGCTCGGCCATCGGAGGATCTCGCTGAGGTGGGAGGTCCGCCCCACGGGGCCCGAGCCATCGGCCCGGGATCGGGACGCAAGCGACCCTGCCCCCCGGCACGACCAGCTTCCGGCCGCTCGCCGGGAAGTGGTTTCGTCGAGCTTGATGCGACCGGCAAGGTCATCGGCGTATCATGGTGACCGGGGAGGGGCGTGAGGATGAGCTCAACGATGGGCAACCCGCGATTAAAATTCGATCATCGGCGCTTCCGCTCGCTGGAAGGGTCGGATCTCGTGGCGTACATGGAGCCGCTGGTCAACGACCCGACGGTCGCCGCCGATCCGGCGGACCTGCGGCTGATCATGGCCGGCCTGGCGGATTTCGACGAATACCACCTCGTCTACGCCATCGAATTCGGCACGGACCGGATGCCGGGCCTGTTCGCCGGCGAGGTGGCGAGATGCCTCGCGCATCCTTGCCAGTCGGTCCGTCTGGCCGCACATCGGGCGTTATCTCGCTTGCCAATCGGGGAGATCTCCGATGAGTTGATTGACGCCTGTCGCGGGGCGATCGCCGGGGGAGCCCCCGCGGCGGAGGTCGGCGATTTGCCCGGCATCCTCGCGAGTCGTCGACTCCGGTCGGCCATCCGATAGGCGGCGAGCCTCGTCCGGCGCAATTCGATCACCTCGGACCTCAGAGGTCTTCCGCGGTCGATTCGAGGTCGGCGCCGACCCGACTGGGCCGGCCGAAGGGGTAGAAGGCGGCGAACATCAGGGCGGCGCCGAGGAACTTGGCCCCGATCCGGATCGGACTGGAGGCGCCAGCAGCCAGGAACGGGTCGGCCAGGAGGGCGAAGCCGGCGACCACGGCGACCGCCCGGAGCAGGGTGGCCAGGGGGCTCCGGGCGGGCCGGTCGGCCGGGTCGGGGCGGGCCTCGGGGGCCTGGTAGGGGTTGGGCTCGGCCATCGAAATCCTCGGGGGTCGTCGGCGAGCATTATACCGCCCGGGGTCGGGCCGGGAGGCCGGCGAAATGGCGGGTTCCCCTTCGCGGCCCGGGAGACTACAGTAAAGGTTGGATGCCAGGCGTGCTGCCCCGTACTCTCCCCTCTCGCCGGACCGTCACGCTCGGACCGCCCCGCATCGGAATGCCGCAGACCCGAGAGCCCCGGAGGGCCACCTTTCATGCCGCGACAGAACCTGTATTCGATCGTGATGGTCGGCGCGATCTCGCTGCTCTGCTGGCAGGTCAGCCAGGGGGCCAAGCCCAAGGACGAGGTGTCGGAACTCTACGGGGTCTTCGTCGACGCCGTCGAGCAGGTCCAGCAGAACTACGTCCGTCCCGTCTCGCGCCGCGAGCTGGTCGAGAGCGCCCTGCGGGGGATGCTCGCCGACCTCGATCAGCACTCGAATTACATCAACACCTCGCAATGGAAGACCTTCAAGCGGCAGATCGAAGGGAAGTTCGGCGGCCTCGGGGTGTCGGTCGAGGCCGACGACGACACCAAGCGGCTCAAGGTGATCGCGCCGATGGTCGGCACGCCGGCCTACACGGGCGGGGTGCTCGCCGGCGACCTGATCCTGGAGATCGACGGGACCTCGACCGAGGGGCTCACCCTGGAGAAGGCGATCGACACCCTCCAGGGGCAGCCCGGCACGCCGGTCAAGCTCAGCGTCCTGCACGAAGGGTCGGAGAAGCCGGAGACCTTGACCCTCACCCGGGCGATCATCGAGGTCCCCAGCGTCATGGGCGACAAGCGTAAGCCCAACGACGAGTGGGACTTCATGCTCGACAAGGACAAGAAGGTCGGCTACATCCGGATCACCAACTTCATCCAGAACACCACCGACGAGGTCAAGGCCGCGCTCAAGGAGCTGCAAGCCGAGGGGATGAAGAGCCTGATCCTCGACCTCCGCGACGACCCGGGCGGGCTGCTGACCGCCGCCGTCGAGATCGCCGACCTCTTCGTCGAGGAGGGCAAGATCGTCAGCACCAAGGGGCGGAACACCTCGGAGAAGACCTTCGAGGCCCACAAGGAAGGCACCTTCACCGGCTTCCCGATCGCCGTCCTGGTCAACCACGGCTCGGCCTCCGCCTCCGAGATTCTCGCCGCTTGCCTCCAGGACCAGGGCAAGGCCGTCGTCGTCGGCGAGCGGTCGTTCGGCAAGGGCTCCGTCCAGAACATCCTCGACCTCGAGGACGGCAACAGCGTCCTCAAGCTCACCGTCGCCACCTACTGGCGGCCGTCGGGCAAGAACATCCACCGGTTCAAGAACGCCAAGGACACCGACGAGTGGGGCGTCTCGCCCGACCCGAACATGGAGGTGAAGCTGTCGCGCGAGGAGTACCGCGACTGGGCCCTGGGCCGCCGCGACCGCGACTCCCTGTCGAGCCGCAACAAGCCCAGGGCCGACAAGCCGAAGGGGGACGAGGCGAAGAACGACAAGCCGTTCGTCGACAAGCAGCTCGACAAGGCCGTGGCCGTCCTGGCGGAGAAGCCGGCGAAGTAAATGCTCCTCCTGGCGATCGAGACGACCTGCGACGAGACGGGGGCGGCCGTGCTGGAAGACCCGGCCGCCCCGGCTTCGGGCGTCCCGACCATCCGGTCGAGCGTGGTCGCCTCGCAGATCGGCATCCACCGGCGGTTCGGCGGCGTCGTCCCCGAGATCGCCGCCCGCGAGCACATCCGCCAGGTCCTGCCGGTGATCGACGAGGCCTTGCGTCGCGCCGGCGTCCGGCTCGACGAGATCGGGGCCGTCGCCGTGGCGACCCGCCCCGGCCTGGTCGGGGCCCTGGTCGTCGGCCTGACCGCGGCGAAGGCCCTGGCGTTGACCCTGGGCGTCCCCCTGATCGCGGTCGACCACCTCGAAGGGCACCTGTACGCTTGCCAGCTCGCCCACCCCGACCGCCAGGTCTACCCCTGCGTCGGCCTGGTCGTCTCGGGTGGGCACACCAGCCTCTACGCCTGCCGGGGGCCGATCGACGTCGAACTCCTGGGCGGGACGATCGACGACGCGGTGGGCGAGGCGTTCGACAAGGTCGCCAGCCTGCTCGGCCTGGGCTACCCGGGCGGGCCGGGGGTCGAGCGGGCCGCCCGAGCCGGCAATCCCCGGGCGTTCCCTTTCCCCCGGGCGTTCCTCCACGACGACCGCCTGGCCTTCAGCTTCTCGGGGCTCAAGACCGCCGTCCTCTACGCCCTCAAAGGGCAGGACGCCCGGTCGACCGGCCAGGCCCCGCCGCCCGAGCTGGTGGCCGACCTGGCGGCGAGCTTCCAGGAGGCGGCGGTCGACATCCTCGTCGCCAAGGCCCGGCAGGCCCTCGACCGGACCGGCTGGGGCCGCCTGGGGGTCGGCGGGGGGGTGGCGGCCAACGGCCGGTTCCGCGACCGGATCGGGGCGATGGCCGCCGAGCGCGGGGTCGAGCTGTTCCTCCCCCCGCCGGCCCTCTGCACCGACAACGCGGCGATGGCCGGGATCGCCCTGGTCAAGCTGGCCGCCGGGCAGGTGGCCGACCTCGACATCGACGTCACCCCCGGCCTGGTCCGGCCCAAGCGGTGAGCCTCGGGCCGGAATGCGCGGCAAGTTTCTCCAACCTGCGCAATCGGAGAGTCTTCCCTCCTCTCCGGTTTCGGTCCACAATATCAGGCGTGTCCGGCGACGGCCGGGGGGCCCGCCCCCCCGGCCATCCTCGGACGTTCCCGCCCCGCCTCGAAGACCCGGCGGACCGACCGACGACCATGAGCAGGCTTGACGGATGGGAGGAGGTCGAGGGGGTCATCCTCGACGCGGTCGACACCCTGATCGACCCGAGGCCCCCGGTCGCGGAGGTCTATGCGGCCGTCGCCGCGGGGCAGGGGGTGGTCGTCGACGTCGGGGAGGTCAAGAGGCGGTTCCGCCTCCACTTCCGCAACGACGAGGTCGACGACCAGCTCGGGCCGATGGCGACCGACGAGGCGATCGAGGCTCGGCGGTGGCGGCGGATCGTCGCCAACGTCCTGCCCGACCTGCCCGACCTGGCTCGGGCGTTCGAGGAGCTCTGGGACCACTTCGGCCGGCCCGAGGCCTGGCGGTGCTTCCCCGACGTCGGGCCCGGCCTGGCGCTGCTCCGCGAGGCCGGCCTCCCGTTCCGGGTCGCCTCGAACTTCGACGGCCGGCTCAGGGCGGTGGCCCGAGGGCTGCCCGAGCTGGCCGATCACGTCGAGACGCTGGTGATCTCCTCCGAGGTCGGCTATCGCAAGCCGCACCCCGCCTTCTACGCCGCCGCCTGCGCCAGCCTCGACCTCCCGCCAGGCCGGGTCCTCTGCGTCGGCGACGACCCCGAGAACGACGTCCGGGGGCCCGAGCGTGCCGGGGTCCGCGGCGTCCTGCTCGACCGCACGGCCCTCCGCTCGACCGGCCTGGTCGCCTTCCCCGACCTCCTCAACCTGGCCTCGGAGCTGACCAGGGCCAGGAGGGCGTCGCGGCGCTGAGGCCCAACCCGGGCCCCCTTGACCCCCGGTCCAGAATCCGGGGGGTTGATCGGCGCAACCCGTCGGCATCCGAATCCGCGAGATGGACCTAACTCCCTTTCTCCGCCGCGAGGATCGCTCGCAATGACGAATCCCGACGCAGCGCCCGGAGATCGGGCCCGAGGGGGCGGCGGGGACGGTGGGCCTTCGCTGCTGCTCGCGACGGACGAGAATCTCGGGCTCCCGGTCGGCGAGGAGCCTTGGAGCGGCATCCTGTCAGCCGCGGGCATCCGGGCGACCTCCACCACCAACCTCGTCCAGCTCGACGAGATGGTGGCCAACCACGAGCCCGACATCGCCTACATCCCGGCCGCGGACTACCATCGCCTGTTCGCGAAGGGCGACCGCCAATACCGCGGCCTGGCGATCGCGACGTCGAAGTTCACCGGCGAGCCGACGCTTCGCAGCCTGCTCGTGGTCCGGAAGGACGACCCGGCGACGAGCCTGGACGACCTGCAAGGCGACAAGTACGCATACATCAACAAGTCCTGCTCGTCGAGCTACTTCCCGCCCGCCATCCTCCTCAATCGGCAGGGCAAGAAGCTCGACGACTTCCTGCGGATCATGCCGACCAAGCCGTGGCAGGGGCAGGTCGACGCCGTCGTCTCGAAGGAGGCCCGCGCGACCATGGTCCTCGAGGACGTGTGGAAGACTTCCGCGGAGAACGAGAAGACCACGAAGATCATCGGGGAGTTCACCGGCGGTAAGCCCCCTATCGTCCTGGTGCGCGACGGCCTCGACGGGGAGGTCTGCAAGATGCTCCTCGATGCGCTGCTGGCATGGTCCCCGGCCTGGGACGGGGTTTATGGCGGCTTCAAACCTTATTATTACGCCGACGTGCATTCATTCTTCCACTTCCTCGACGAACTCCCGGCCGGCGTGTAGCGGGACTCGGCGACAGCGGATCGACATCGCCAGCGCCGGCGCCTCGCGAACGAATCGGGACGAAGGCGTGCGGGGGCCTTGATTCAACCGTGGGCCGTGGCTATCTTCGGGCGGCGCCCGCTCCGGGCGAGGTCAGGGAGCCCCCCCCGAGATGCCCGCCAACCTCCCCCCGCAATACGTCAAGGCCGAGGAGGAGTACCGACAGGCCTCCTCGCCGGCCGACCGGCTGGAGGCGCTCCGCGAGCTGTTCCGGCTCCTGCCCAAGCATAAGGGGACCGAGAAGCTCCAGTCCGACCTCAAGACCAAGATCAGCCGCGCCAAGGACGACATCGAGGGGAGCAAAGGGGCCGGCGCCAGGAAGGGGGGCGTCTCGCACCGGGTCCCCCGCGAAGGGGCCGGGCAGGTGGTCCTGGTGGGCGGCCCGAACGCGGGCAAGAGCGCGCTCCTGGCGGCCCTGACCAACGCCCGGCCCGAGGTCGCCCCGTACCCGTTCACGACCCGGAGCCCCCAGCCCGGGATCATGACCTGGGAGGACGTCCGGCTCCAACTGGTCGACCTCCCGCCGGTCTCGGCCGACTTCCTCGAACCCTGGGTGCCCGGCCTGATCCGCTCGGCCGACGCCGCCCTGCTGGTCGTCGACCTCGGCTCCGACGACGCGATCGACGCCGCGGAGACGGCCCTGGCCAGGCTGGCCGAGCGGCACATCGAGCTCGTCGGCGAACTCCCCTTCGACTCCGAGGACGAGGCGATCCGCCACGTCAAGGCCGCCATCGTCGCCAACAAGGTCGACGCGGAGGGGGCGGCCGACCGCCTGGCCATCCTCAGGGAATGGTCCGGCGACCGGTTCCCGATCGTCGAAGCGTCGGCCGAGGGGCGCGCGCAACTGGACTCGGTCCGAGCGGTCGCGTACGATTTACTCGGTGTGATCCGGGTTTACACCAAGGTCCCGGGCAAGCCGGTCGATCGTTCCCGCCCCTTCACGGTCCCGGCCGGCGGCACGGTCCTCGACCTGGCCCGCGAAGTCCACCGCGACTTCGAGCAGTCGCTGAAATTCGCCAAGGTCTGGGGGTCTGGCCCGTTCGACGGCCAGACGGTCCGCCGCGACCACGAGCTCCGCGACCTCGACGTGGTGGAGTTGCACACCTGAGCACGCGAACGGAACCGAGGACGGGGGTCGAGCTTGAGCAGGCCCCGAGCGGAGCAGCATCCATGCCCACGGCCTTGATCGTCGAGGATGATCCCGACCAGGCCGAGATGGCGGCCCGGCTGCTCCGCTACCGCAACTTCGACTCCGAGATCGCCCCGACCGGCTCGGCCGGCCTGGCGATGGCCCGGTCGCTCAAGCCCGACGTGATCCTGCTCGACCTGATGCTGCCCGACACCAACGGCTTCGACGTCTGCCGCGGGCTCCGGGCCGACCGCGAGACGATGCTCACCCCGGTCGTCATGCTCACCGCGCTGGGGGACGAGCGGAACCGCTCCAAGGGCTATCGGGTCGGCGCCAACGCCTACGTCGGCAAGCCCTACGGCGCCGAGGACCTCTTCGGGGCCATCTCCGCCGCCCGGGGGTGGCGGGCCCGGATGGAGGCCGGCCAGATCCAGGGCGAGATCCACGTCGAGCTCAACAGCGAGATCGCCTTCCTCCAGGAGGTCAACGACTTCCTCATGAGCGTCAGCCTGGCGATCCCCTCGTTCGACCAGCCCCAGGTCTTCGCCCTCCGCCAGGCCCTGCTGGAGATGGGCCAGAACGCCATCGAGTGGGGCAACAAGCACCAATCCGAGCAACTGGTCGACATCACCTACCGGATCTACGCCGACCGGGTCGAGATCGTGGTCCGCGACCAGGGATCGGGCTTCGACCGGAGCCGCCTGGACCACGCCGCCTCGCCCGACGACCCGGTCGCCCACATGGACGTCCGCGAGAAGCTCGGGCTCCGCGAGGGGGGCTTCGGCCTCCTGATCACCGACGGGATGGTCGACGAGATGCGGCACAACGACGCGGGCAACGAGGTCACCCTGATCAAGCGGTTCGCGGCCCGGGGGCTCGACGCCCGCGGGACCGGGACCGGGACCGAAGGACCCGCATGAACGCCAGGCGCCCGACACTGATGGTGGTCGACGACGAGGCCGAGGTCCTCCGCTCGCTCCGCGACCTGTTCCGGTTCGAGTACCGCGTCCTCGCCTTCGAGAAGCCGTCGGAGGCGCTCGGGGAGCTGGAGCGGCTCGACGCCGGCGACGTCGACGTGATCATCTCCGACCAGCGGATGCCCGAGATGACCGGGGTCCAGTTCCTCGACCGCGCCCAGCGCCGGCACCCCGACGCCACCCGGCTGCTGATGACCGGCTACGCCGACATCAAGGCGGTGATCGACGCGATCAACCAGGGCCACATCGCCCGCTACATCACCAAGCCCTGGGACGCCGACGAGCTGATGACCGTGGTCCGCCAGGCGGTCGACCAGCACGCCCTGATCGCCGAGAAGAACCGCCTGCTCGCCGAGCTCAAGGAGTCCAACGCCCGCCTGGTCGAGGCCAACCGGCTCAAGGGGAAGTTCATCGAGGTGGCCAGCCACGAGCTGAACACGCCGGTGACGGTGGTCCTGGGCCTGGCCGAGCTCTGGGCGATGTCGCAAGGCCCGGACGCCTCGGTGGCGGAGCGGGCCTGGGTCAAGCGGATCCACGGGGCCGGCCGCCGCCTGGCCTCGACGGTCGAGCGGATGCTCAAGCTGCTCAAGACCGACCAGCTCTCCCCAAGCGTCGCCTTCGAGCTGGTCGAGGTCGGCCCCCTGCTGTCGCAGTCGGTGGCGGCCCTGCAGCCGTTCCTCCAGGCCAGGTGCCAGGAGATCGAGCTGGTGCTGGCCGACGACCTCGGCTCGGCCGAGGTCGACCCGCTGAAGGTGTCCGACGTGGTGACCAACCTGGTCGTCAACGCGATCAAGTTCACGCCCGACGGCGGCACGATCCGGGTCGAGGCGGGCGGCGACGGTCCGGACCTGATCCGGGTCCGGGTGACCGACCGGGGGGTCGGGATCGCCGCCGACGACCGGTCGCACCTGTTCGAGCCGTTCTTCACCGGCAACGACACGATGCACCACTCCTCGGGCGACTACCAGTTCTGCAAGCGGGGGATGGGCCTCGGCCTCTGCCTGGTCAAGGCGTTTGTCGAGATGCACGGCGGCGTCGTCGCCGTCGAGACCGAGCCGGGCCGGGGGTCGTCCTTCGCCTTCACCCTGCCCAGGCGGCATGTCGCCGCGACCCGCCCGGCCCCCCTGGCGACCGCCTTCGCGGCGGGCCGGGCCGTCCCCTGACCCGCCGGAGGCCGGCGCCGGCTCAGCGGTTGCCGCCGGGCCTCGGCATCTCGGCCTTCTTCGAACGGAACGCGGCCCCGAGCAGGCGGTCGGTCGCCTCGTCGGCGAACCCCTCGACCACGGCCACGTCCATCCCCCGCCGCTCGACGACGAAGTCGGCCCCGGCGTGGGCCCGGCGGATCAGGTCGGGGAAGGCGTCGGGCGAGGTCGCCCCTTCGCCGAGCTTGGTGGTCTGGAACCGGGCGTACTGGCGGGCGAAGTCGCGGGCGTCGTCCTCGGTGTCCCAGGTCGTCAGCCAGGCCAGGCCGAGCTTCTTGTCGGGCCCTTCGAAGACGGCGAACTGGTCGCCGTCCCAGCCCGCGGCGGCCCCCTTGCCGCCGTGGCGGCGGAGCAGGATGCCGAGCTGGAACTCGCCGATCACGTTCCGGCCCACCTCGGACCACCCCTCGCCCGGCTCCAGCTTGGGCAGCTCGACCTTGGTGGGCGGGTCGGGCTGGGCCCGGTACTTCTCCGGGTGGAGGATCTGCTCGGTCGACAGAGGCGGGTTCCTGTACGCCTCGTTGATCGCGGCCCAGCCGCCGTCGTTGGCGAGCTTGGCGCAGAAGACCATCCCTCGGAGGTAGGGGAAGATCAGGCCGTCGGCCAGGATCGGCGGGGCGTCGCGGAGGCTGGCGCCGCCGGCCAGGGACATGAACGGCATCATCAGGCTGAAGATCCGGTCGAGGTCGGCGGCCGGGAAGGTGATGATCTTCGAGCCGTCCCAGTCCTCCATCTGCGAGCCGATCATCGCGAGCGTCGCTTCCCCCTCGATCAGGGCCGAGAGGGCGGTCGAGCGGTCGTCGTCCCCCTCGATCGCCTTCTGCATCGCGTCGAGGTCGAAGTGCTGGTCGGCCAACGCGTGGGTCAGCTCGTGGGCGATCACCGTCTTGTTCCCGTCCTTGTCGAACCCCTGCTTGACGCCGAGGAGGGATTCGAGGAACGTCAGCTTCTTGACCTCGCCCCCCGGCTCCCTGATCAGGTGCATCGTCTTGGTCTTGGGGTCGTAGAACGCGGCGATCTCCTCGGCGTAGACCTTGACCAGGGTGTCCTTCCAGTTCAGGTCGCGGGGGATGAAGCCGAGGACCTTGAGCGCCAGCTCGCCGGTCTTGAATTCGGCGGGGGTCTGGTCCTCGTCGAGTTCCTTGATCAGGAGGGCCCTGAGGTCCTCGCGGGCGGTCACGTCGCGCTTGACCTCGGACTTGAAGGGGAGCTTGCGGAGGCCGGGCAGGAGCTGCTCGAACGCCTGCTTGTAGCGGATCACCGCCTCGGTCGTCTCCTTCTTGTCGGCCAGGCCGTCCCCCTCCTTGAGCAGGTCCTTCCCCTTGGCGGAGTCGGCGGGCAGGTCGATGGCCGGGGCCTCGGCCCCCGGCGTGGCGAGCAGGGCGGCGAGGGCAAGGGTCAGGCCGGCGGCGATGCGCATCGGTGTGTTCTCGGGGGTGGGATGAGGGGCAAGCGGCGACCCGAACCGACCCGGCCCGACCCGGCTCAGCGGTTCGGCGCGAAGCCGGCGGCGGTCCCCCGGGGCGGGCGAGTCTCGGAGTCGGCGCCGGGCTGGGAGACGGTCCGGCCGGCGATGGCCGGGCGGTTGGGCGGATAATTCAGGAGGTAGAGGGCGGCGTAGTAGGCGAGCTCACCTTGGGTTCGCGGGCCGTTGCGGGCCCCCTTGTCTTGCCAGCGTGAATCATTCTCGATCAGGTCGCCGAGGACGTAGGATTCGCCGAAGCCAAGCGAGCGGAGCAGGGCGATCCTGGCGGCCTTCCCGGCCCCGGCCGCTCGCCCATTGAGGTACTTCACGGCCTGCTTGATCTGGGCCTCGTCGGGCTTGGTGGCGTAGCGCTCGATCAATTCCTTGATCGCCGGTCCCGACTTGATGCCCGACCGGGCGCAGATCTTCCGGAGCTGGGCGTGGAACTCGGCCCGCTCGGCGTCGGCCTGGCGCCTGGCCTCGGCGACCCGCTCGGCCTTGCGGACCCGGGCGAGCCGGGGGTCGGGCGGGAGCAGGTCGGGGTCGACCTCGGCCGGCTTGTCGGCATCGGCGACGGGGTTCGGCGCGACCTGATCCGCCTCGCCGCCTGGTCCCTGGTTGGCGACCGGCTCGACCGCCGGGTCGGCCGGGGCCGGGGCGTTCGCGACCGCCTCCAACGCCTTCGGGTCGAAGCCGATCCCCTCGGCCCTGGGGAACGGGCGGCCTTCGGGCTGGACGGCGACCTCGGGAGCGGGCTCGGCGGCCACCGCCGGCGGAGGGAGGTCCGGGACCGCCTCGATGACCACCCCGGGGGCGGGCAACACCGGGTCCGGCTCGGTCTGGACTAACTCGACGGCCGGGGCCGGAACCGGCGTCGGGTCCAGGGCCGGCGGCGGGTTGACGGCGGCCAGGGCCGGGGGGGCGGCGGGTTCGGGCCGGGCCTTGGCGATGGTCGCCGCGGGGCGGTGCCGCTCCGGTTCGAGGAACCGCGCGCCGAGCACCGCAAGGACCGCCGAGAGCATCAGGAGCGGGGGGATCAGCATCCAGGGGACGCCCCGCTCGCGATATTCGATGACGACCCGGTGGGACGCCGAGGGGTCGGGCCCGGACGGCTCCTCGTTGGGGTCGCCGATCTCGATCATCTCGTCGCGGACCTGCACGTCGCCCATCGGTCGCTCCCTTTCCGGATCGATCGCTCGTGTTCCGAGGCTCAGCCCCCGCCGCTGCCGCCGACGCCGGTGCCCCGGACGGTCTGGCCGTGCGGCTCCAGCAGCGCCTCGATCTCGGCCTTCGTCGGCACGCCCAGCTTGGCCAGGGCCGCCGGCCGCTCGGCCAGGCCGAGGGCCTCCATCACCGCCTCGATCGGCTTGTCGGCCACCTGCTCCAGGGCGACCTGGCGGACGTTGACCCCTTCACCATAGGCCCGCTTGGCCAGCGCCGCGGCGGCGTCGTAGCCGATCCGGGGGGCGAGCGAGGTGCACATGGCCAGGCTCCGCTCGATCAGGTCGCGGCAGCGGTCCTCGTCGGCCTCGATGGTGAGGACGCCGTGGGTCTTCTTGCCGCCCAGGTGCTTATCGGCATCGACGCACTTCTCGGCCAGGTGCCGGGCGGCGGTGCCGAGCAGGTCGATCGACTGGAGCAGGTTGTAGGCGATCACCGGCATCATCACGTTGAGGTCGAAGTTCGACCCCAGGGCGTTGGCCCAGGCGATCGTCGCGTCGTTGCCGACGACCTGGGCGCCGACCATCATCACCGCCTCGGGGATGACCGGGTTCACCTTCGCCGGCATGATCGAGGAGCCCGGCTGGAGCTCGGGGATCTTGATCTCGCCGATCCCGCACCGGGGCCCGGACGCGAGCCACCGGATATTATTCGCGACGTTGGAGAGGCTGATCGCCGCCGTCTTGAGGGCGCCGGAGACCTCGACGGCGGCGTCGCGATTGGCCATCGCCTCGAAGGCATTGGCGGCGGGCCGGAAGTCGAGCCCGGTGTCGTGGCCGAGCTGGGCGGCCATCCGCTGGGGGAACTCGGCGTGGGTGTTGATCCCGGTGCCGACCGCCGTGCCGCCGATGGCCAGCTCGGCCAGGGCGTCGCTGGCCTGGGTCAGGCGGCGGACGGCGTGCTCGACCTGCGAGGCGTAGCCGGAGAACTCCTGGCCCAGGCGGATCGGCACGGCGTCCTGGAGGTGGGTCCGGCCGATCTTGACGACGTGGTCGAACGCCTCGGCCTTGCCCGCGAGCAGCTTCTGGAGGGCTTCGAGGGTCGGGATCAGCTTCTTGCGGACCCCCTCCAGCGCCGCGACGTGGATGGCGGTGGGGATGACGTCGTTGGACGACTGCCCCATGTTGACCGCGTCGTTGGGGTGGACCGGCGACTTGCCGCCGCGCCGGCCCGTCAGCTTCTCGTTGGCGACGCCGGCGATCACCTCGTTGGTGTTCATGTTCGTCGAGGTGCCGGAGCCGGTCTGGAAGACGTCGACGACGAACTGGTCGTCGTGCTTGCCGTCGGCCACCGCCTGCGCCGCCTGGACGATCGGGGCTCCGAGGTCGGGGTTGAGCAGCCCGAGGTCCATGTTCACCTGGGCGGCGGCCTTCTTGATCAGGCCCATCGCCCGGATGAACGCCCGGGGCATCCGGAGCGGGCTGATCTCGAAGTTCAGCTCGGCTCGTCGGGTCTGGGCGCCGAAATAGGCGACGACGGGCACGAGCATCTCGCCCATCGAATCTTTCTCGGTGCGGGTCGTCGGCGTGGCCAAGCCTGGAACCTCCGGCGGATCGGTGAAGGTCGACGCCCCACCCTCCGAAGGGCGGCGGGACGCCGATCATCCTAGCAAATCCCGGCCCTCGGCGCCTCGCCCTTGGCGGGCCGCCCCCGGCCGGAGGTCAGGGATTGATGCCCAGGGCCGACGCGCGGGGGGTTTCGGCCTCCTCGTCGGCCGACGAGGCGGAGGCGTCCCCCTCCAGCGGCCAGGTTTCCAGCCGGACCTCGCCCCCGACCACCGCGACGAACGGGCAGGGGGGGTATTCGGTCCAGGTCCCGCTGTTGACGTATCGGATCCCGTCGACGTCGGCGGAGAGGGCCAGGTGGGTGTGGCCGCAGGTGACGGCCCCGCAACCCTTACCCCGGGCATAGTCGACCGCCCTCTGCATCACCAGTTGGCTGTTCCGCTGCCACTTCTTCGAGACCCGGCGGATTCGCCTGGCGGTGCTGTGGGGGGCCCACTTCTGGATGTAGTAGAAGATCCCGCAGCCGATCGCGGTCAGGAACTTGTAGCGGGTGATGAAGTGGTCGAACTGGTCGCCGTGCAGGATCAGGAGCCGGACCTGGCCGTTGTCGAAGGTGTACTCGTCGAGGATGTCGACGCCGACGATGTGGCTGACGATGTCGGCCGGGCCGTCGTGGTTGCCCCGGACCCAGGTCAGGCGGAAGTCGTCGCGGTCGGAGTTCCGGCGGATCACCTTGAGGCAGGCGAAGTGGCGCTTGGTGAGCCGCTTGAAGTTGAGGTCGTCGAAGATGTCGCCGTTGATGACGAGTTCCCGGGACCGGGCGACGGCCCACTCCAGGAACGATTCGAGGAGCCGGGCCTGGCAGACGTCGGAGCCGAGGTGCAGGTCGCTGATCACGAGGCAGTCGTAGGGCAGGGCCCGAGCGTCGTCGACCGGCGCGTCGGGTCGGGCGTGGGCGGTCGGGGTCTGGGACATGACGCGAGTTCCTGGTCCTGGACGGACGATCCTGCCCCTCCGATTGTAACACGGTTCAGGCTCACCATCCGGCGTAAAACGCCATGCCGGGCGGGTCGCGGACGAACCCGGCCTCGGCCAGCCAGGGGGCGGCCGGGCCTGCCAGCGTGGCCGAGCCGTTGTACGTCTCGACCTTGAGGACCCGGCGGGCAGGCCCGGCCAGGCCCGGCAGGAGCGAAACCGCCCGCCGCAGCTCGACTTCCGACGCCGAGGCCAGGCCGGTCAGCCGCTTCCCCAGCCCTTCGACGATCAGGACAGGCCGGCCGGCGATCAGGATGAGAAAGTTGGATGAATTCCGGCCCAATCGCGCCGTGCCCCCCTTCAGGAGCGGCACGTCGAGGGGGGCGCCCGAGCCGTACAGGTTGGCCGGATCGAGGGTCGCCAGCAGGACCGGGTCGTCGCCCACCGTCGGCCGCGAGGCGATCGCCGCCAGCTCGGCCGTTGCCTCCTCGGTCGCGTACTGGACGCCGGAGAGCCCCTCGACGAAGTACCCCCGCCGCAGCTCCCCGCGCATCTCGGCCCGGCCCAGCCAGGGGGCCAGCTCGCGCCAGGGGGGGGACCAGGGGTCGAGCTCGGCCGTCTCGCGGGCGAGGACGCCGTAGCGGTCGAGCAGGGCCGCCGCCCAGGCCAGGTGCTCGGCTTCGGGGTCGTCCCGCCCGACCGACGGCACCACCGACCACCGCCCCTCGGGCCGGCGCGAGGCGATGTTCCGGAGCCTGGGCCGAGCCCGGCCCAGGGTCGGCCGCTCGGGGGCGGGCATGGAGGCGGCCGAGAGCGCCTCGGCCATCGCCCGCCCGCCCGGCCGGAGCGGGTCGAACCGGTCGTTGGTGACCAGGCCGCGCCTGGCCAGCGAGTCGAGCGCCGAGCGGGCGGTCGAGGGGCCCAGCCCGGTCTCCCGCGCGACGTCGACGGGGAAGCTCGCCCCCCGATTTTGGAGATGGGCGAGGACGGCGGCCTCGGCCTTCGACGGCTCCTCGGCCTCGTCGCGGATCGGCCAGGGGCCGGCGAAGTCTCGGGCGACGATCGCCACCCGTGGCTCGCCGCGCCCCTCGGTTTCGGCCCGCCAGGTCCACTCGCCCGAGCCGAGGGCCTCGTCGAGCCAGGCGGGGCGGAACCCCTTGACCCGTCGGGGCAATAGCTCGCCTTCCCAGAGTTCCGCCGGGGCAGCGAACCCCTGGAGCTGCTCCAGGGCCAGGGCGACCGCCGCCGGGCCTTCTCGGCGGGTCGCCGGGTGGACGTGCTGCCGCCTGGCGACGAAGTCGGCGAACGCCTCGGGCGAGACCGCCACGCTCTCGCGCCGCCGGATCGCGATCGAGAGCCGGCGAACCTCCTCCAGGTTCGACCGGTCGGCCCACCTCGGGCCGTCCCCCCCTTCGACCGGCTCCAGCCTGACCAGGTTCCCCGAGTCGGCGAACCGCTCCAGGAGGTCCGACGCCAGCACCGGCTCGATCGGATACCGCGAGGTGATGTCGACCAGCCCGACCAAGGCGTGCGACCCGAGGAACCGCCGGACGATGGACGCGATGGCTTCGTTTTGCGCTTTCGTGCCCACTGGCTCCCTCTCCCCTTGTGGGGGAGGGTTGGGGTGGGAGGTGGTCTTGCGGGTGGCCTTCAATCTCGGCTTCTTCGCGATCTGCCGGTCCGGAGACGCCCCCCCACCCCGGCCCTCCCCCGCGAGGGGGGAGGGGGCCAGAAGGGGAGGGGAATCGCCGGTAATTCCGAATGCCCGCTCATACATCGGCGCATCTTCGTCGCTGACGAACCGGGTCGGCTCGGCGGTGCCGGGGATCTCGATCTTCATGGCCCGGCCCTGGCGGATCAGGTCCTCGACGAAGCCTTGCATCGGCCCGACGAGTTCGGTCGGGGTGAGGTCGCCGAGGGTCCGGAGGGCCTCGGCCATCTCGTCGGGGGTCCGGGGGGGATGGCCGGCCCCCCGGAGCCGGGCTTCGACCCGGCCGATCGCCGACGGTTCGAGCAAGGGGCCGAGCAGGCCGAGGTCGACCGGGTCGCCTTCGGCGCGTGGGGCGTCGCGGCGGGGCTCGTCCCACTGGTAGAGGAAGCTCTGGGTGAACTTGAAGATCAGGTCGGAGGCGAAGGGGGACGACACCTCGCCGGCCCGGGTGGCGACCCGGATCGCGCCCGAGGCGATGTCGTCCAGGAAGGCCCGGAGCCTGGGGAGGTCGAGGTCGTCGACCAGGCACTCGCGGTAGGTCTCCACCACGATCGGGAAGTCCTGCATCTTGCGGACGACCTGGAGCAGGTCCTTGGCCCGGAGCCGCTGGAGCCAGAGCGGCGTCCGCTTCGAGGGGTCGGGCCGGGGCATCAGCAGGGCCCGGCCGGCGTTCTGGCGGAACCGGAGGCCGAAGAGGGCGCTGTCGCCCAGCTCCTGGCGGATCAGGTCCTCGGCCAGGCTCGGGCTCAGGCCGTCGAAGAGGTCGAGCGGCGGCTCGTCGGTCCGCGGCAGGCGGATCAACAGGCCGTCGTCGGCGTGGAGGCAGGCCGCGGTGACGCCGAGCCTCTGCCTCAGCCGCCCCTGGAGGGCGAGCTTCAGGGCCAGGTGGAGCTTGCCGCCGAACGGCGTGAGCACGGCCAAGCCGACCTCGCCGGCGGGGTCGGTGAACGACTCGACCAGGACCGTCCGGTCGTCGGGGACGACGCCGGCCACGCGCCCCTGGCGGGCGACGTGGTCGCGCAGGGCCTTCGCGGCCCCCGGTTCGAGCCGGCACTCGCGGGCCAGCCAGTCGAGGACGCCGGGTTCGTCGCGGCGGTCGGCGATCTCCCGGCAGAGGGCGCCGACCTTGGCCCCGAGCTCGGCCGTCCTGGGTGCATTCTCCCCCCGCCAGAACGGCATCATGGCGGCCTGGCCGGCGGCCCGGGAGACGACGACCTTGTGCGGCTCGATGGCGTCGATCTTCCAGGTCGCCGTGCCCAGGACGAAGGTCTCGCCCACCCGACGCTCCAGGACGAACTCCTCGTCGAGCTCGCCGAGCCTCGGCCCCCCCTCGCCCAGGTAGAGCGGGTACTGGCCGGTGTCGGGGATCGTGCCGCCGCCGGTCAGGGCGATCCGGGCGGTCCCCGGCAGCGGGTGGAGCCGGTTCCGGACCCGGTCCCAGCTCACCCGGGGCTGGAGGTCGCGGAAGGTGGCCGTCGGGAACCGGCCCGAGACCAGCCGGAGCACCGAGTCGAACCCCTCGGCGGTGAGGTCGCGATAGGGATAGGCCGAGCGGACGAGGTCGAACAGGGCCGGGACCTCCCACGGGTCCATCCCCACGCAGGCGACGACCTGCTGGGCCAGGACGTCGAGGCAGTTCGTCGGCACCCGGAGCGTCTCGACCTCGTTGGCGACCATCGCCCGGGCCAGCGCGGCCGATTCGAGGAGGTCGGAGGTCGTCCGGGCGATCATCCGCCCCTTGCTGACCCGGCCGACGACGTGCCCGGCCCGGCCCACCCGCTGGAGCCCCCGCGACACCGAGCCCGGCGAGCCGATCTGGCAAACCAGGTCGACCGCCCCCATGTCGATCCCCAGCTCCAGGGAAGCCGTGGCGATCACGCTCGGCAGCTCGCCGAGCTTGAGCAGCTCCTCGGTCGACCGCCGCTCCTCCTGGCTCAGGCTCCCGTGGTGCGACCGGGCGACGATCACGGGGTCGGCCTCGCCCTCGGGGCCGGCCGGTTTCTCGGCCTCCGCCTCGGCCAGCTCGTTGAGGTGCGCGGTCAGCCGCTCGACGACCCGGCGGTTGTTGGCGAAGACGATCGTCGACCGGTGCTCGCGGATCAGGTCCAGGAGCCGTCGCTCGATGACCGGCCAGATCGACCCCTCGGGCCGAGGTCCCGAGCGTTCGAAAGGGGCGATCACGGCGAGGTCGAGCTCCTTCCGGCGCCCGGCGTCGACCACCGCCACGGGTCGAGGCTCGAACCGGGCCTTGCCCCCCTCCCCGACCCGCCTCGACCCGCCGAGGTAGCGGGCCACCTCCTCCAGGGGGCGCTGGGTGGCCGAGAGGCCGACCCGGACGAAGCCGGCCGGGTTGATCGCTTCGAGGCGTTCGAGCAACAGCGCGAGGAAGACCCCCCGCTTGTTCGGGCAGAGGGCATGGATCTCGTCGATAATCACGTGCGAGAGCGTGGTGAGGGTCTCGCGTGCCCGGCTCGTGAGCATCAGGTGCAGCGATTCGGGCGTCGTGATCAGAATGTCGGGCGGGCGCCGGACCAGCTTCTGACGATCGGACGAGGTCGTGTCGCCGGTCCGGACGGCGATCGAGAGCCGGGGCAGGGGGGCCCCGTCCGCCTCGGCCCGGGCGAGGATGCCGTCGAGCGGGACCTGCAAGTTGCGGAAGACGTCGTTGTTGAGCGCCTTCAAGGGCGAGATGTAGAGGATGCCGACCCCGGCCGACCGCCTGGGGTGGCGCCAGAGGTGGTCCAGGCAGGCGAGGAAGGCGGCCAGGGTCTTGCCCGACCCCGTCGGGGCGAACAGGAGCGTGTTCCGGCCGGCGGCGACCTCGGGCCAGCCCAGCCGCTGGGGCGGGGTCGGCTCGCCGAAGGTCGAGCGGAACCAGGCCGCGACCGCCGGGAGGAAGCTCTGGAGGCCGTCAGGTTCGCCGGGCATCGTCGGAAGTCGCCTCCGGGCCCCGGGAGCGGTGCCGGGGGCGACCCCCATCTTTGCCGGCGATTGTCGGAATCACAAGGAGAGTCGGCGTGGAGTAGCGGCCCGGCGTGAGGGAGGAGGCGACCGGAGGGGGGAGGGAAAGACAGGCGATTGTGGTCAGAAGGGCGAGGCGAGTTCCTGGTCGATCAGCTTGCGGAGCAACTGGCCGACGCTCACCTGGCGGTCCTTGGCCAACCGGAACAGGTCGGCTGCTCGCCTGGTGGGCAGGAGCAGGCCGATTTCGATCACATCGTCCGGTACGGCGAGTGTTGCACCCCTGGGACTCACGCTCGTCATCGAGGCGATCAGGTTCGAATTCATCGGGCTTCCTCGGGCTTCGCCCACACAGCGGGCGGTTGGGCGAACCCAGCAAGTGCAAACCTCGGGCCAACCCCTCACCGCCACTGGATCAGGGCGACGGCCAGGATGATCAGGACCCCCAGGATCAGGGCGAGGGCGACGAACCGGACGAGCCACTTCGACTCGTCTACCGGCCCTTGATCGGGGAGTGGGCGGAGCTGGGGGGCCAGGACGACGGCGGGCCTTGGGGGCCTGGGCGGGCGATGCATGGGGGCGGCGGGGGCCTCGGCCGAGCCGAGGTCGCGGAGGGCCGAGGCGATCGCCGAGGTCTCGTCCTCGCCGAGGCGGAGGAGGTCCTCGTCGTCGATCTCGGGCGGGGGCGGACGGAACGCCCGGGCGGCGTCGGCCTCGGCGCCGAGGATCGAGTGGACGACCGCCGGGTCGGCCCAGCGAGCGAGGTCGGCCCGGAGTTCGGCGCAGTCCTGGTAGCGGTCGCTCGGGTCCTTGGCCATCAGCTTGCGGACGACCGCCGCGAACGCCGAGGGGACGCCCCGGGCCACCCGCTCCAGGGGGTCGGGGTCGTCCAGCCTCTGCTTGAAGATCTTGTTGACGACGTCGCCCCCTTCGAACGGGGGCCGGCCCGAGACGGCGAAGTAGATCGTGCAGCCGAGGCTGTACAGGTCGCTCCGGCGGTCGGCCTTGCCGGCGTTGCCGAGCTGCTCGGGGCTGGCGTAGTCGAGGGTGCCGATGATGATGTTGGGCCGGGTCATCTGGCTCTCCTCGTCCATCAGGCGGGCCAGGCCGAGGTCGAGGATCCGGGCGTCCCCTTCGGGCGTGACCATCAGGTTCGAGGGCTTGATGTCGCGGTGGACCAGCCCGACGGCGTGGGCGGCCTCCAGGCCGTCGATCACCTTGAGGAAGAACCGGGCGGCGTCGGGGACCCGGAGCGGCCCCCCCCGGGGATGCTTGACCAGGTGGTACAGGCTCTCGCCGGGGACGTATTCCAGGACCATGAAGTGGACGTTGCCGGCCTGGCCGACGTCGAGGGTCCGGGCCAGGTTGGGGTGGCTGGCGAGCCGGGACAGCTCCATCTCGCGGCGGAACCGGGCCAGGGCCTGGCCCCCGCCGGCCGCCTTGCTCGGCGGCAGGACCTTGATGGCCACCCGGGTGCCTTCGGCCTGGTCGGCGGCGAGGTAGACCTTGCCCATCCCCCCCTCGCCCAGGGCCCGGAGGATCCGGTAATCGCCGAGGAAGAACCCCTTGGTGGCGCCGGCGAGGACCTTCTTGGCCTGGTACGAGGTGAGCGACCCCTGCTCGATCAGGACCCGGGCCAGGCGGACCGCGGCGTCCTTGTCGTCGCCCGGGCCGATCCGGGCGCGGGCCCGCTCGATCGTCGAGGGGTCGACCAGGCCGCTCCGGGCCACGTTCGCCGCGAATTGGTCGAGCCGGGCCATTCGCGGAGCCTCAACGCGCGGCGGTGACTCGACGAAGGGCGATCGCCCCCCGCCCGATCGGTTCAGGCCACATGGATCACCAGGCAGGTCACGTTGTCCTTGGAGTTGTTGTCCAGGGCGAGCTTGATCAGGGCCTTGGCCGATTCCAGCGGGTCGTCGCAGGACGACAGGTGATCGGCGAGGGCCTGGTCGTCGACGACCCCGGTCAGGCCGTCGGAGGCGAGGAGGAAGCGGTCGCCCGCGCGGAACTCGGAGGTCCGGATGTCGTCGGGGCCGCCCCGGGCATCCTTGCTGCCGAGGTAGAGGTAGAGGACGTGGTTGAACTTGTGGTTCGGCAGCTCCTCGGCGGTGATCGTGCCCGCTTCGAGCAGGGCCTGGGCGAGCGAGTGGTCGGTGGTGAGCTGCTCGATCTGGCCCTCGCGGACCCGGTAGGCCCGCGAGTCGCCGATCCCGGCGAAGTAGGCGCGGTCGTTGCGGAAGAGGGCGAGGACGACGGTGGTCCCCATGTTGTTGAACTCGGTCTGGATGACCGAGAGGCCGAGGATCTCCTGGTTGGCGGCGGCGACGGCGTCGCGGATCGCCCGGAGGATCGCCTTGTCGTCGGCCTCGGCCGGCCCGAGCCGCTTGGCCAGCTCCTTGGGGATGATGTCGACGGCCATCTGGCTGGCCTTCTCGCCGGCGAGCTGGCCCCCCATCCCGTCGGCGACGACGAAGAGCTTCTGCGGACCGTCGCCCACCGCCACGTCGAGCCCGGCGTCGCGGTGGCCGGTGCCGACGCCCATCGCCCGGGCGTCGCCGGTCGGCAGGTAGAAGTTGTCCTCGTTGTGCTCGCGGTAGTTCCCCACGGTCGAGACCACGCCGACCTTGAGCCGGACCGGCGCGGCGGGGGGGACGGCCGGGGACGGGTCGGGGCTCGGCGAAGAGGCCGGGCCGCCGTCCTGGGACGGGGCGCGACCCGGCCAGAGGTTCCGCCAGAACTTGCGCCACCGGGAGGGAGTTTCCACCGCTTCCGCCTTTTCTGGATCCGGGGGGCGATCAGCGACCTCGTGCCGGGGCTGGGCTTGGGCCTGGGCGGGGCCTCGATCCGAAGGCGAGGGGGCGGGGTCCACGTCGACCCGGCCGGCCCCGGCGGCGTCGGGCCTCATGAGGGCCGGGCGTGGGCCGGGCAGCCCCACTGCATCAGGTCGGTCACGCCCACCGATCGATAGGTCATGAAGACCTCCCCCGCCTCGAAGCCCGCCGTCAAACCGTGATATCGGTTCATCGACTCGACGGCGCCAAAAATCCCCGCCTTCTTCGAAGGGAACTGGGTCTCGTAGCAGCAGACGGCCGCGATCTTGGTCGCCAGGGTGTCGCCGATGTCGGCCACGATCACGCCCGCCGACTCGGGCGTCTCCATCGAGTGCAGGCCGATGACGAAGCCGAGCTGGTTGGCGATCGTGTGGACCGGCAGGCCGTCGAAGTGCTCGTCCCACTTCGTCAGGCGGCTGTAGAAGACCGCCGCGTCGGTGATCTGCATCGCCTGGTAGTGGTCGGGCGAGGCCAGGACGGTCTTGCCCCCGAAGCCGAGCACCAGCTTGGGCCGGTGACGGCGGAACACCTTGGCCAGGGCCACCCGGGCCTCGAAGTCGTCGAAGAGGCGGCGGTTGGGCAGGTTCAGGTTGATCCGGAGGTGGACGCCGAGGATCTCGGCGGCCTTGCGGGCCTCTTCGAGCCGGACATCAGGGCCGGGGGAGAGCGGCGTCGGCTCGCCGTCGGTCAGGTCGACGATGCCGACCTTGTAGCCTCGCCTGGCCAGCCTGGCCAGCGTGCCGCCGCAGGCGATCTCGACGTCGTCGGGGTGCGCGCCCACGGCGATCACGTCGAGCTCGATGTCGCTGCCCTCGGCCATGTCGCCCCCCATCCACTGTCGCGCGTCCGCCCCAATTCCAGTATAAAGGCCGCCCGACGTCGCCGGCTAGCCGCGCCGATCGATTCGAGGGCCGTGCTTCCGGATCAGTCGACCGAGCCCGCCGGCTTGGTCACGGCCAGGAGGAAGGTCGGGTTGACCGCCTCGAACCGGACCCGGTCCATCTGCTCGATCCCCCGGTTGACCGCGACGTTCCAGATCTGGACCTCGCCGGCGAGCGCCTTCAACGTCCGGTGCGCCGTGGCCAGGCCGTCGATGGTGGCCACGTTGACCGCGAGCCGCCCCCCGGGCCCGAGCCGGTCGAAGGCCGCGCCGAGCACGACGTCGATCTGCCGGCCGGTCCCGCCGACGAAGACGGCATCGGGGTCGGGCAGGGTCGAGAGGACCTCGGGCGCCCGGCCGGCGACGGGCCGGACGTTGGGCACGCCGAAGGCCTCGGCGTTGGCCTGGATCAGGGCGAGGTCGCCCGCCTCCGGCTCGACGGCGTAGACCATCCCCTGGTTGGCCAGCTGCGCCGCCTCGATCGCCACCGAGCCCGAACCCGCGCCGATGTCCCAGACCACGCTCGACGGCCGGATGTCGAGCTGGGCCAGGGCGATCGAGCGGACCTCGGCCTGGGTGATCAGGCCGCGCTTGGGCTGGCTCTGGGCGAAGAGGTAGTCGGGGTTGCCGAAGAGCCGGTAGCGGCCCGACCCCTTCGACCGGTCGGGCCGGTTCGGCTTGCGGACCAGGATCAGGACGTTGAGAGGGTCGAAGTCCAGGCCCGCCAGGTCGGCCAGCTCCCCCTGGGTCACCCGCTCGTCGGGCGAGCCGAGGTTCTCGCAGACGTAGGCCTTGAAGTAGTCGATCCCCCGGTCGAGCAGCTCGCGGAAGATCCGCCCCGGCGGGTGGTCGTCGCTCGAGAACAGGCCCACCTTCTCCGCCGTCCGGACCCGGTCGACGATCGCCTCGAACGGCCGGCCGGCCAGGCTGGTCAGGTAAGCGTCGTCCCAGCTCTCCTTGACCCGGGCGAAGGCGAGCTGCATGCTGCTGACGTGCGGGATGACCTCGAACTGGTCCTTGCCCAGCCGGTCGCAGAGGTAGCGCGCGACCCCATAGAACAAGGGGTCGCCGCCGCTGACCAGCACCGGGCTCTGGCTCGCCAGCGCCTCGCGGACCTGCCGGAGCGCCTCCGGCATCTCCGGCTCCAGAGTCACCCGCCGGCCCGGGGCCGGGTCGACCAGCCGGAGCGTCGAGGGGGTCCCGAGGATCACGTCCGCCTCGTGGACCACCCGCCGGGCCGCCTCGGTCAGGCCGGCCATCCCGTCGTCGCCGATCCCCACGATGACCAGCCTGCCGCTCGCTTCGCCCACGATGCTAAGCCCCGTCCATACAATCCGATCGGTTCGATCCCCGCCCGCATTGTAACGGCCCCGGGGCCCTCGCGTCACCGCCTTACCGCCCGGGGCACAGTCGACCCCGACCCCTCCATCCCGCCCCCTCGGCGATCGGCAATCCTCGCACCGACCACGAGACCGGCGGGAAGCACCGATGACCACGGCGACCGCCTCGGTCGGGCGGCCGATTTCCGCCGGAGCCGGGCATAGCCGAGGCCGACGACGCCGGCGATGCCGCAGAGCCCCAGCGAGGGCGGCTCGGGGACGGCGGTGGCCGAGGCCTGGAAGCTCACCGCGGTCGCGGCGTTCAGGATCAGCACGCCGCCGCTCGTCAGGCTGCTCGGGAAGCCGGCGTTGAAGCGTGGTGTGCCCGGGATCGGGCCGATCGTCGTGGCCAGGGCGTACGTGGAGAACGCCGCGTCGTTATCGCCGAGGATCGCCAGGCCCTGGGGGCCGCCGATCCCGGGGGCCGTCGAGAACCCCGCGATCGAGGTCGTCTGGTTGTCCACGACCTGGGTCGGGACCCTGAAGGCGAAGGTGCCCAGGCCGGCGATCGCGATCGAGGCCGAGGCGTCGACGACGAAATAAACGCCCGGGATTGGCCGGGCGATCCCGGCGGTGTTGGCCACCGCGGTGATCGTGAAAGGGACGGCGTTGAACGAGGACGAGCCGACCGATCCCGATCCCATCGCGGTGAACGTGTAAGAGACTGTCCCATAAGGGGGGTCATGCTGTCTCGCGGTAGCAGAACTCGGCGTCCGCCTCGTCGGGCCGGAGCCGGTGGAGCATCAGTTGGATCATCGCCAGCTTGATGAACGCCTCCGAC
>JAABUQ010001523.1_pt1 | contig 49451 bp, 34 predicted proteins | sample 5560001 | NCBI WGS metagenome assembly JAABUQ01 (sample SAMN10711888, study PRJNA513371) | rock metagenome | isolation source: Antarctica rocks | place: Antarctica: Victoria Land, Finger Mt nord | collected 2015-12-18
GGACCGCGAGGGACGATCAGGCACAGCATCGGCGGTACTGCCAGAGGGTATATCGTCGCTGCTTTGGCAATCTAATACAGCGAATTTCAGACATGATGGATTTAGACATTGTATATGGATACCTGTCCCATAGGGAGTGGCTGAAAAGAGCCCCCTCTGTAATTTCGTGACCCCCCATATCACTCCTTTCTCTACGTGCAAACATTCCAGTCTCGCGATCAAGTCAAGCACTGGCAATAGAAATTCAACAGAGATCTCCGGAAATTTACGGCATTGGGACGTGTCAAAGAGAGAGATTTAGTTCTGCTGCTCCCATGCCATGCCATCCCATCCACAAGCTCCATCTCAATCCCCCCTTCTTCAAAGCGAGCCCCTTCCCCACCGCCCTCATCATAATATATGCAACTATATCACCGTCCACACCACACACGGCCACACCAGACTGAGAATTGGCGATCCCGTCCGATCTCGCATACACAAACAGTCTAGGGATCAGTTAGTAGTTGGGTGGGTGACCACCAGCGAATCCTGATTGCTGTGTGTGGAATTATCATTTTATTTTTTCTAAATGTGCATGGAAATATGGGTTTTGGGATGGGAGTCTGAGGTCTGTTGGGGAGGGTGCTTGGATTTTGAGTCGGGGGGTCGGCTCATATGATATTCATGAAGAGCCGTTCGGGCAAAGCCGCTCTTGCGAGTTACTCCGGATGGGCTTGTATCTCGTGCATCGTTGATCCGCTTTGTGGGAAATAAGGAGAGCTGCAAGTGTCACGAATGAACTTTTCCATTTTGGGTATGATGCAGTATAAAGTTACACAAAGGTTGCCTAGTCCAACCACTTCAACAGTGCCAGTAACATTCACGCTTGAACGCAACAAAAATCGATGCAGCCCCTGACCCCATAAATCGCGAATGTCCAAGGGAAGAGAGGAAGTTTCCAATTCCCCAAACTGATCCTAGGATTCGATGCGCTCGCTAAACCAACACTATAGCCCAAAGCGTGCCCTTTCATCCTACGCCCTCCCTTCCTCTACCGCGGCCTTAATGCTGACGAAGAACCGCGCCGGCCAACCCGCCAGCTCCGCATCGGTCGGCATGCCTTTCTCTTTGATGTGCTTGATGATGTTATGCTGCAACCTCGCGATAAGCTCCTGGCCTACAGGCACGGTCCCCAGCATCGGGCTGTCCGGATCCAAGAACGAGTCATTTGGCCCCAGTAGTTCGTCGACCGTCGGCCGCTGAGCAGGGTCACGGTTCAGACATCTTCTCAATGTCTTGATGAGGCCACTTGATAAAGGAACGTTGCCCACACCAGAGGATGGGAAGTCGATGATGTGATGGGGGTTTGGGATCGCCATTATGCGCTGCATCTGGTTCGCGATGTGGGCGAAGGGCGGCTTGCCATAGACCATTTGATAGAGGATGCATCCTAGACTCCAGACATCGCTCGGCTTGCCGAGTTTCATGAGTTTGCCTACGTTGGCAGGCAGGCCGCTGGCGGCGTTGGAGTCGACGAGTGCTTCGGGGGACATGTAGTTTGGGGTGCCAATGTGTTGTTCTCGGTGGACGTTGACCGTGTTGTCTTGGATGGCGTTCGAGATGCCGAAATCGATAAGCTTGAGCTTGCCTTGCAGGAGAAGGAAGTTGGCAGGTTTGAGGTCGGAATGCACGATGTCGTATTGGTGGACTGCTTGCACGCATTCGAGCATTTCCTTCCAGAAATAACGCGTGAATGTGACGTCGAAAGTTGCTTCTTCAGTGTTCAGTCGCTGCGTAAGTACTCGATTCAGATCGCTCTCGCCCATCTCCATCAGAACGCTAAGGGTTTGCCGCTCCTCGTTGAGCTCCCAATCAAAGAGGCGGACTACACGCTCGACATTCTCCAGCCTTTTCAGAAGGTCAATCTCGCCTTTGTACCCACGTATGGCAGCTTCGTCCTGGTCCTCAAGAGTCACGCGTTTGAGGGCGAACACTTTGTAGTTCTCGGCCATTACTCGATAGACTTTCGAGCTTCCTCCCCGACCGATACAGTCCATGCGCGTAAAGAGCTTACCATTGACGGATATGTAGTTGCGCTTCTTCCGTGCTTGAGATGCTGATGCTGAGCCTGCGGGCGCAGTGGCTGTTTCCAGGACTGTCATCTTTGGTGGTGGAGGTGCAGGCCTCATCGGCGTGTTCTGGCTTCGGGGTGCCAATGCTTGTCGTTTGGGAGACAAGGTGTCTGGAGTTTGCGCCAGCATTTTGCGATCGCTCATGACCGAGAATCCTCGAGGTTTCTCGGATAAAGCCAGCCCGTTCGGCTTGTTACGCTTGAATGTCGGAGGAGGGTCATTTTCTTGATCGAAGCGAGAAGGAAGGAGTGGCAGTGGAGGTACTTTGAAAACCGGGTGGACGGGCTTTTCTTGTGACTTCTCTGGTATCAAAGCAGGTGTCAAAGCAGGCGATAATCTTACTGGCGGCTTCATCCTCCTTTCCAGTAACGGTCGGATTCCTTTCTCTCGTATGGGGCTACCGTCAAGGAGGCTCGCGTTGCTCGCGGCCGCGGCATGGTGGACTTGTTGCTCTTCTTGCTTGAGCATTGGAGGATCATCTGCCAAAAAGTCGATCGGTGAAGCTGTTGTAGTTGGCTTGACCATGGCTTCGTCCAGAACGGGCTCCTCGTGTTGGGCTGCCGTATAGCTTGGAGCAGCTCCAGAGCGAATCGCATCGTCGTGCATAGGACTTGGACCCTCCTCACTCTGTCTTCGCTTCATACCTCTCCGGGCCGGACCACTGAGATATCGCCCAGTGACCTTTCCAAGCCTTTTGATCCTTAGCGACCCTTGCACTCCTGTATCATCAGGCTTGGTTCGAGCGATTGAAAGATTCTCTATATGCGTCGCAATATCTTGGGCACCTTCTGTCTCTTTGAGCGCCCTTTGTGATTCATCTGGCAGGTGGCTGTCGGTGAAGATCGGTCTGGCAGTGCGTGGTATATCCGTTTCCAGCCTTGCGCTTCCCATCGAGCCGTGCATTCCGTGCAATCCATTATTTTGAACGCTTCGGGGCCTGGCAGCAGGTGTGATCAAGTCTCGGGGATCCAATGGCACTGGAGATCCTCTTGTGCTTGAAGTTGTAGCCGCACGCTGTAATTTTCCGGCACTCAGTGTGGCTGGACTAAGTCGGACGATGCGAAGTGCTCCATTGAGTTGTGAGCTAGGTGATGCCACTCGACTTCGCGCTTCTGGCCGAAATTGAGGACTGTAACCCTCCGTCCGCTTCGGCGTAGGATCAACGTATCGCGTCTTCGAGTTTATGTCTTTTCGAGATGGCGATGACTTCTCTATGACCGATACGTCGTCACCCAGTATAGCCTTCGCCTCCGCGCTGAACACGATGGGCGGTACGGGTACCTCATCGTCCGAGCTATCGCCCATGGTCAATTTCCAGTCGTGCTGGATGGCGGCATTGTGAGTCGCAATCAGTGAGGATAAAGGCGATCCCCTTTTCAGCCTGGGCCTTGAAGCCTGCCTCCGAAGGTCCTGGCGGGAAAGAGGGCGTCGCGGAAAGCTATCGCGATTTGTCGCGAGTGGGGTTGGGGAGACTGTTGCCATTGGGGCAATTGTCGTGGGTGAAGCACATCAAAAGCTCTCATAGCGGGTAGATGTGTGTATCGGATATTCCATCGGTAGAGCTGGAGTAAATTGTCGTAGCCTTAGGATGTCTGTTGGCAGATCGAAACCGCTCCTCGGCGCCTGCATCCAGGTCCATTGGGGGGCCAACAACCCTAAGCCAGCCCCAAAGGAACAACCTCTGGTACACGTCGTTTTGGAGCAGTACTTTGATTGTTCCATTGATACACTCTTGATGCCCAGCACACATCTCGTGAGACCTTGAATCTAGTCCTCGGAGACGCTGAGCTCGAGTCTCCATGATGACTGGGGTATCTTGTCTCCAAGTGTCGTTGTATACTTTACTCACGCTGTGTCGACCACCCAAAACGCAGCGGAAGACGTTCCAAACACGGGTTTGACGTGCCTCGAACGGCGTTCCTCACACTAGAGAACGGACGATTCCACACTTGAACGCAGTGAGAAATGCGGTGAGATGCTACAAGGCCTATTGTGCTTCTGACTCGAGGGTTGCGCAGGATTCTCGGCATTGCTGATCTGCTGACAAGTCTCTCGCTCTGTCCCACCATACCACAGCATGCACCATCGGGGCGTTTCTCTCTCTGCCCGATCATCATGCACGGAAGACTCAAGCAGACCAAGGAAATACAAGTCGCAACGAGGCAAAGGGGTCTTTCGAGGGCGGCGCGACAGGCTTCAAGATGCTGGGGACGGTTCGAGAGCAGTCGAGATGAGAAGCGAGAGCGAGACCCCTCCTTCTCATAACAAGGCAACCGTCACCGCTGCAAGGCAACCACGTCTATCACGATGACTCGCACCACACCACCCAATCCACTGGCTCGATGGCTTCAGCTGAGAAGCTGACTTCGGACGCTAGTCAGCCTTGCTTCTGCATCGAATATTAATGTCGCATAGAGCCATCGAACCTCGAGGCACAGCACCTTCTGCCGTCTCGTGGGCACTGCGCTTTGACGTGCTCGGCGGAGCAGCTTCCTTCCATACCGTCTTCCACCTGTGAGGATGCGGCTCCTCCAGAGCTGCTCATGAGGCTGATATAAGGGGACAGATGCTGTGGGCGTTCTGGAAATTGAAAACTACTCTCTGGCTGACTTCTGTCAAGAGCGTAGGCTGGTGCAAAGTCTGCTGTCCGTGTCACACCGCCCAGCTTACTTTTTACTTTTCCCAATTGGCATTTCATCTCCGACAAGTGATTGTTCCCCGGTAGCTTCCCTCTTTATTTCATTAAGCTTCGATCGGTGGATATGAGCCCATCCCATTCTCATTGGCGAAATTAGACTGCCCAGAAGAAACCATGTCTTCCTTCGATAAGCGCCGGGCGGCAAGTCAAACACAGCCGGAGGTGAGGAAGGGCCGCAACATGTTTGGTCGTTGGCTGAGCGCTCGCTGATTGTCATCCGGAGTCAGAGCCCTGGTGATGTAGCCCATACGCCATACACACATTCGTACCCAGCCCCACAAGGTTCGCAGGGAAACATGGCACCCCCGCCGCTGGGGGATCCCTTGGGGCCGTGGAATTCAACAGCCGTCTTTGATAATGAACTAGACATGCTCAACCCAGAAACCCGACTCCAACCTCACTTTCTTGGAAGGCCGCATTCCTCGGCAGCTGTGAGAGACATTGATTCTTCGTCCCCGAACGTGCAACTGTATAAGCCGATTTGCGCTGATCCTGACCCTATGACACGTTACGTGTATGATAGCGAACACCCTTGGAGCTCACAGCAGGTATCTGGACACTTCGGTCACAATTCGATAGAGATGCCCAACGCGAGACACTGCATCCGTCGATCAGATCCAAACTTTGATTATCATCGTGGCTCGCCAAGGTCTGCTATAAGCAGCAACGCCGGTGGGCGACCTGTTGACTCCGGTTATGGCACAAGAAGCCTACCCAGTGATTCTGCTCGTAGCGTGGGACCCATGGATCAAAGTGGAGACTGTCAGAGCATTGCTGGCGACATACACAGTCTCCGTGTTAATCCTCCAGATAATCGTCCTTATGATACCGCTTCGGTGTTCTCACAGGATCCTCAGTATGGAACGGTCAACTTAGCCAGCGACATGTCTTCAGAGACGAGCTCACTCTATCCGATGAAATGTAGCGAGCGAGGTTGCAAGAAGGAATCCAAGAATCAATCAGAACAAAAGTATGTAACGTCATTGCCTTTGGGCCTTGAACCGACTAATGCAGCCCGGCTAGAAAACATATGTCGTCGCATACCAGACCTCATAAGTGTATAGCCCCAAATTGTTCCAAGGACTTCAGTACCAACAACGATCTGGAAAGACATCGAAAGTCCGTTCACAAGATAGCACCCAGAAGTGGCACAGATAAAAGCTATCGATGCGCGGCGCCCAACTGCTCCAAGAGCCAAAAGACATGGCCCCGTCTGGACAACTTCCGTCAGCATTGCGGACGAATCCACAAAGATCAGAATATCGATCAGTTAGTCAGGAAGTCAGTCCTGCTTTCGAAACAGTGCGGATACAATCAGTATTGATGGAGACGTAGGTCAGAGTTGGGACCCACCATTCTTTCGCATCGCTATGGGTCTGCAGTTCCGTCTGTCAACCTCGTAGATACTACGCAGTGGAACTCCAGCCTCTGGACGTCTAAGACTTCCGGCTATACTAATCTTTCGCAATTGAGTCTCTCCCAGGATGGAACGCATGATCCAGGATCGCAGGTGACGAACAGCGCGCATGGTTCTGGCTTGGCTTTGTCCAGGGATAATGGGGATAGAGAGGAGCATCATCAACGATCTACAAGATCAACAGCGTCTCAACATCCCGCCGGCCCTTCTGAATTTGGCACGACTTTGCAACCTTGTGATCTTGGCACTGGTCCTAGTACAAGCGAGCGAGACCAGTACCACCCGTTGGATGGCCGCAAACGACGAATGTCGTCCCTTGGCAATATAGAGCAAGCAGGCCCACTCCAGGGACCCCTCGATAGGGACGTGGATGGCTCACCTATAGGAATGTGGAATGCCCCGAGTGGCCAGCTATTATCTCCAAACACGTCCGCCATTTCGAGATTTCCCACTCCGGAGTTACCGCAAGCATTGATATCGAAGATGACCAACGGCCCGATGAAACGCGAAGAGATCGAGTCCGCATTCAAGAATCATCTTGAGAAGATTCTTAAGCGCGGTATATCCTCTGACCGTGGCGTTGATCCTGCAGCGTCGGGTGCAGCAAAACGGTACAAGTGCGATCAGTGCTCTAGAACAGTGCAAAGGCACTGTGACCTAAGGTACTTGTCATGAACGCAGCATTTGAGTCCCAGGCAGCTGATAATATCATCAGGAAGCACAAGAAACGCCATACGCGGCCGTATGGATGTACCTATACGGCGTGTCTCAAACGTTTCGGGAGCAAAAACGACTGGAAAAGGCATGAAAACACTCGACATTACCAGATCGAGGCCTGGCGCTGCCAAGAACCTAGTCCAAGGAGTAAGATCAACCAGTGTGCAAAAGTGTTCTATCGCCGAGAGCTATACCAAGCTCATCTGAAAGAACACCATGGTATCGGAGACGACGCGGAGATCCGTAAGCGAAGCCAAGAGAACCGGATAGGGAGAAACGGACAGAGTGGCTTCTGGTGTGGCTTTTGTCGGATGATAGTAACGCTAAAGACGAGAGGGCTCGAAGCATGGGATGAGAGATTCAACCATATCGACCGCGAACATTTCAATAATGAAGAGACCATCGACCACTGGTACCCTCTAGACAAGGACCTCCCTATTGGAGAGATACTTCCTAGTGACAGCATCAACATTGGCCTGTCGCCGGCCGGTGGTGAGCATGACTCGGATGGCGAAGACACCAGCGATGAGGTTGATCAAGACAATTCGCAAACGTTAGGGGCAGGAGAGGAGCTAGCAGTCCCACTGCTGAGTACCAGCAAGCGCACGCACAGGGTAGTCGTCGACGAGGAGCGCTCTAGTAAACGTCAAGCGAGAGAGCGTGTATGGTATTGTGTAAGTTAGCGGCTCCAGATAATCGTGGAGCATGCTGATGAATCTCAGTGCACCTGCAACGATGGACCCCATTGTGCAGCGCTTTTGGAATCTTGTACGAGTTGCCATCAACCTAGATGCTCAACGTGCGTCACGGAAAAGGAGCCAGGACACTAACGATCGATCTTCGCCTGTAGTAATATAGCTACCTTAACAATATCTACCCATACTGCATTGCGTTCATGCACCTTTTGCGTCATCCTACTAGCACTTGATGCAGTTATGTAGATTTCTCGCGATATCTCCGGGGCGTCACTGCTCTAGGACTAATCTATCAATCCATTACGTCCCATTATTGTGCTTGAAACATGACTGTCACCTCATATGCTTGAACCATAAGGTGATTAGTCTAGCAAAATCCTGAGTGCACAGCAGTACTAATACGCATGACATACAAGCCCATCAATATCTCTGGCCAAACGACGACGAATCTGGAGCGGCGCTTCTATATCGAGCGAAGGTGCAACGTCTCATCGCAAGGCGATCATGAAAGGCATGATATCCACAATATCTGCGAAGTGGACGCTGCCACGCTGCAACAGAAACATGCATAACGCTATAAAACACGGCGTACGATCGACACTGCATCTCACCCACTCAGAATGCAATGACTCGCATTCGGGAACCCCGACCACATCATCTCGCCATTGGAGCGCATCACTCCAAATCCCTCCGACGGCTCACTCGGAGCCATCTCTCCCCGCCGCCGAGGAGCCTTAAGTGAAACAGAGTTCTCGTGGGGTGCAGCGCAGGAACCGATGCATCATGCATCTCGAACAGGTAGGATGATATTTTATTCCCGAGCCTCTCTCATCAGGTTTGCCCTTCCAATCATCTCCCCGTTTCATTTATATGCATGGAGCCTCATGTGGTTTCGATCGCGCCTTGAAGGGAATGGTCTGGTAGCTCTCGGATTTTAATGAGATTCAAGGAATACGTGGCGAATTACATTTAGGTAGAGAGAGGTGCAAGAGACTATCACAACCACACCTTCCCTCCGTCCACGAGTCTGCAGACTCCATATTGTTCTTCTCCCCAAAGGATAGGATCGACGTCTTGTACGCGCAGAATGCAGGACCGTGGCGGTATCCCCAAACCACCCACCCTCTCCGGAACCCCCTCCCCGAGAACCCCTTACCCTCGTAACAGGCATCGACAGGACTCTTGCCGCCGCCGCAAGAGACTCCAGCAGTGGACGTGGAATCTCTTGTCCAGCAGCAGCCCTTCATGGTAGTCTTGCCCTTCCCATCATCTCGCCGCACCGTATACGACTGAGAACTTCTTTGTCATGTGCTTTTCACTCAGCGCCTTATGGGGTCGCTCACTCGATCCGTTCCCTCCTATCAGTGCCAAGGAAGGGATGTGTCGAGGAATATCTTCGGCCAGATAAAGTAGAGATGGATACAGAACGGTTACGATCACAACCTTTTACTCGTAGTCTAGATCCATAAGTCTGCGTGACCCGTCCCCCTAAACCAACCAATTCCCTGTTCCTATCTCCCTTCCCTCGCCACAGAAAGTAAGCAGCACTCGCACCGCCGCCGCAAAGGCTCTCATCTGGGCTCAAGCAGCTAGCTCCCCGTCACGTCGCGCCCCTCCTTGTAGAAAGGGGCGGGGATTGCGGAAGTCCTTTTTCGAGAAGGAATATGCCAGCGCTGGTTCTTTGCGAGCAAAAACTTGGAGTGGATGAGATCGATCGCAGAGAAAAAGCCGAACGAGTCTCATGCAACACGAAGTATCAAAATTGAGGAAATATCGAAGGTCCACAGGATCAGGTGAAATGAGATCGGGAGAAGAAATGGGATTCGCTTGGTCTCATATTTGCCCAAACATCGAAACCCTACCGCCTCGTCATAGCTCATCTTTGAACGTCTCCTCGCTACCTTCCTCGCCCTCGCCCTCATTCCCCTCCACTCCCTGAAATTCCCCTTCGCCTTTACGCCCCTCCACTCCATCCTCGCCCTCCTCGTCCGCAACAACATAGAATTCCACCTCCCCCTCCTGCACCGGCACATCTCCATCCCCCTCAACAATGCCCCTCAACTCCCTCTCTCCAGTCGGCGCATCAAACACCTCCAGCTTCCACGCCTTGCCCGCAGCCACTTGCTTCAGCTCCCTAACCGCCTCATCCACCAGCTTCGGCTCCAGTCCCAGCTTCTTGATCTCCGCCTTCGAGAGCCGGAACTCCTTGCCTCCTTTTTCTGGCGCGTCTTGCCGCGCTAGTAGATCTGCTTTCGTGTTTCCGGTATTAGGGCCCAGCGGCGCGATCTGCGCTGGGGGTTCGAGTCGCTGGCCTTCTTTGCCGACTTGCTTCATGGCGCCGACTTCAATGCCCGCTACCACTGGCCTACCTGCCGGGTTCGCCGATACAAGTTTGCGCTCGCGCTCGGCTTTCTTGCGCGCTTCGTAATCGGACACTGCGTCTTCAGCGACAATCTCCCGGCAGGTGATGGGATTAGCCTTGTTCTCCCTCGGAGGAAGGAACGCGACGTCGTTGCAAAGGCGCGGGGTGTAGATCACCATCAGGTAGGAACACGTGCTGACTTCCTTGATCCAGCCGATGCGGTCCGCAGACTGGGGGTGGCAGTGGAACTGCACTTCGACTTTGCGATCGCGGCCCGTGAGGTCGCATGTTGTGCCGCCTTGCAGCTTCTGCACGAGATAGCGGACGCCGCTTCGGGCTTGGAGTTGGGGAGTTGAGGGGTCGGTGTCTGTGGGGTTGCTGCTTGAGCCGGAGTCGAGGCGGGCTTGTGGTTTTTTGGGTGGTTCGGAGGGGGAGAACTTTCCGAGGACGTAGGAGGGGGTGGTGGGGTCTTCGGTGGGTGGGTAGAGGGGGGCGCCTTTGCCGGGGGGGAGGGAGTGGAATTGAGTCACGGCGGTGTTGTAGCAGAAGCTGTAGGACCACCAGCCGGAGATGAAGTACATGCAGTTTCCCTCCATGTCCTTGAGGAGCTCCCATCCGCGGTCGGTGGCGCGGGCTAATTCGGCGGCTTCGGCTTCGGGGTCTTTGGGGGGTTCGGTGGCGTTGATGGCGGGTGGGATGACGGTGGGGATGGAGCAGAGGTAGGGTCGAGACTTGAGCGTCATTGTGTGATAGGAGGAGGTTGTGAAGGAAGAATTCGGATCCGAATCGCTGGCTTCATGATTTTGTTGTCCCTGCTTTGCAAGCTCAGCAGGGTTGTCTGGCGATATAGGGCCATCAGGTTGGGCATTTTGTAGAACTGGCCTGGATGAGTCATGTCTATCATGCCTCTGGGCTTCTGTGTCTAGGACGTAATTAGGAGAGAAGACGACCTCATACTGGACTGAGTGTCAGCTCCTGAGCAAGTCGAAGTGTTGGTGTTCCAATACCTGAGGGAAAGCTAGAAGGTCATCGTGGACGCTGAAAACGCTGGAGCTTCCATACGCTACACCGGCGGTTACTAGCCATAGCAGATACTCCCTCATGGTTTTGCTTCATCGAATCAATGAGCGAACTTGTCTTAACAGAGAGTTGGAGTTCATGATTATCTGTTCAAGAGATTACCGAGATTAGCCGAAAATGCCGAGGAATTGCCGACGATGCTATACAAGCCTCGAGTAACTCCGTGATGATCGTTTTCCCACAGCGCGTTCTTGATCCAAAAATAACTGTATGCGATAGGTCTTCTGCGTTATGCTATGGCTCAAGACTTTAACAACCTTTTCCGCGACATGTACGGCATTGTCAAATTCATGCACGGCCACCAAAACTTCTTTCCTCAATGGTCCATCTCAGTATTCTTTAGGGAATGCAGAAAGGTAATCGTTCCGCTTATCTCAGAATATCTCGAATGATGACTTTGCGATCAAATGTCAAGGTACTATTGAGCGGATAAATTGGGATCACCAGGCCTGGCAAATGAACGAAATTATGTTTGACGGTCTGACGGTCTTGCGAGTTGTTAACGGTGGGCTAGCACTACTTATAATTCAAGAGCCTGCCAAGCCCGGAACGCTGCGGATGTGGAACAAGACTCATCTATATCGCTCTGGCCATCTAGAATATATAAGCGTTGCATTTTACACAGAAGCTATTGAATCAGTACAAAACCTGTTCTGCCCTTAATACTCATGGCTTCTGCTCTGCAATCATCAGATGACAATCATAGAGTTCTACCTGTGAAAATGGTAGACAAGGCTTCGCAGTCAGGGGCCGTCAATCCTCAAGCCAAGTGGGATGGAGAGCCACTGGAAGGGAACATCTCGGATTGGGGCACACTCAAATAGTTGAACCCTCACAGAGATCTTCCAACCTTTCTGATTGCTGTGAGTCAGGCAGTATAGCTGTTACAAATAGTTGTCCGGGGTTCGTCAACATCTACTACCCTGTCGAGCAGTGAGCATTGGCAGGGAGTCGCCACTGGAGAAGGCAGTCAGGATGCAAGTGAAGTGGAATATGCTATCAGGGTAGGGTATTTTGCTACCGCAGAAGATCGAGATCGAGCCATGAAGAGAATGACGTTGGAGGAGAGAAGGCAGTATCGAGAAGCCCGCGCGAAGCAATGGGGATACGAACTCAGTAAGCTACTTAGAGTGTGTGATTGAAGTTACTTGACGGAGAAATCGAATCCAGAGCCCATAGAAAGATGCGAAGGTTACGATGATGGAGAAGATATAGAGTACGAAATGTCGACATCGACATCTTTTGGGATGAGGCCTAAGGGATTCTGATACGAGCAGACTGGGAAGGATAGCCGGCATAAGTCTTCATGCGCGGTACGAAAGGGTAACAAGATAACATGGCGTTGCGAGGCAACCTCTGTGGGCAGTATTGACAAAGGACGGCAAGCATTCAATGTCGATTAAACATCATTTAACACGAGTCAAACTCTAATAATGTATTTCCGGGTAGAAGTCACGACGGCAAGCGACAGCATCTGGTCCATACGCTCTTCGTTGATCAAGATAGAGGGTCTGCCTCAGCTTCTCCGGTTGCATTTATGGCGGTACGATCTTGTTGCACGGACAGCTTTCAGCGTGGCTGAGCGTTCCATGCGCATAAGCGTTACCGCTGGTCACTGATCTCACACAGCTGTCATGATTGACCATGCAAAGCTGCGCAAGAATGGCGCGCTTGCCTTGTTGTCCGCCTTGAAACTCTCTGCAAGAAGCTTATACACCCGCCACGTCCTTCTCGGTACACCAGCAAATCTTGCCTTGAAAGTGAGTTGCTTTGCAGCCCCTTCTCCTTCATTCAAGATCGTCGCTCCTTATGGCTTTGGCATTAGCGACTTCACCGCGGTGGGGACGTTGGCATGGCAAGTCTTCAAAGCCGCCAAGAATGCGCCAGATTCTTTTCAAGCAATCCACGTTGAGGTACTCTCATTATACGCTGTCTTGAAAGAGGCTGAAGAAACTATTCTCCAATCACCACTTAGGGCAGAAAGGCAGATGAGGATTGAGACAGTTGTGAGTGGTTGCGCCAGTGTATTAAGCGACTTGCAGAGACTTGGGTCCAAGTATGAGAGTCTGGGCCTACAGTCTAAGTGGACGTGGGATCGGATACGGTGGGGCAGCGAAGAGATCACCGAGCTCAGAGCGAGGCTGATCTCGAACGTTACAATGCTGATGGCGGTCATTAGGTACGGCCGATAGGCAGAAGCGCCGGTGACGCTCTCTAGCTGACAGTGGGTTCAGTACCTCGCAGCGATCCGTCTTCCAAAAGATGGAAACACTTTGGAGGATTTTCAGCTCGGGAGAAGAGAACGCTCGATCATCTCTGTTCAGGTCGATAGTCTGACGAAAGGCGATCGAGCCGTTTGGCGTGCTATTCGTAAAGAACTGGAAATTATAGGTATCACCGCTAACGAGTTCGAGGCCAATCGTAACCTTATATTCGATTGGTTCAAGCATGCAGTCAACAGGGGGGGTTTTGAGGAAAGGGCGGCTGCCAACAAGCGAATACGCTCTGAGACTTCGTCCGCTGTGACTCCACGCTCGCCGGAAATACCACCAATGGTCGCTGAAGGAGGAGATCACACCGTCGATACGGCTTCACTGATATCCGGTCCCTTCAATGATATCTCGTTATTTCGACCAGCGACTGATGTTGACTCTTGTCGAGCTAGTACACCGTCTAATAAGGCCGAAAGCAGCGAGATAGGAGATGTCGAGGAAAAGGGATGAGTCCCCCGCATGGCACTACTGATAGCTGCGGCGTCAAGACCAAAGGCTCAATTGATGAAATCCGTCAGGCGGAACGATGATCAAAAAATCCTTCGATTCTTCAGCAGACCCGCAATCTGTCAGCTCCTCGATACGGCGACAATGAACTTGGCGTTACTGACTGCTTGTTCGCATCCCTGCACCAAGCCTACAATGCTGGCCTTACTACAAAACGGCGCCGATGTGCATATTGTTGAAACACGAATGTATAGACAGAAATGGGATGTACTACCTTTCGGCGCCGATCGGCGAGGCTATGACTATAATCCGCTGATGCTGGCTGCTTTCAGAGGAAACAGAGAGGTAGTCGAAGTCTTGCTCGGCTGGGGCGCCAATTTAAACCATCATCAGTCGGGTCAGCTGTGCAAGATGACGACGGAGTCAAATCTCTTGGAAACTTTGATAGGCGTGATGCCAACACCGCTAGGATGTGGAATTGCTGGGGGAAAACTGGTGTCGTCGAAATCCTTCTTTCTGCCGGAGCTGATGTTAGGGAAAAGATACAGGGACGTACTGCCCTCCACGAGGCTTGCCGTATCACAGGCACAACAGTTTGCCGCAAACTGCTCGAAAAAGGGGCGGAGGTCGATAGCTGCTGTAGAGAAGGCACACCTCTAATGTTCGCTCTTCTGTGTAAACAGCACGAGACGGTGCGCCTACTACTCGAGAAAGGAGCCAATCCCAATCACAACATGAAAATACCCACCTCTTTATCCCATGAGACCCCCTTGGATGTCGTCATGTGGGTTGCCAATCGTTCGACAAGGGCTTTGATAGCTCAAGACCTATCTGTGATTGAACTTCTCTTCGAGCACGGCGCATTCCTCGATAATTCGAGTGCTAAGGCTCTAATGAAGTTGCGGAAAAGGGCTGCCATAACTCCTTAAACGCAAACCAGAGGCTTGAAGGCAACCAAGAGAGAACAACCCTGTGCCTGTGTTTCCTGTATGACGACTGGGATCACATGGTACTTTCCCATACGCTGGCATCGGTGGGTGCTATATTTCCTTAGCAATTCCTATGAATACCTTTCTTTGTTGCTTTCTCCGGGTTCTTCGATAATGGCTGTATAATTGCTTAAAGTTTTGCCGCTTCGGTATTGGGTCATCAGTGGTCTTTCAGCCATCGCCATTTCGTCAATACGTCTTCCCATAATGCAAAGCAACTGGCTCCTGGCAATTCGCATGCCTTCTCATTGTCGGACATCCATGCCGTTCTTATTATCCTCCAGTTTCAGGGACTTCGTGTGCCATATATTACTCGATCAGTTAGAAAGTTCGGACCATGACGAGCAATGTCTCAAGGACATTCTCAATCATCTAACAGGCGATGACATGTGGGCATACGCAATGAATATAGGTAATCGACTCTAAGATGGAAAGACTAATGATACAATCACGGAATAGTAAATCCTACTCCACCATAGTCTTTAGAGGCCGGACAATATCAGGAAAATTCAAACTATGAGTACAAGAGCGCTTGCTTCGTGTCCCGTTCGCCGGATGAGCGTCAATATGAGTGCTACAAGCCATCTTGCTGTCACAAGAGGGAAAAGCTTCCTCGGCTCTAGCGGATTGAATCATATCTTTTGTCCGAAGTCGTATCGGCCCCAACCTTAAGGAAGAGCAAAAAGAAAATCGAGCTGACCGAAGCCAGTGTTGAGCTCGGGGTCCGCGCATACAGCATCTGTCCCCTGTTGAAGCGTCGCGCCGACCGGAGTCAGACAAGAAACAAATGACATACACAAAAAAGTATCCGAACAGGAGAAAACCCTACCAGACTCATCATATAAGTATGCCCAGTCGATGCATTGAACGGACGAGGGAGAGAAAGAACGAGAGACACCTACAACTCGTTGCATAGAAATAGATCCTGTCCCTCTTTGTTCCCTGTTCTTCAAGCAGGAAGTTGAACCTGTTGACACTCGCTGCTAGTTATCTTGATATCTGTTTGCTCTATGTTGACTGTCCGACTAATAGAGAGATATACACATATATGGTGGAAAGGTACCCCCCAATATATAGAAACCGCTCTCCGCATTGGTCGTGTCTCGGATATGGTCGAGGAACCTCATATTGCCAGTCACCCTTAGATGCAACCTTTGGAATTGATTATATACTATACAAGGCTTTCACAATTATTCATTCAAGCGCAATGACTTCTTCGGTGGAAGCCTGCCTCATTGCGCACCATTTTATCAAGCTAGCCGTATTTGTCAGATTTGTGTAACCTCGCCTGCAGCGCCGATCAGTCACATAGTCACATTTTGCAGGGGGTGGCTCAGATGAGGTCTGGACCATCGTCCTTCTTAGGATGAACCAAGTTTGATCCAAGAATGATTCGCCGATTCAGAATTTTGCCATCTGCTCGACTATCCATCCAGAGTGAGAATTCTGGTTTGCCACACGTTCGATCAAACTCTTCTGACCTGGATCTTAGATCCGTTTCCTCGCCACGTCACCGATCGCTCGGCGCAAGCAGTGCGCAGTTCGTCTACCCATTTTACTTCTGACGGAACCATTCAACCGAGCTAATGGCTCTTCAAAGTCTCCTCCTCGAAATATCAAAGCCTGTCGAGGGAGCCGAACATACTACATTCCAACGCACGGGTTCCTTTCTCAATGAACCAGCAAAGTTTTCTGTCTTCCGACCCACGGCAAGCCGCCGTAAGTTGGATCCTTGAAAATGATAATGGTCGAAATACAATCAACTGGCAGACCTGCGAATGCATTTGGGACAGCAGCAACCTAGTCAATCCCAATGCTGCCGAGGACGAGGTTCGTCATGAGCCCGATCACCACCTACCAAGTCTGATATCACAACAGGTTTCCGTCTACGGGATGAAAGGATATCTGACTACGCCTGCTGGAGCTTCTCGTAGCTTCTTGATACGGCACTGCTACGAGTTCGCAGACCCCCCTACCTACTATGTCCAGGCCTCTGTTGGAACCGAGCCTGAGGTACCAGCAAAATTGGAGAACTTCAGGTTACGCCCTGGCCACACCGAACCAGTACAGGCCGCGTTCGAAGACCACGTGCGCGAACTCACTCAAACATTCCGCGAGCAAGGAATTGAGAAGACAGCGAAGTGGCTCTTCGACCGCGCACAATCCAGACCACAAGTCAATGGGCTTACCAACGGACACTAGCTTGGGTTTGCGTCGCTCAACAACCACCCTTGGACAGATGCTAGGACCTTGACAAAAAGAAATGCGGCACTGGTGGAAGATTGCATACATACTTCGTCAAAGATTCTCAACGTCAAAGCATGAGGCCCGAGGTAATTGGGGTAGAACAAACCGCAGCAAGTCCAATTGAAGTTGCCAACGCTAGGAGAACACTGTACAGCGCCGCTATCATATATACGTCGCCATAATATGTACGCCACCATGATATATACGCCATCACTATATATACGCCACTAAGGCATCGAATGTAGCCTCGTTCTCCTCTCCACGTGCCTCGTCCGCGGACATTACCTCGGTTCGGAGCCTTCGGGCATCCGATAGGTAATCTTCACTCCTTGGGTCGTGAAGCTCTCGAAGTACATGCGACAATTTGTACTTTGACCGCGCGATCCTCCTCCGATTCTGCTCTTGTGGGTTCTTTTCTAGGATACGTACGGCTTCTAAGAGCAGGTCCCTACCGAATGTCAGGGATCGGTTGCATGAATGGCAGATGGGATATCAACAGGTATGAAGTACACACCTTGCGTTGATGATATCTCCAAGTTTATAGTGGCATAAGGCTAGCATATGCAGCGTCGTTGCAGTATCACTATGGTCTCCTAGGGCCTCCGACCTCAGCTGGAAAGCCTCTGTCAATAGATCTCGAGCTGCGATGATTTGATGCTGCTCGAGACGCATACAGCCAAAGTTGTGATATGTCAACGCTCGTCTAGTAGTGTCATTGCTCTCTTTGCCGATGTCGATGGCCTTTTCGTAGTACTGTGCCGCTTGATCCCACTTCTCCTGGCGGCCGAAGACGTTCGCTAAGTTGGAGAACGAAAGGCTGAGTAGGTAACGTAAGTCACGTTCCGCTGTCCAACGCTCTTTGATCTTCAGAGATAGAGTATTGTTCAATTCCGCTTCCTGGTAGCGGCCTTGTGCGCAGAGAATGCCAGCCACGTTATTGTAAGCGTTTGCTAGTCGAATCTCGTCCAACATCGTCGCCTGCTTCCCTTGTCGCTGAAGAGATAGTAGATTTTGTTTCCGATGGTGCGCGTGTTCGCTGAAATAGAAGAAGGCCTGGTCAAGATCACCCAGCTCTGAAAGAATGCATCCGTAGAAAGAATAAACATTATCTTTGAGTAGAAGGTCGCTCTCCTGTGCCTCAACCAAAGCCTTCGCACTTAGTATGAGTTCTCTGCCTTGTTCTAGCAGTCCTCGCTCCCAGAGATAGATCGAAGCATCAGTGAAAAGCTCCGGCAGGTCTTTCGGGAGTACCGAAAGGTCCTTGGATTGCCGGATGGCAACATTGAGGGATATAATATGGGCGATCCACTGCTCACACTGGGGCCACAAATGACTAAGCGGTTCCGCAAAAGGAGATTGATGGGGAAATTTCTTGCGGAGAAGTTGTAGTGCCCAAGATGAAGCCTTGCGCAGTGTTTCCTGGTCAAGGTGGTTCAGTACGTACTTTCGGACTTGGCGATGGACCGAGAGTGCTGGACGCCCGTTGTTAGTGGACGAGGAGGTTACCAAAGAGTAGCGTCTTAGATCTTGTAGAGCATATTGAGATCTGCGCTCCTGTGTCAGGGCTACACTGATTCCAAAGAGCTTTAGGTTTTACATACTTTACACGGGAGTCTAGTATCGACGGCAGTCCTTGCATAGATTCGTCTTCGTCAAAGAGCTCTTGCGGAATTGCGTCTGGGTCTAGAAAAGACAATATATCGAGCAGTAGGATAGCGGCCTCTGACAACCTGTCGAAGGCGAATTTCCATACGTTGGCAAGCGTGTGCCGGTATGACAGAGGTAAGCCTTCGTCCCACTCTTCGATAGCTGACGCGGTCTCGCGATCGAGTTGATATCGTTGAAGCAAGTCGGCAGGCTCTAGACTGGTTGCAAGTATGTAAGAGCCAATCTGACGGATAGCTAAGGGTAAGCCGCCAAGTTCTTCAACGATACTTTCTGCCGTTAAGTATGGAACGTTCCGTCCTTGTTTGGTCATCATCGTTTCCAGCATTTCAACGCCCTCCGAGAGCGAGAAGGAATCGACCAAGGTCCCGTAACTAAGCGACTCTTGAATCAGCCAATTCTGGTTCTGACTCGTCAGCAGTATCGAGCCCTGTGATGCTGGCGGCCATAGTTCGCTAAGATCTTGCGGATGGCCAGCATCGTCAAAGACCAACAACCAATTTTCCCCTAAACAGAATTAACAAAATCGCCGAGTTTCGCAGCTAGCCTGTCCTGCCGACATACCTGATTCACATAGCCAGCTTTTCACCTCTGTCAATATCTGAGGGTGACCACTGTCGCAAAGTTTCAACCTTCGGGCGATCTCTCCATATCCCTGAGAGGATTTGACCGGTGTGTCACATGTAACCCAAAAGCAAGCAGTGTAGGAGGATCGAAATTTGTAGAAATATTCCAGAGCGATTTGGGTTTTTCCTGTCCCTCCTAATCCACAAAGAGCGACGAACTTCAGGCCGCCTCCTGGGCGCTTTTTGGATGGATCAAGTTCTTTGTGAATCTGAAGCAGATAGCTTTCTCGACCGTAGAACGATAAGTTCTGGGGGAAAGACACAATGAAGGATGCTCGGTCTTGTAGGGTTTTATTCGATGACGTTTGTTCCAGTGTGAAATTGGAGACCGCAGCACTGATTCGTTGCAGCTGTTGATTGTTAAGCTCCTGGTGAGCGAGACCCGCCTCAAGCGCTAGCTGTTCCTTCAGTCGCTTTAATCGGCGTAGATTATGTTGAAACCCTTTCTGGTCGCGCTTCCATTTTAATTTTGTGATAATGTCTGCTCTCGCTGTTAGTGATTCATCCAGATGGACGGAGGGAGAAGAATTTTACTGATCCTCCCGCGACCAAAGGTCTTGACTGTACGTAGAGCAAGGTCCATGTATTCTTTGTAGACATCTGACGCTGCAAGCTGAAGATCTGCGTTTCGTGATACGAACTTGAGGTATGATGATTCACGGGGGATCACGTTGAGAAGCTCTTCGAACGTTCGAACAATTGAGTCCATGTAATCGGTATTGCGACTCATGAACTGCTTTCCTTCAGTCAGTTGCATTAGAGTGAGCCAGGACGCTGACCTTAATGACAAGCCCAAAGAGACCCCACATCGTTCTCTGGAGGCTCTTGTCGCTTGGTGCGAGTAAGGCGAAGAGGTCCCCCATTACTTTGGAGAGCCGTATCACTTTGTTTAATCGACCTTCGAGTGCCCCTAGAGAAGCAAATAGGCCCACCATATGTAAAGAGCTAACCAAGTTCTGAACCTTTTCTTCGTTGTCGAACTGTATGAGCTGCCCCTGCTCGTCGGGTAGTAATTGATGAATTGTCGCTGATGCTGCTATGGCGCACGAATCCGCAGAAGAGATGAGATCCATAACTAGTAGGAAGGAGAAGCGGCTTCGTCGCCAATGATTGAAGGGCACATTCTCTCGAGAACCCAATTCACACCCTGAGCTCAAGAGGGCGAACGTAGACGTGCAAGTCTTCTGAAGTTCGATATCGCAGAATCCGAGCTTATGTACATGAAGCTGTCAGTAACGTGAAGGGAGCAAGATGTCTCTATGGAAAGAGCGGCATCAAGAAACTCACTTTCCCCTTCGTCGTTATCCGCCTCCGAACACTGCGACGATGTTGAAGCTAACCTACAGGAACCACGAAGAACTTGAAGCCAAATACGGCGAGTGTAGGTTCGCTAGAGAAGGAAGACATGGTAGACTGCATGCACACAAGGAATGTTGTCGACAGCAAGACTACTCTGGAGAACTGCACAAGGCCCTGCATCTACCATGGCAAAAGCAGTCGAAGCACTGCGCGCTAAACCCCAATTAGATACTAATATTGTGTAACGTGCGTCTCACGCTAGCGAAAGCACTTCGAACAGACGAACTGCATAGATAGACATTCGACGCCATTGCTCGATTCTAAATATCGATTCTGTAAGATAGCTGCGAACGGAAGAAAAGAAAATTAACACTGGGGCAATAAGTAATCTTGAATCAAACGGGGGGCGGTACTCCAGGTTCACCATTCGCCAACGCAACACAACAAATACTAAAGAGTCCTCCTCACACGGCTCCGTTATCACGATGAAAGCGGATTGGAGCTACAATCCTGCTTATGCCAGGTGCGGGGCCCTCACATACTCCAGCTTGTAGATCCCAGTCAAGACTGCATACCGCGCCAGCCTCATCACGCATAAATGAAAGCAGGAGTAATGGTAGGCTTAGAAAACCTTCCATACCCTTTCTCAAAGCGTCATCTCTCGAGTCAGGTAGAAATGTCCATGTATCGTAGTGATAATGCCGAAGCTTGGCAGATTGTCGAGAGATGGAGTTCACGTTGAACCCCAGTAGCTCAGGAGGATGTTCGGGACCGATGACCTTTGGAGAGAGCTTGTATACGTTGACGGTCAAGTTATAAGCTCTATTCGTGAAACGTCCTACATAATCCTCGATTCGGCCATGCTTAGTGTTCTGAACGCGGTTGGAAACCCATTCCTCGACTAGCGCAGGCCATAGGCGTTTCGAGGTGTCAGCCGCCTTGATAGCGTAGTCTTCTAGATTGACTCGAGGCTGCATGTCGAATAGCTCTTGCGCAAGTAATTGGGCAGCCAAGTCTGCAGGATCACCCCTTCCAGGTGCAGAATTGGCCATGACTACCACGGCACTCTGAGTGGTCGGAAAGGTGTACAAGGCTGTAAGGAATCCGTTAAATTCTCCCCAGTGTGCAATTGTCAGACGCGGTGGTCCAGCTTTGTTTATGATTGGCGGGTCAGGCAGTAGAGCGAAGTTCGGTCCTATCGACCCAAGCCAGGAGGAAGGCAACATATGGCGGAACCAGCCAAGCCCGTAAGAGTTTTCGTACCCAGAACCTTGAAGTGTAATTGGACGATGTCCGCACCTTTGAAGCTGCATTTGGCGGAGTGGATTACGCCTGCCGTTCTCATCTTGTTCGAAATTCAAAGCATGATCTTGGTCAAAATTATCCACTTCAGCTTCCATGACTGCTCTAGCCCAGGTTAACATGTCGCGAACCGAACTTCTTACATAGCCTGCACCGCCCTGAGGACTACCGTCATCAAGAGCCGAGGGGCTGAGCGGAAGTAAGGAACCATCATCAAGCACAGAATAGCCTCGAGCAAAGTTACCATCAGTCGGCTGGTCAGCTGCTCGAGTGGCACTACGCGTCATCCCTAACGGTTCAAAAATACGCTCTTGTAGGAAGTTCCCGGAACTTTGGCCTGAGACTTTGGTGATAAGCTCACCGACAACTCCAAATATCGAGTTGTTGTAAAGCCAGTGAGACCTAAAGTTGTAGCAGACTGGTAGGTGAGAGCTAGTCTGCACCTGTTGCTTTCCAGAAATCCAGAATTCATCGTGAAAACCACACACCAGATGGTCAACAGGGGCTAAGCCGGTGCCGTGCGAGCAAAGATCCAACAGCGTCGCGCGTTTAGCAATTTCTGGATCCTGACTTGTCTGGAATTCGGGCAAATAAGACTGGACGGGCTCCGTCCAAGATAACCTGCCCTCATCGATCAAAATCCCGCACGATGCTGTTGTAAAGCTTTTGGTGCAGGACGCGACAGGGTACACGGTGTCTTTATTAGCTGCCAGGTTCTCTTCTACATTGGCGAGGCCGGTGCCATGGGTGAACACGACATCGCCTTTATGCAGTACTCCGCACACCAGCGACGGCGTACCGAAGGCGTTCCGAATCTGTTCAAGAGTTGGCAGCAGATGATCAAATCTAATACAATATTAGTGGATGTAGACCTAGTAAGTACTAGAGCCTACAGATCAGAAGTTTTCCGCTCCTCGGCTGTGTGGGTGTGTATAGTCATCTTCTACAGTCCTGTAAAAGTGCGCGAATGATCAGGGTGTCGGCAATTCATGGCTTTTGTCGAATCTTCAAGCTTCTCATTCTTATCTACCCCTGGCTCTTCCAGCCATAAAGCGCTCCTTGTTTCCCCGACCAGCGCATTTGGGTCGTATTCAGTCAATGCTCGAATGTTTGCACAGCCTTGCAAGACGTTGTCAGTCTTGGACGGTGCCTTGGAAGCCTGTCGGCCGGGAGCATGCTGGAGACTAAAGTAGACTCGGCTAGTAGTCTGCCGTGTGTGCGATTGGTAGCCAATCAGGAGCGTGCTGCTCCATCAATCCCCTTTCCTTCAGGGGTATCTGGTGGTTTTGCAGCCGGATGAGTGTGACGGGCACTCCGATAGGCAGAGCCTTCTGCACGGATCTCTTCATCGGGAGGGGTCCACGCTCCTCATACTGGGCAATGATGGTTCAAAAGACGCCCATTGTCCGCGGTACGAGTACTTGGGCGAATTTTGACTCTGGTCCCAGATCGCAAGGCTGTCCTCGTTTGCTACCTACTTTACCATGGCCCAAGTTCTGCTGCCCTCCGCTTCCGTCCATGTGGAATATCTGCCATCATCCAAGTACGAGACCAAACAACCGCCAAAGGAAGACCCCTTTCGCCATCGCTCTCTCGCCAACTCACACAATCATCATGAATTGCATCCTTGGGGAAGCGAGATCAAAGCCCGCTCCAAAGGATTTGATGCTCTGTACGCCGAAGCAAACAATCGCTACATGTATCATCTATGGTACACGCCAGCATTGGCGCCTTACATGGCCACCAAGCTTGTTGCCATCAGCCCTTTACCAAGGCAATTGACCGACATCTTAGCTGCTGTTGTCAGGCAAACGTTGGCCTCAGGAGTTGATGCAGCTATCCAGTCGGACAACGGGCAACACCTGGTTCAAGAGATTCGCAACGTGCTTGAAGGGACGTCGCTGACTCCGAAAGATCGGATCTTTGTTCGTTTGGGTGCCACGTCTACCAAGGACAGTTTTGCCATTGACGTTCCAACCACGAAGCCATCCCCAATGGCACCTGAACCCGAAATGATCCTTAGACGTATCCTGACAAGCGGACGCTGCGTTGGTCGTTTGCTCGCTTTAGCAGACGGGATCTGGCCAACCGACCCGGGTGAAGCTCTCATCATACAAGAATGGTCTCCTACGGTTGAGCTTCAGCGCGAATTCAGGGTCTTCTGTTTCGAAGGCCGGGTTACGGCAGTCAGTCAAGATATCTGGTGGGAAAAATTCGGTTGGCGCGAGCGCTACTCCGCTGGCTTTGTGGACGCCATAATGAACCTCTGGGAAAGCGTCAAGATTCACCTCCCTTTCGACACCTGTACAATGGATGTGCTCATGAGCGAAAGTCAAAGCGCCTCAACTGGCTGGAAGGCGGAGCTTATTGAATTCAATGGATTTGGGGCTCATCTCAATACCGGTAGCGATCTCTTCCATTGGGTTGACGATGAGAACATCCTACTAGGCAGGGCCCCCGGCGTCACCGTTCGGTTTGTCGACGATTGGGAAGCTGGTGAAAACAAGAGCATCAAAGAGGCTGTGAAAGGACATGCATTGGGCCCAGACAATGCCATAGAGCAAGTCTTGCCCGACTGGCTCGCTCTTGAAGAAAAATTACGGGCCAATTTCAACACAGTCAAGCTCAACGGGGACGAAGAACATTTGGTACCCAAGGAAAAATATCCGCTCCCGCTTCGCGGTCGATGGTGCAGTGCGTACTGATGGTAGCGCTGGAATTGCGCCGGGGATTCAATTTCGTCAAGAGCTGTCTATTGAGATAATGATGAATGCCGTTCATTACAGGTGCTATCCATTTTGACTCTCAGTTGCCTTCGCTCCTATCTCCCAAATCTCAGGTCGCCTTTTGCGAATGATGTGAGAACAACACAAAGCAGTCTAGAGAGACCTGCAGCGCCGACAATGACAGGAAATAGCTGTCCCGTGGAGTTACATTTGTAGATATTGTTGATGGTGTTCCAATGGAGCGTCAGCTCCACAACAACCACGAAGACGCACATAGCAGCCACGCTTGCCAGAACACTCTTCCAATATGGCCTTGGAAGTAAAGCGTCCTCGTCCGTTTCATCGAGCTCGGCAGTCATCCAGTCCCTGTGCCATTCATAGCAGTCTAAGCCGATTGCGACCGCCGTGGTCAGCAGGAGTGCTGTGCAGAGAACCAAGCCCACAACAAATGAGACCTTGAGCAGCACCCTGAACCAGCCGTATAGGTTAATCCGTGCGAAGAAGAACACCGATGATGTGCAGCTCGGATGAAGCATCATATCAAGACCAATGAAAGAATACCACACCCCGTATGCACACATGCCAGTGCCCAGCGCAATCCTTATCACAGCTCCTATATTGGAAGGTGCCACGTCGATGAATTGGGGTAATGATGTACGTCGTTTCCTATGCCACGGCCAGGCGAGGCTTGAGAATGCACCACTCAAGCAGATGAGAAGGATCACCAATGCTTCGACAGCGAATAGATTCTCGCCACGTGTAATGGTGATCGCGATCAGACCGCCTAGCATAGCAATCTGGAAGCACGTGGTGACACCACGCATCGATGCTGCTTCCGATGGTGATAGGTTATACACGAAGATGGAGGTGAGGTATTGGATGTAAGCACCTAGCCGCACACCCATGCCGTAGGAATCAGTGTCTCCATCGAAGCCACAGCTGCCTTCCCCGCTTTTGCTTCCGCCTGGTACGTCTGTGAGTTCAACGGGCGGGATGAAGGCCGAAACGAGAAGGAGGGGGATGATGAACCTCGTAGTAAAACTGACTATCTTAGATTTGACCATAGGAAATCGGAAATCTAGGATCAAGTAAGGCCAAGGTAGCATACCTTACCGAGTATGAGGAGGAAATTGTTGGGATATATATAATTGTAAAATAGGGGATGTCGAAGCCTCAGTCTAAGCGCCGCCGTATTTGGCTTTTCGGGACAGTCTCGTAGCAAGAGGTCGCCAGAGTCTTCCACACGGAGGCTTAGCTGCGGTCTCGAACAGTATCAAGTTAAGCGCCAAGCTGGAACTAATCGGTTTTGGGAACTCCTGCATACGCCGACTGCAAGGTGACACACCGTAGACAGGGCTCGACTCGCAGGCATAACAGGCATTGTAAAGTAGGCCAGTGAGGCTCAAACTCTCGTTCCCGCTTTGACGTGCTATTTATTATCTACTAGACGTTAGGATTCCTTTCGGATTTGATACCACCCTGCCTAATTCGAACACCACTGTCACACGAATACAGATTTCGGATCTGAATTAGACATCAAACTATCCGCGCTTATCTATAATGGATCCTCAAGTAGGACCTTCCGGCGAACGAGTTGCAAATGGTATGCAATAGACTCTAGAGGCGCCGGCACTCGCGGCTAATATGTTTAATTGATTTTAGATGCTCCACCGGCTCAAGTGTTGGCCCAAGAGCCAAGCCAGCCATGGAAGATTTGGCTAGAGCAGGAAATCAAGGCTCGCGAGGACGACAAACAAGCTGGGCGTAACCAGAATGAGAGACCGTTCCCTGACACTCAAGGCGGGATGGACCTTGACAATGCCGCTGGATGAAGAGGTAAATCTCTTACCTCCACGTCAAGGAACTGCTACCAAAGAGCGATTCACTTAACACCGTCCTAGCCTCCATGAACAAGACCGAAAGCTGGCCTGTTTTGCAAGATGGTCATTGCTGGTAGCAACGTGCTTCACTTTGGTTTTCATTCTCTCCACGCGATCAGCATTCGCTTGATGTTTGCCTGCTTGACAGTGGTGCCTTGAGCATCGAAGCTGATGTACCGCAGCTGAACTACTAGTCCTCAGTTTCGAACGTTACCCTTGGTGTCCACTTGAATGAGTGAATGTAGAATTGTATCATGAGGACGAGAAGACCAGTGCTCTAACTTCGATACTCTCGCGTGGCCGAGCATTTTCAGGGCCTTCTTCCCAGCAAAAGGATGTATGCGGTGTGACTAGATGCGTGTCAGCTACTGCCAACCATGACGGACCACAAGCACCTACATCTCGCAATCGTTTCATGACCAAGCTCCGCTTCTGAATCATAGCATTTTATGATCATCGCTTCCTCTTTCTCCATTGAGCCTTTGAACCACCAGTGATGCTTAGGATTGTATCGGAGGAAAAACATCTCTCCTACGTAATGCGGTGATGGGAGATCTGCTGCGACCAGGTCTGAGGTTTCAATAGAGCGATAGTCGCAGAGGGCAAGTGGGGAGTCCTCTAGGGGAGAGAAAAGGGGCCGCCAAATACTAGTCGTAGGTTAGCAACTCCGTCTCTCTAGCGAGAGCCCAGCTACTACTTTAGAATCCTCACCCGACCGTTTAAGAGCGCATCTGCCTGGTCTGGTGCATGGTGCTGTACTCTTCGTCTGGCCGAGGATGGAGTCTGGTCTAGTAACGCTTAGTACTAGGAACTGGCAACGCATCCGCTTGACCTACCAACATGCACATTAAGTGATGGTGGAAGGAGCCGCTGATGTTCGTCATGCTCGACAGGAACAGCCTGTATGCCTCTTTTGCGAAACTTTCCAGGTACCTCAGCAATAGCTACCGAATCGTTGGCGGAGTTGGCTCACCATATGGTCAAACACGATGACCTCCTCGGCGCCGAAGCATCTTTTGAGCAGTATCTCGCATTCTTCAATATATTTCTGCCAAACTGTTCCTTCGTCCCAGGCCGCCCCTAAATTGACTGAGCTTGGATAATGCACTATCTCGAAACCTTGTAGGTCAATTGAGAAAGACTCGTTGCTTTTCGACATATCACGGACGTGGACCTGGTGCTCCGAAGTGGCTATATTGGATCTTCGGGCGCCGTTGACGTGCCTAAAAGGTAGCGTACAGCTATAGGGTTTCTCGAGAGTATATAAAGCAAGGTCATCGATGTATCGTAGGTTAGCGCTGGCTATATAGCTGTCCATAATGTCGAAAGCTTATAAGGACCGAAAATCTGATGTTTGGGAAAGGTGGAACATTAGCTCAGATGAGGGGTTTCTTGATTCGAATGGTTACCATGCAGACTAGCCCGACAAAGGCTGCTGTGCGGCTCTTCTTGTGGCACCACTTTTAACCTCAACCTGAGCAGACGGAGTGGACAGCTGCTGTGCATCCAAGAGATCTTACAGCTGCAGATTGACTCAAGTTCGCGGGTCTTTGACAGCCGCCATCGTGGATTGTCGACCGCGATCGTACGTAATGCCCTCTCTGATTTACGGGACTCGTCTTGGAGGACAGGTAAGTGTAGCGAACGCATTGCGCAAAGGCTATCGAGCAATCGACAGTGGCTCCATCCGGACCGTTCACGACGAGAAGAAAGATGGTAATGATATTCAAGAGGCTCTTTCGAACTCGATCATCAGTCGCTGTGACGTGCTCATACAATCCAAATTCTCTCCATGGTCTATGCACAAACATTCTGTGCCGTTCAATCAAGATGACGACCCCCAACTGCAAGTTCTCAAGAGCTTTTCAAGGTCCATCAACGACCTCCAGCTAGATTACCTTGATGTATACTATCTCCATAGGCCATTCCAGTCGATGGCAGACACAATGGTAGCCTGGAGAATGATGGAACAGCTTGTGCACCGGGGCGTTGTCCGCAATCTCGGACTCTCTCAGGTCGACTATCAATGCCTGGTGCAGGTGTTCGATGACGCGCACGTCAAGCCATCGGTTGTCCAGAATCGCTTTACAAGCCACAACGCATACGACCAGAAAGTTATCCGATTCTGCGCCGAGCATAAGATTAGCTACCAGATATTTGGCTTGTTTAGAGAGGAGAACAGGGCGTTGCTTGAACTACCCATCATCAAGGAGTTTGCGGATACGGAACATGTAACGCCCGAATCGGCCTTGATCACCCTGCTGTTGGCTGCTGCAGGCACTCAAGATTTACAGCTAGCTATTCTTGATGGCACAAGGGATGAGACGCATATGGGGGGAAATCTCAAGGCGGACGCCTCAAAAGCCAAGGTCGCGACGCCGATAAACAGTATTGTCGTACACCTTTGGACCAGTGGATTTCGTGTCAGTGAGTAAATCATGGACTGCCTATAGACATCAGTCATCCGTGATGGTAGAAAAGCGCCGAGGATGAAGAGAGATGCTGCGTCATGACTCCGCATGTGAAGGTTCAGTGTTTCACAGTATTCGCCATTGCTGCGACTGATGCCTAAATACCGTTCCAGCTACAAGAGCATCCTAGACCATCATCATCACATTCGTATTTGGGATGCCGCATCAAATTACAGCTGGCGTTGACTGGAAGAAGGGGCATAAAATAGTGTTCCGCGGAGGAACACGCTAACCCCAAAGTAGACTAGATTTCGGGGGTTAATCGATATTTGGACATGTCTTGAGGAAGACATACGAGAGTACGTAGCAAACAATAACCCCAAGAGCGTAATGTCATTCCAGCTGAGCATGAAGTCCTGAGCTATCTCAAGCTGGACTGGGCCCTGATCAGACGCGAAGACGCTATATTGCTGATGAAGTCAATGCGATCTCTTAGTTTGGCGATCACCTGCTCCAAATTGCAGATTCCTAACCATTCAAAGCCTTAGCACAAAGAGACTGTGGTCTTCAGTATTTTCTAAGAGGTGTGTTGACATTTGGATTTCGTAATGGGGCGATGCTGCGTGGACAAAGACTTGAGTCCAGATGTGGCGCACAAGAAGCCAACATCGGTCTTTGCTGGGTAATCGGTGCCCCCAAACCAGGATCGCTGCCGATTTTAATCTTTGTATCAACCGAAAACTACAAATTGGCACAATCACTGACTCGCAGTAGCCCGCAAATATTGTCTCCTTCACGGAAAGATGCCCCTCGCTCGCAGAGTCCCAGCATCGCCAGTTCGACATTCCAGGTCGGGCAGCGCTCGAGCACTAATAAGTAAACTCATATATACCCGACTAAAATGCGATTCCCTCTTTTATTACATTAATGCCGTATATTTTCTGTCGAACTTTGCGTTGGTGATGGTCAGTGTGCCTCTGGTCAGACTTGTAGAGCAAGCTGTATGTCAGAATTATTACCGATCCCATACAATGGTCATGCACACAAGTGGGGCCGGCAACGTGGACGAAGCTACCTGCAAGATCGAGCCTGTCCAGAAGGAAGTTGCACGATTGGTGGGCTGGCAAGTCTCGTTGAACGCGGTCTCTGGTATGGAGAGAAACACGAGAGTCCTGAATGTTCGTAGGCTAAGCCTAGAATAGGACTTCTGACCGCGGCTTTTTATGGCTTATACGCTGACAAGTACGGCCGAAGAGCTGTTCTCCTGTTATCATGCACTGGCGTGTGGCTCGGGATCGCATGGACCATGGTTATATGTACGATTATCCGAAGTCCCTTGCTGAAGCGCACCCCATTTAAAGTGCCACAGGTCGTTTCAGCGATTTCTTCCCAACACGACTGGTTTTAGGTTCGGCACTGTTTAACCTCTTTGGTGGCGGAGATCGGGTGCTGGTCTCAATGCTGTACACAATGGTCTCCGACAGCACTGAACACTCCAATCGGTGAGGGACGTAAAACGCTTTTCAGCCGTTCGCAGCTGACCTTAGGCAATCAGAATAAAGCAGCTGTTACTACTCGCCGCAACAGCAGACATTAGTAGATGTGTCGCGCCACCTTTTGAGGCATGGGCTATGGCTCGCAGTCTCTGGTTGCCTTTTGGTCTGGGGCTTTCAGCTTACGGACTCATATATGTGGTCGTCTTGACAATGCAAGAAACTCATAGCATAACGGATAACTCTCCTACCATAGACACCGTGTCTCCATCAGCGGATATTCCTGATGAATTCAGTCCCACAGAACCTTTGCTACTGAGCAGTGAAGGCTCTTCTCACAGCACAGTGGCGAATGTTCAGGCATCTGATGAAGGAGCAGAAACTCAAGCTCTGGCAGCGAAGACTAAATTCTCGGATATGCTTGCTAATCGCAATGTGGTGGTCTGCTTCGTAGAGCTTTTCTTGCGAAGGGTTGCGTTTATGAGTGAGAACTACTTCTATCAATACGCCTCCGAGCGTTTTGGACTCCAGTTGCGCCAGACGCCTTTGTTTCGGCTTGCACAAGCTTTGGGTTCGCTTCTGGCAAACGGGCTTGGCCTTCCAATCATCTCTGCGCAACTCCGAGGCATTGGTGTTAGCTCTATGTGCACCGACTTGTACATGCTTCGGTTAAGCCTTCTGGTTCTTACGACAGGCTTCCTTGCTATTGGAGCCGCCAAGTCTCCCAGAAGCTTTGGGCTGTGTATGTCCAAACCCAATCGCTTCTTAGCAGGTTGGCAGTCTTTAACCATATTCATACTACAGCCATTTTCTATCAGGGTACTGGAGAGGGACTTGAGCCCACTGCGCAAGCTGTGGCTGCGGCCTCGGTGAGCCCTGATCAGTATGCCTATTTATTCACGATCCTCGCTGCCCTCGACAACCTTGGGAAAATTGTCTCTGGCCCTGCGACCGCTGAGATATATGCCTGGGGGCGGGACGAGTCTCACCATCCCAATGGGTTATGCTTCTTTGTTACCTCCGTAAGTTTTCTGAACGATTGCTACACTTGGAACATACGACCTACAGCTACTGATTATGAATAGGGCATCTTCGGTGTGGCCCTCCTTGGAACATGGGGGATCAAGTCAAGCTTCGTCAAACACGCACCAGCCAACACAATTACGAGCTAGGACGTGCCATCGAGACACCATGCTTGCTTGCTGCTGAATTGTGGTCTTATCTGTGTTGTATTGCGATCCTGGACCGCACACTAGGGTTTCGTGGTGATAGCGTCGAATCTGATAAGCCCGTTCAAAGCGGACTCGCTAGATAACTTGGTAAGTAGCAAGCCACTGTTCTATCAAAAGTTGCTCTTTGACTACTCTCGGTTTCCATGGCTTTCGCCAGAAAGCTATCCTGGTGGTGCTCATAGGAGACCAGAATCTATATGCTTTCAGTTGACCCTTGTGGTGACCAGTGCTGCAGAATCATAGTCTGCAAAGCATATCGTTTCTCATACTGCTTCTTTGTTGAACGATTCGAGAGAATTGAAACTCTCGCCTCAAGTTTCGGAAGCAAAGCTTGAAGTAGGCACTCTGGCAGAGTATATATTCAAAGCTACCAAAGACGCCCCTAATCAGTCTGTCCGTGACTACCTATATATAGAGTCTTGAAGGAACATCAGTAAGCATCATATAACGCAGTCATTGCTAGAGTCGAAAAGGCAGACGAGGCTCAAGAAGACCAGAGACGGCGAGGTTGACGCATACCCGGCACAAAGTCAGAAGCTCCAGAGATACAATTGAAGAGGGAAACAAATATTACGATACAGCAAGAAATTATCCAGGCTGTAACGGATTTGATACATTATATGGTCTCGTTGGCGACGTTCGTAAGGTAGACTACACTCAAAGGGTTGTCGTTGATCCTTTATCGCTCACAAGAATGAGCCCCTGATCTGTCCAGTGTACGCCCAACAATGGCTAGATCCATCTCGTAGGGAATGTCTTGCATGGGCAAGGAGGATCTCAACCATGTCTTTTAAAATGGCAGATAGCTTCTAGAAACACGCTGCAATCGTTCGGCATGCTATGTGGCATGAATTGTAGACTTCAGGCACCATCTTGAAAGACTCGAGGTTGCGTCAGCAGGGTGCCGATTCCAGGGGCTGGCTCGATAAGAAACAATTGCTGTGCACCCTCGAGTGACGGTTTGACAGGATAGCTATGGTCTGAACGACCACTAAAATGTTCGAGGATATTTTTGATTCAATTAAAAGACCGTAAGGAACCGGAAAAGAGGTCTTTATGTAGGCCGTGAGGATTAGCTGCCAGTGTCTGGGATAGAACAATAACTAGACCCACAGCACAGTCGCCAGCTAGTTGTCCCAAGAACCATTTTCAAGGTATGTCATTACCAGCTTTCTACAATCATCGGAGCGGAAATTCAAGTCTTCACCAGTCATCCATCCTCTCTCAAGGATTGTTTGCAGTAGACCGTAGAAGTTGTGTCCTATGTCATCGGACTTGAACGAGACATAAGACTTGTTCGACCTAACAATAACCCACTAATTGCCGCAAATTCATCTGGCGGATCTTGATGGTTGACATGCCCATTTTCCTGCGGTAGCATCGCTCCATCCTTTGGCTAGGTCAAGATTTTATCTGATAGATCGCGTGCACTAAAATCTTCTGCCAGAATGACAATCATGTTATGCGACTGTAAGACTCATGAGAGAACACAAGTCTTGAGAACGCGAGTCAAGCCTATTGTTAAGGCATTGAGAGAAGATGGATTTGCAAAGAAAGAGCGGTTTAGGCCTGACGAATACATCATTCGCTGTGTATACATCAGACGATTCCTGTTCAAATATGCAGGTTCGTCACAGAATCGCTATTAGACCAGAGAGGTAGAGTCCGGTAAACAGCCCAGAAGCTGCAAAGCCCATCAAGGATCCTGTGAAAGTTCCCATTTTTGGTAATCGTGCATAAAGCTGAGATTTCGTAATGTGAGGAACCTTAACCATGGCGCGGTACACCTTTGGCGTAGTTCGTCCAGATCAAGATCATGGTCGTGTTCGTAGTTGTCAGAGAATGGTTTATATGACAAGGAGAAGGCTTGAGCTACCTTGAGTATGGGCCTTCAATAATTGTCCCTCCTGAACAAGCAGGTTAGCCTAAGGTCGTCCGGTCCGAGCATCGACTCATTTGCATGAGCAGGCTCCATATTGGATCTAGTCAGCCCTCATTGCCTTTCTATAGTGATCTGTAGTATCTTTCAACCGTGTAGTATCCCGCCACATCGCTCAATGTACAAGCACGACCGGCTTACCCGGCTCCCAATCCCTCAATGCCTCCCTGATATTAACCCAATACCTCAACCTCACCGCCTCACTCTTCGCCGCATCCCAATCACCATTCCCACACAATCGCCCCAAAACCTTAACGCTCCCCTCCAATTTCCTCTCATTCTCCACCTTCAACGCCTCCACCTCCCCCTCCCCCTCCGCATTCTCAATCCTCTCCCTCACCTCCAGCACCTCCCCCAACAGCTCCGGATCATCGATCTTCGCCGTCTCATCCTCTGCGACGTCGATGCCATGAAGAGAGAGTAGATACTGTGCTCGTAGAAGGGGGTCTTGGAGGGTTTTGTAAGCTTCGTTGATCAGCGCGGAGGTGCCTTCGGCGCGGGACTTGTTGGCGCCGGTGTGGCGATCGGGATGCGCTTTGGCTTGGAGTTGCAGGAATTCGCGTTTTAGGGCCTGGAGATTGATAGGGAAGGGGCCCGAGGGGGGCGGGCCGCAGGGGAGGGTTTGCGGAAAGAGGTCGTAATGGGTCGGGGGTTTGGGGGAGGTCTTGGGTGGAGAGGAGGCGGAAGCGGTTTGATGGCGCAGCTGCAGATGTTGTGTTGGGAGTTTGGGGTGTGGTGTGGGGCGGGAGTGCATATAAAGATTGGGGTTATGAGGGGTTCGTGTTGCTGAGGCTGCAGTGGAGGAGACGTAACGCTGGAAGGCGAGATAAAAGCGCCGACTGCAGGGAGCGATAGCGCCTTGAGGCATGGCTGACAGTGCCATTGTCTTATTGCATAGGGGAGGCGAAGTATGAGACACTCGAAGTTCTCCATTGCAGGATGTCATAACGCCAAGACGAGATTAGCCCCAACTTGGCCTAGAGTCAGCGCCCTACCCCTAATAGGATCGATGCAGACGGTGGAGGACTCCACAAATTGGACACGGGAGATGTCAAGAGCTTTGTCGCCAGCACCACATACAGATGCATCTCGTTCCCAATCCCCAAACCAAATACCAAATGCCAGAACGTCAAACGCCCGAGCATTCAGACCCACGCACTCTGGCTTTCCCCCCATTCTCTATCAATATCCCATCCCTGCCTCTAGCATCTCCCTTTCTCCTTTCCAGCAGGTCTGGGTAGTCCCCATTCCGTGACTGCTGCTCGCCACAAATTCTTGTGAACTTCTTCGATAGCACCATAACACTGTAGTACCCGAAACTGTTCAGCGTCAACCCAATTGTCGGACATGATCTTGCACTTCTCGTCGTCGCTGAGTAGCGCTCCGGGAGCGCCAAACCAGGCTGTCTGAGCGTTACTTGCTTTAGTGCTTCATTCGCAGCATCGCTCGTTACAAGACCACCGGATGCGGCCATGAAAATCAAGACTGGGGGCGCCGTTAAGTTGCTGTTGTCTTTCGTAAATCGACGCAACAGCGGATTTAGTCCTTTTCTTGGATCATCTCATATAACAGGCCCTGTGTATGCATTAGTTCGAAAAAAAGCTTGTCTAAATAACGAATCGATAATCATCGCTCTGCCGTTGTCTTTTTCTTGGGTCCATGCCATACGATGATGCTCGTTATCTCTAATTTTGAAATATGGAACCATTTTGGCCTCAAACCCTACGCGTAGAGCAAAACTCGTACGCAATCCATGATTCGCCTTCCACAACGCCTCATCCAGATCCATGCTGGCGACAGAACCGACCGAGGTTTCTACCCGTTGTAGGGCGCCGCCTTCTGAGACCGGAATCTGCTTTAAGTCTCTGAAGGATTTCTCCGAACGAGCTTGAGCTTCTGAGTCCGCATATCTGTGCTTGAGCAGAAAGTTGAAGAGCTTAGGGTCGGTGTAGGCAGTTTTATTTCGGGGATCTTCAAAGTTTGGACCCGACAAGTCGTTGATCCGTCAATGTCTTTGCGGGCACAACATACATGACCAATTCTATGCTTGCAGAATCATCCGTTGGCGACGAGAAGCCAAGTTTGTCAAGATCGAGCTCTAGTTGAAAGTCGTACGTTCGTCAATCGAAAGCCCATTGTGGCCACGGAGGAGTCCTGGCCAGGCCAATAGTAAGGAGCCAGAACTCATGGGCTTCCCCGTATCTTGGCAAGCGGTCCGGTGCCCTATGGACCCCCGTCGGAAGAAACGATCATAGTACCTGGGGGCTACGAAAGGGTTGTTTTGCGAAGCCGTCCACAGATCTCCTCAATGGAGGCAAAATGGGTCGAATACAGCATCCTACGCGTTGATAGGCGCCCTTTCCAAGGATCCAGTGAGGGCAAGTGACCGTCCCCTCTCCACGGTGTCACATAGCCGTCTCCAACGTCTTCTTGTTGAGCACGCTGGTTGAGTGACGATTTCACTGTTTTGCGCTGGCGTATTCTTGGACTGTCGGGCCTGTGCCAGTTCGTCGAAGCGTTGTTGCATGTAGAGCAAGTAGTGGGTGTCGAAATTCACCACCAACGCATGGGGTTAGGGAGGCCTCACAAGGCCTGCTAGATGATTGCATAAGTAACGATCGAGGCTAGTCTTCTGAGGCACTGACCCCTTGTTTGATGAGGATGCATGACGTGATATGACACAAGTCTTCTTTAGTCAGCTAGTCGCTAGCGAGAGTTGTGCAGAAACACGGCCACCAGCTGCTTCGAGGATTGAGCGCGCTAGACCTGATGGTGAGCTTCGACGTGGGAGACGGCGTACCGAAGAGGTCGCGGGAGTGTCTATTGCAAAGGAATAATTCTTCTCGCGAGCTTGGATTCTACAGAAACGCCTCGCTCAGGAATCCGCAAGAGCGTCTCGCTCAGCCGCCCCGTCCATTACTCTCCGCCCCGTTACTCCCCGCGCCGTCGTTACTACCTGCCCCGTCGTTACTACACCAAACAAGTCTCCTTTAAGTCTAAGGTTATCTGTTCCTTCCTATTTTGCTTCTCCAACCGGCTGCTCGTTCGAACCCATTCGAATGTGACTGAAAGTCGAGCATCGCCTGATGTGCTTGCTCCTGGGAGTTAAGGACGAATGGGCCGTGCTGGACAACCTTTTGATCGAGCGGCAGGCCAGCAAAAAGTACTATGATTGCGTTATCAGCAATGTGTGACGTCTGGGGTGGGCGTATGTGGGGAGCTTACAGAATCTGCTGTCTTCCGCCGCGCTTGAATTGACCCCAACTGTGACCGCCTCGCCTTGCTGTTCAAAGACTACAACGTGGTACTGGTCCACAGTCTTTGTGTCCTCACCTTTGCTACCAAAGATTGACTTCCCGGCCAAAGTGTATGCGAAGGCATTCCATCCCTCCGGTAGTTCTTGCGTGACTTTGCCACCCGGCTTGATGGTAATATCGAAGATCCACACGGGGGTGTATGCCAGCTCTTTTACGCTGTCTGTTCCATGACTTTGGCCTGAGATAATCTTGATGCTGGCTTTGCCGCCACTCACTTCGATCTGAGGTATCTCTTTTGCTCTCAGGTCTCGATACCGTGGCTCGCATGTCTTCAGCTTCTCTGGCAGATCGACCCACAATTGCATACCGATCATCGGGCTGCCATCCGCACTCTGACGCGGCATCTCGGAGTGCATGATACCTCTTCCAGCAGTCATAAACTGTAGATCCCCCGCTTCGATTGTGCCCGAATTTCCAGCGAAATCTTCATGGTCTATCGCACCATGGAGAATGTATGTTATCGTCTCTTGCCCTCTATGTGGATGATCAGGGAAGCCGGCTCCTGGCGAACTCGTAAAATGGTCAAGCAAGAGGAAGGGCGAGAAGTTGCGCAGCTTGGGTGAGCCAATCGAACGGCGGACTCGAGCACCGACACCCTCGGATTGCTCTTTTGCAAGGAAGACCTGACGGATCGCGCGTGGGACTTGCATGCTTGCGGGTTTTGACGGGGCAAACAAAGCGGTTAGGGCGAAGGGAAGACCAGGAAAGGTTGTGGTGGTATTTGAAGATGAAGGCTCGGATGTCTGTTGTGATGGTCTCAAGTTCGTAAGCGGAAGTTGTTGCAGGAAAGTAAGGATGTATGGAGAGATCGAATAGCTATTGTAGAGTGTGAAGGCTACAATGCAAGCGATCGAAGCTGCGAGGATGGATTTCATGAAGTCACTGCTTCCATGAAGATTTGATACGGATGTTGGAGGAACGAGCAGAAGGTTCTTCAAGGTCGAAGACAAAGGAGAGCTTATACCTAGGGATCTATCAGCAATGACTACGGCTTTGACGGATTCGTAATCTGATTTGAGAACAAGGTGAAGGGCTTAGCAAGAGGAATGTCAGCAGCGCCAAGTGCACTAGTGCCTCGGCTCTTGCGCTCGGGGCTCGGGGCTCGGCATCCCGGCCCGGTGTTCTGGCAATATCCCATATTAGCCTCAACCTCTTCCTTTCTTTGATATGCGTATTCCCACTCAGCTTACCAAAATGTAGAACTATCTCATATGGATAGCCTAGACTGGTCAAACGGTTGATCTGACGTCGCAATGCCCCACGCTGCTCAGTGCGTTGTGTCGCTTGTATCCCCACAAGCGCACTCCATTCTAAGAGCTCTGATATACTCAGACTATCATGATATATGCGCGCTTCCTATTTCCCGCTTTCGCCATCTACATGAAGTGGGTCTGTTCTGGCTTGGGCCATATATGAACGTCGACTTCATGGCGGAAGCTGCTTGATCTCTCTTCGTTGATCTCTTTTCAGTAATCATTTTTCTTGTATTGTGCAACAGTCAGACGCAGCTTTCCAATATGTAGGTCTCGAAAGCGTGCCTCGATAAGGATCCTTGCGCCTAAGCGTACTTAGAGCGGGAAATTGTCGCGATTCTAGCCCGTGTTAAATTTGCGCACTCCCCTTATATGATATGCTCATATCCCTCGGATGCAACCCGCATAGTGTTTCTTCCTTCCGGAGAAGGACTGCCCAAGATTATCCATTGTGAATATCTTCTTTTTGGAACTATCTACGGTGCTCGCCACCACAATGCTGCTAATCTCAATTCTCCTATTCTCATTGTATTCCTCTCAGTCATTAAGTCTTCCTAGTCCCGTAGCCGCAGACTCTCCAGCTCCGGCTGACAGTCCACTTCCCGAATCGATGACCCCAAACTTCATTCTCTTTGACCAGAGCCCCCATAAAAATCAAAGCACCCAAACGTAAGTCACACCACGGACTCTCGACTCACCACTGACCAAGCCTGCCTCAGAATTGCCCCAGCGAAAATCCTTGCCGACTGGCCCAAAGTCCCCTTCGACATCCCCATTACCGGTCATTCTGGCGGCCGCCTCCGCTTCTTCAAGACCTATAACAAAGGTACCCCTGCCCGAAGCCTGGAAGCTCGGCAACTCATCGAGGGCGAAATCATGTATCTCGAAACCCATGCTGCCAACATCGGTCCGAAAGAAATCAACGTCGAGGCTGGTTTCACCACCCTTTGGCTCGGCTGCCATGCGTATGTGGAGCCACGAAGCCGATGGTCCAACCAGGTCGCTATCGATACTTTGAAAAGCTTGCAGACGTATATAACAGCACAGGGGTTCGTGGAGTCTGAATTCGATGTTATAGATGCGACTTCTTGGCTGGCGACTTGTAAGATCTTCCTGCATCCGCCGTCGATGCCGGGCGTCACAGGAGCAACGCAAGTCTCCTGACGTCGAGCTTGACGATTGTAATGCAGCCCCGGACTGGTGGATATGGTTTTGGCAGACGCAGTCATAACATGTACTGCCATTCTGCTCGGGCCCTAAGAATGCGCCTTGGATACTTAATGCTTGAGACATGGTTCCACGTCGCGTCATAGATTTGAACACGAAAAGGGAGACTGTACGATTCAGCCTGACGTAAAGGATCATAACGTGTACATTCTTCTACCAGGCGAGCATGCCTTGTCAGCTCTCATGAGGTTCATAACCTCGAAATCATTCAGGTGGATTCTCTCTCGTTCCTACAGCGCTCGACGTGACAGATATTCCATACTTAGAAATGAATGAATATTTACCCACTTGGCAAGCCAGTCGTCTGGACTTGTGACCCGCGTCAAAGATCCTTTTCTTGACCTTTCTTTAAGTAATAGCAATTACGGCAAAAGACTTCCATAATTAGCTGGCCTCTAAAACGGATCACAATAATCAACGTGCCAAAAGAATCATATATTGCTCTTGATCGCGCAATTGTGCAATATACGAGGACAAGATACATTAATTGAATATCAAATAGAGAGATTGCGCATATTTATTCAATAGAATTATTCAATTGGACATTGTCTAATTAGATTAGCGTTATTCTAATGAAGTAGACAAATCTAACAACTTAACAATCTTAATTAAATTAGTATTAAATTAATAAATACCTATTTAATTAACTTATTGTCTCATTCAATTGTCTCAATTACTTGTGTACTAAACGTAATTTGTAAAAATTATTTGTATCTTCTTTATTATTGTTATTGTTATTATTGTTATTATTGTTTTTATATCTAGAAACATATTTAAGAGTTATTTCTATACTTTTAATTTAAGTACTTTTCGAACTTCTTTGCAACAACTATTCTCGCAATTTGTATAACAATTGCTCTATACGTAATTTTTATAATAATTGCAATTCTTACAATTTTCGAAAAATATATAATAATTATCTCGAAAGCAAAAAAAAAACAATACAATTTAATTTAGAATTATTTCAAAGATTGTTTACAAAGAAAAAGAAATATATTAATAAAATATAAAAAACAACAAATATATAGAAATAAAAAAAATAAAAAATAAAAACAAAAAGCAATATCGATCTCGACTTTAATACTTAGAAAATTATTAATTAATATTATACTTTTAAAATTTCTATTGCTTCTTTGTTAATAATCTTTGTTATCTTTCAAAAGTAAAAGAAAGATTAACAATTAAATTAAAAGCTTAGTTATAATATATATTTTATAGAAGAGAACAATATTATTTTTGTTAATATATATATAGCTAAATTTACAAAGTACAATATTAAGACTATATAGTATTTTTGAAACAAAATTAGAAAGAAATTTAAGAAAACAATAGATTGTAAATATATTAATATTAATAAATAAATAAAGAATCTAATAATTAAAAGAAAAGCAAATATTAGAGTTTTATATAAATTAGATTATAATAATTACTATAGAAACATTATCTAACATTGCTAACACATTATTCTCTAGATTGCTAACATATTATTCTTTTTACTAAGTTTAATCAAGTAATTTTTAGAATTTAGCGATCTTGTAAACAAACAACATTAACAAGATTAAAGAGAGATTCTAAGAGATATATAGTTTTACGTTCGTTTATTATCAAATTTAATTTTTTTTGTCGATCTCTTAGTGCAAATTTGACGCAAATTCAAATTTAAAATATATCTTTAATATACTTAAAATTAATCTTTATTTGCATCTTTAATTTACATCTAGAAACTATCTATATAGAAGATCGAAACTTTTATATTTTAATTTTCGACAACGCTTCTTCGAATATCTTTTTGTTTATCTTGCTTGTTTTGTTGTTAATCTTTTTGCTAACGTTGCAACTAATTGTTAGACATCTAACTAAAAAAAAGACTTAAAATTAGTTTAAAGTTAAAGAATTTACATTAAGTAAAATTTTTAAACGTTTATTGACGTCGTTGCTATAAGACTATCGATTGCAACAATATTTCTTTTATTTATAATTAATTGTATAATTCTTGCGAACAATTCTTTGTCTTAATAATAATAGACTTTTAAATCTATAGAATTTGTTGCAATAAAAAAAATACATTTAACAATAAAATATCTTGCATTTCGATCTTCTTGTCGTCTTAATAATTGTTTATTGTATAATTCTTTTGTTTTTTTATTTGCGTTATTGTTGTTCAAGACAACTTTGTATAAAGTTAATAACAATATATATTCTTTAACTTTAATATTCTATTATCGATTCTATTGTACAATTGCTCTTGTATTTTATACGTATATAGAAAGCTTATAATTCTTGTAAAAATGCTCGTGCAAAACTCGATAATAATAGATCGCTCGCAAATACGTTTGTAATAATTGCGAATTTTTCGAAGAACAAAAGAAGTAACAAAGTTGTACAAATTACAAAAGATAAATATGCGACAAAGATCTTAAGATATGCGAGTCTTGCTTTTTTCGAAATTGTTATTATAATTAATATATTAATTGTGCAAGAAGAGCTTTAGCTTGTTCTTTATTGTCTTTAAATTATTTATTAAGATTAGCTAATAAATTGTAAAGCAAACAAAGTACTTATCGATAAAAACATAAAATTTTTGCTTAACTTAATAATAAGTATTCTTCGATTGCAAGATAAAGATATTATCGAAGTGCAAAAAATAATTTATATAGCATTTCGCTTACTTAGTGCGCAACAATTAGATGTATTCTTCGATATATATACAAATGCGCATGTTGATATTAAGATAGATATAATAGAATGCATTGTAATTTTTCTTTAACAAAACAAATATTTTTGTTAAACAAAAAGTCTTTTATCGCTTTATAAACTTATTATAAAACTTATTTGTAAAAAAATAACTTCTTGCAATTAGTAATAATATTGTTGTTTATATATTATATGCATAAAGTATAATTGATACAATATTTAAAATTAGAAAAGACGTAACGAAGAATAAGTGTTAACGTCTTGTTATTATCGAATAATATAATTTCGAAATATAGCAAATCAAGATAATTGTAAAATCGCTTTAAGATTTGTATTACTTAGATATAATTACTGTAATTCATGTCTTTCATAAAGTAAAAAGTAGCGTAATTGACAAGTCAAGTTTTAATTTAAACAAATTAACTCGTTTAATTTTAATTCTAAGATCGAGCAAAAGTTTCAATTTAATCGAATAAGTCAAACGTATAAGATATGTTGAACGCTTAATTTAATTCGTTCGATTATTTAATATTACGTAACGCGCTAATTATATATAATTAGCGTAAACTTCGCGCTAGTTTAATCGAATTAGCGCATAGATAAGATAAGATAAGATAAGATAAGCAAATATTAATGCGACAAAGTTAACTTAAATTCTTGATATTAACTTAATAAAACTCGATTCTAAGATCGAATTTGCGTCTTAACTTTAACTCAATTCTACAAGATTTAAGAGAATAAATTAAGTTAAGAAAAAAGTGTTCGATTTGATTCAACAATTACACTAGTAACAAACGATATAAAACGTAATATTTAAGACGATAACTTTAATAGTAATTAGTAGCAATATCTTATATCTATTAGTCTTATAAATGCAATTTATTAGAATAATTTTATAGTAATTTGCAAGCATCTTTTGGAAGATTTCTAATATAAAGAACAAATATTTTAATTAATTGTTGCTCTCTTGTGTCTTATAATCGATATATTAGATCTTCTAATTTCTTAGATTTTGCATTAAAGTCTAAGTAAATGTCAAAATATCTAGTGTTTTTGCTTTAAGTCTTACGAACTTGTTTTAAATATTGCGAGACTTAAATATAGAGTTCTTGTTATTCTTATTTATCCGCAATTCTTTTAATACTAAGTTAGTCTTATTGTTTTTTCGAAACTCTTTTTGAATTTTACGCAATATTGTAGAATTATATATAGCAATATTTTGTTGTACAATTAAGATAAACGACTTTGTAGAAAAATAATTATAATTATTGTACTCGATTATTAAGATTTAATTATCTAGATTATTTTTGTTTTAAATATTAAATTGTAGTTTCGCAATGCATTCGAAAGATCAATCAACGTGTTTGCTAGAGATAATTCGATAATTATAACTTTTTGAATTTTTATTATTATTGCAATTGCAACGTATTTAGATCTTTATAAGAACATCTTTCTTCGATCGTTTGCTTCGCTTGCGCATTATTGAATAATCTTGTTTTTTTGCATACTTATTGATCTTTTTAATTAGTTGTTTAATAAAGATATACTTGTATAGATTTGTTTTAGAAGATAGCAATTGCATAAACATGTTAAGATAAATGCAAATAAAAAAAATAGATAGAGAGAAAAAAGAATAACGACGACGATAACGACAACAATTATGTAAACAAATAACGCGCTAAATTCCAAAAATTACTTAATTAGACTTAGTAAGAAGAGTAATGTGTTAGTAGTCTAGAGAGTAATGTGTTAGCAATGTTAGATAATATTTCTATAGTAATTATCTAGATTATATAATACAATACAACAATTAAATACAAGTTATCGATAAATAGATATCTATATCTATAGTCTATTAGAAGACAAAGAATCGAAAAAGCTCTTTATAAAAAAAAATCAAAAATAATACAAAATATAAAAAGAGAAAAAATAGACTTAGTTAATATATAGTTAATAAATCGAAATACTTATCTATATTCTTTAGTACATTCGCGATTTGAGAGACAAATCGAGCTAATAGAGATTAAGATATTTATTAGATTTTATAGATCTTACAAATCTATCTATTCTACGTACTCAAATTAGTATTGTCGAGATAGAAATTGCTCAAAAAGCTTGTTTTGTTTTCTTAAAGTTCGACAAAGTTGCGAAATCTTTATCGAATTAAACTACGTTTTGGCGCGTAAAGTTTTAATATTCGCAATGCGCACAAACGTTTACAATTGCTCGCTAATTGCACAATTGTGTCAAATTTTCACGTTTTTCGCTTTAAACATTAAATTTTGTCGATTCGAACAAACTTTACTTTTGAGACAAATTTGATGAATCAAGAGAACGTATGCGCATATTACGTAAACAAATCATAATTGTTATATAGAACAAATGTATTCACGAACGCAATATTAAGAGATGTTAAGATCGTCTCTCGCAAAGCTTGGCTTAAATTTTTAGATTCTCGCAAATAATGCAAGATTCACAAGCTCTAATCTTGATCTCACACAAAGCTCAAATATTAGTAATAGAAAATTGCGACTTTTGTTATGACAAATCTAGATACATCTAGAACTAAAGTTAGGATTTATCAAATAAGAATGTAATAATAGCTTTGAAAATTAAGATAGTTTAAATAATAATAGCTCGAATATAATAAAGTTTAAATTAGAGAATAGTATAAAAATATTAGAAGTTTCTAAGCTTGTAATAGAAACAAACTCTTTTTTTAATAACAATTTCGAAATAAGAGATACTTTAAATAATAATAAGATAGAATTAAATATATTCTTTATAAACAAAGAATATTTATTAATTGCTTTATTTTCTATTTTGGTTTAAAATAGATTTATATTGTTAAAGTTTATAAATCTACAAAGAAAAGATTTGCAAAAAAGTCTCGAAAGTCTAGTAACTTTATGAAGTCTATTTGTAATAAAAAAAGTTTCAATAGATTTAAACAAATATATATAAATATTGTAAACAATATTAATTTAGATATTTTACAATAAATATTAAGCAACTACTTTGAAGATTAAATGCAATTTAAAAAAAAATTTATCGAAACAACAATTATTAACGTAATCGACAAATTAAGTTTCAACTTAAATAAATTAACTCGCTCAATTTTAATTCTAGAATCGAACAAAAGTTCTAATTTGATCGAATAAGTCGAACGTATAAAACACGTCGAACGTTTAATTTAATTTGTTCGATTATGTAATATTACGTAACGCGCTAATTATATGCGATTAACGTAAATTCTACGCTAGTTTAATCGAATTAGTGCATAGATAAGATAAGATAAGATAAGCAAATGTTAACGCAACAAAGTTAGCTTAAGTTCTTAACATTAATTCGATAAAATTTAACTCTAAAGTCAAGTTTGCGTCTTAACTCTAATTTAACTCTACGAGACTTAAGAGAGTAAATCAAATTAAAAAAAAAGTGTTCGATTCGATCTAATAATTATATTAAGAAAAATAGACAAAAAAAAATTACTATTAATAGTTATTTAGCAATATTACAAAAAACTAATTTTTAATATAATAAGAATAGCTACTTACAATATTGTATTAGAAATATTTTAATTAAAATATATAAGTACTTAGATTTGCACAATATAATTACTTAATTTATATTTAATTTATATATTAATAACAATTAATAATAGATAAAAAATTAAGTTAAAATTTAATTGCAAATAGCAAGTTTGCAATTTTGCAAAAAAAACAATTTAATAAAATTCTATATAATAAATATTAGTATAAATTAATTAGATTATAAAGTTAAAGTAAGTAAAGAAAATTGCAAATCTTTTAAAAGCTTTAAATTATCTAATATAGTAAAGAAATTGCTAAGATATATATTACAAATATACAACAATTAAAAGTATCAATTTTAGAAAAAATTAACAACAAAAATTCTATCTAAGTATTAAGTACTAATTATAAAATTATAAAATTAAAGTTAAATTAGATAAGCAACTTATATTTAAATTTATATATATTTTATTCGAAAAAAAGCTAAAAATACTTTGCGAATATTTAATAGAAAATTATTAAAAAATTATTAAAAAATTATAATTATAGATAGAATATTTGATTCTCTTTATATTTAAGAAAAATAAAACTTTTTATTTATATATTAATTATTGAAAGTTAAACAATATTACAATAAAAATCGATATTTATTACTTAATATTAACAAACTTTAGAATTAATTATGCGAAATAAAGTATTTTATCAATAGATTAATTGCGAAAATCCGAATTTGTTATATAAACTAATTCTATAACGTTAGATTTAAGTTCTTGACAATTAAACAAAAGAATTTGTTCTAAGCAAGTTAATCAAGTAACTTAATTTATCAATCTTAACAATTCGATTTTATACTAAATACTTAAGTCGAATTTCGATTTCAACTTTTGGAATCGAAATTTGATCTAACAATTAATCTATTTATTAAACTAAATTTATAAAAAGTGTACAATTAGTAGACTAATTGTTAAGTCGAATTTCGATTCCAAAAGTTAAAATTAAAACTCGACTCGAATTTTTAATGTAAAATCGAATTATTAAGATTAATAAATTAAGCTACTTGATTAACTCGCTTAGAACAAATTCTTTCGCTTAATTATTAAGAACTCGAATCTAATATTATTGAATTAAGTTACGTAATAAATTCGGGGTTTCGCAATTAGTTTAACAATTAGATTAAAAAAAAGTATATAGTATAGTCTTTATAAATATATAATAATATTATCTAATTTCAAATTACTTCGACAAAGTATTAAAAAATATTTAATAATATATTATAATAATATTTAAATCAATTTATTATAGTATACTTAAGCAATATATTAATTTATTTAGAGATTTTAATAAAATTGTAAGATTATATACAAACGTATAATAAGACGCTATTACATCGACGTACACAAAACGAGATTACATAACATGTAAAACTATAGTTTAGAAAGATATTAATTTGTGAGAATTTCAAAAGAAAATTCTTAAGAAAAAAACTCTACACAACGTTAAGTTGCTACTACAAGAACTTAACATTAACGTATTTATTAAATTATTGATCGATAGCATTACAATTGCTCTTCTCTTTAGAATTTTAGTTCTTAAAATGTGTATTCGACGTTGCGACTACATTGCGACTTCGCTTTGTCTACAATGTTAATAGCTCTTTAAACGTCATAATAACAATGTTTTGCTTTTCTACTTCTTGTAAACGCATACTTTCGCGAAGTGTGTAACGATAATTTGCTTCGATTTATCGTCGTATAAAAGAAAAGAATTTGAATTGTCGAAAAAATCTTTTTATAGACTTTTTTTACTCTCTTGATAAATGTTCTTTGTCGCATCGAATTTGCGCATTTATCTTAATTGTTTAGTTATATTTATAAAAAGATTTCTTGCACTTTTTTTCTTTATCTTTGTTTAACATTTTATGCGAAAGAAATTAAGCAACAATCTTAATTTCTCTCGTATATTATCGTAAGACGTCTTGTCTTCTTTAATAGAATTTTATCGTAAATTAATTATATGTTAACAAACGAAAAGACATTTAAGTTCTTAGCAAAAGTATTTAACTTTATTTTTATTATTGTATCGCTATTTTGATGTTACGACAATGCGACAACATTCGACGCTATTAATTTTAAAATCTCTTTTTTAATGTTATTTATTATTTTGATAAATCGATCGAAATTTCTTTGTTTTATTTAATTCGATTAGCGTCGTTAACGTACTAATAATATTTATTTACAATCTTCGACTTTTTCTTTTTTTCGCATATTAATTTCTATAACAAAGCGATAAATAATTGCAAACGTTTCTTTTGTTATTCGTATTACTAACAACAATAATGCGCGCAATAAGATAAATTTAAGTAAGTATTCTTAAGCTTTTTTTTGCATTCGTTAATAACTTAAGATAATATTGCTATATTTAACGCTTTGCAAATCGTAATTCAACTAATGTAAGCATTGTTACATGCGAGTACTTCGATTTCGCTACATATAAAATTAACAATATAGTATTTTATTACAAATATATCTTTGCCAAGTTTTCTCGTTTGTATCTTCGTTATCTCTCGCAAGCTTTTTCGTTCTTTTTATCTTTATTATCTTTTTTGTTTCGAGAAGAAACTTAATTATATTGTAAGCATTTACTCTTAATTTTTTATAATTGCTTACGCTCTTAGTGTTATAAGACGAAAAATTGTCGTTGCAATTATTGCGCTAAAAAGCGCAAAACTATACGTTTTATTTCTTGATTATATATTTGATTTACAATTTTAATGCATTGCGATTTCTTAACGATTTGTTAAACGAATTAATACTTTGTTAATTTTTTGCGCATGTGTTCTTAATAACAAGAATATCGAAGTTAATTAATTTGAACTTGCTTCGCGAGTTCGATGTTACGAGCCAAGCAATATATGAAGTACGCAAGAGTGTAGTACAAAGAACGAATATCTACATATGCTCTATCAACTCTACTAGAGAAGCACGAGGAGCAAATGCTCTATTAGCTCTACTAGGGGAGCAAGGGAGCAATGCTCTACTAGCTCTATCAAAAGAGTAGAAAGAGCATTGATAATCTCTTAGTATATAGATCTCGAAACACGATTTTCTTATAAATCGTGTTCAACTCATTTTAAGTCTTGACTTATTGTTACGATTGTCAAAGTTGCAAATCCTTGTTATCAAGTGATTGCTTGCATTGTTTGAAGACGTCTACAAATCTTTTCAATAGCATAATTCTCTCTAATATCTTCGTGAGAAATACTAGCGTAACACTTTGAACACTCTAAGGATGTTTGTATTAGATCAACGCGCCTTTATTCCAAACATTAGCTCATTAGCATTACGTCGATCATCGAACATAAGAGACGATAAGATCAAGATTAATAAACTCGACGTCTATCATAAAGATCGTATTGATCTAAAGAACTAACTTATGTAAATAAATATCTATTTCATCTTCTATTTTGTTCTAGCGAACAAAAAGACAATTTTCGCATTCACATTTCTTAGAGAAAGAGCTTAACACTAGCTCAAGTTAAACTTACGCAAGTATTTGAAAAATTATGACGAAAATCTTCGAACAATGTTTACGAACTTCGATAACTTCAAGAAAAAGCTTCAAAGAATCTTTGAAACATTTAACGAGAAACAAATCGCGAAAAGAGTAATTTAGCATCTAATTTAACGAATTTTTGCAACAAAGTACGCAACAAGATTTCAAAAGTATGTTAATTTTATTAAGTGAAACGATGTCGCACTTATAACAATGTTTCGACGAGATTTTAAGAACAATCTTAAGAACGAAATTATGCGCGATGA
>JAABUQ010001524.1_pt1 | contig 49432 bp, 49 predicted proteins | sample 5560001 | NCBI WGS metagenome assembly JAABUQ01 (sample SAMN10711888, study PRJNA513371) | rock metagenome | isolation source: Antarctica rocks | place: Antarctica: Victoria Land, Finger Mt nord | collected 2015-12-18
TCCCAAACCTGTTTGCTTGGGTGATGGAGCAGATGGGTGAGTTGCCCCGACCCAGAATCTCTAAAAAGTTAGCAAAGTCTCAAAGACTTACCCTGCAAAGTGTCCCGGCTTAAATTGGTAGCCACAAGTGTCATCAATATTGATGACACTTGTGAATTGAGTTAGAGATTGTTCTCAGCTAATGTTGCTTGTAACGAAATACAAATCCGTTAAGGGATATATTTCTTAAGATGAGGGGTGCCAAAATGAACAGTAGATTTAGCATTACAGCTTGTGTCGTAGGAGTTATTTGCTCCCTTGGAGTTACAGCAGCACTGGCTGAAGCGGCTGATACGCCCCCATCGCTCCAACTGCCAGCTTTGACCGGGCCCTATCAGGTAGGCAAGACCTCTTACGACTTTGCTGATCCTTCCCGGCCGGAAATCTATACCGCAGATCCAACCGATAAGCGGGAGTTGATGGTTTATGTCTGGTATCCCAGCAATGCTGTGCCAGGAGCAAAGCCTGCCCCTTACCTAGAAAACGCAGTGGTGCAAGCGCTCACCTCAAACGCAGGTTTATCGCCGGATGATTTCGTCAACCTAGTCTACTCAATCCAGACTCATGCCATTTCCGGCGCTGCTGTTTCTACCGCCCAATGTAGATATCCGATCCTGATCTTTTCTCCAGGTTTTGGTGTGTTGCCAGAAGTGTATACCTCACAGGCAGAAGAGCTAGCCAGTCACGGCTATATCATAGCCAGTATTTCACATACCTACGACTCTCTCGTGACTGAATTTCCTGATGGACGGATTGCTCTCCAGTCTTCGCTATTAGGTTCGGATAATCAGCAGGTCTTAAAACAAGATGTTGATATTCGGGCAGCGGATGCACGGTTCGTACTGAATCAACTGGAGCACCTCAATGCCAACGATCCGCAAGGCCTATTCACTGGACATCTGGAGCTGAACCGAGTTGGCATTTTTGGTCACTCATTGGGCGGCACTACAGTTGTCAATGCGATGCTGCTTGATCGCCGTTTTAAAGCTGGGCTCGCTATGGACGGTAGTAGCCAACTATACAATACGCTGTTTGGCAATAGGGTCAAGAATAGCCTAAATCGACCTTTTATGCTGATAAATTCCGAGCAGTTCAGCACATTGAGCAGTATTGGACCGGCAACTGAGTCGTTTTATGAAAATCGGCTGAAAAACGACGCCTACAACCTCACCATTAAAGGCACCGCACATGGGAATTTTGAGGACGGACCTCTGCTAATACAACCGCTGTCGGCCTATTCACAAAAGCTGGCTGACCAGTTAAAGGATGCTTTTGATGCAATTGGTCCAATTGAAGGTAAGCGGGGGGCACAGATTATTGACGACTATACCCTGGCTTTCTTTGACAAATATCTCAAAAACCAGAATTTGTCTTTGCTCAATAGTCCAGACCCCGACTATCCGGAAGTGCAGTTTTCGTCACGTCATGTCACTAATTTTGTACTCCCCCAACCTCCGGCTGCGCCCGCGTTTTAGAGTAAGGACGACACCCAGATCCACTTTTTTGATCACCACTGCTGAGTTAGTATTCCGATCTACTTCTAGACCGCATTTTCGACCGCTATACCAGCGGTCTTTAAGCGTTTTAGGCACTGAGTACATAGTTGACACTCTCAGGTCTAAAGACGCTGAGATTCTAAAGAGTTTTCCGACTATAGACTCTAAATATCCCGTTTGCCTTAATATCGGGTTCTTGCCCTGAATCCGTTTGCCACGAATGGCGGAATCATATCTGACAAGCGCGACTTTCCGAGAGTCCCCCGGTAGGTTTTTAAGTCTTGTACTGACTTGTTTTTTGCCTACTCTTATTCGGCATGTACCTATGATCACATGGAGGTCTAAGGTTGTTAACTCTTTTTAGTCAGACGTTTATTCAGGTTTTTCGTCAGAACCGATGTCAGTGGAAGGTGACTAGAGTCACCCGAGTCGCTTGCCTCTCAGCTCGCGCATAGACTGAGCTTCCCGCTTCCCGTCTCACTTGGTGAGTTTGCTTCACGATTAAATTGGCGCTGATACGGGTGTGTTCAACGGATCTGGGAGGGGAAAGGAACGTTTTTCCAGGAGAATAAATTGTCGCAGTTCGGCATTGTACGCAAAGACTGTCCCCGACTCAATTTCGTAAATCCAGGCATGGAGATTCAATTGTCCGCTGTGTAATTTGGAGCGAATTGCGGGATAGGTTTCCAAATTTTTGATCTGCGTCAAAACATTTTGCTCGATCACTATCTTCAAAAGGTTGTTAGCTTCAAGCCCCACATAATTGTCCAACACTAAACGGCGGGTAGCTTCACCGTGGCGCTTTAACCAGTTGTATACAAGTGGCATTTGCTCCGCTAGGGCACCGATTTGCAGTAATCCCTTCATTGCCCCACAGTGTGAATGTCCGCAGATGATGATATCTTTGATGCCCACTGCCTGCACAGCATATTCAATCCCTGCCCCTTCAGCGCTCTCAGCCGTTCCATAGGCAGGAATAATATTACCCACATTCCGCATCACAAAGAGTTCGCCTGGCTGTGCTTGGGTAATCAAACAAGGATCAATGCGAGAATCGGAACAAGTAATGAACAAAACTTCCGGGGACTGCCCAGTTGATAGTTGTTCAAATAGCTCTCGATGATGATTGAAGTAGTTGTCATGAAATGCATTGAGTCCTTGAATAAGCCCTGTAATTGACATAATTCCCTTCCCAAATTCTGGTAAAGCAGGCTGGTTATCTAGCACACTGTGACTGCGGACGTTCACTCCTCAGATCCATCTTTCCCTTTTTACAGCAGATCGTAACATTCTTTGTAGTTTTGTAAAGATTGCTCAACCACCCTACACTGAAAGGCTCTAATACTTATGCCCCATGAGCTACTTCACTTTTTGCCTGGTCTTTACCCTACCGCCGATCCTTCTGCTGGCATTGGTTCATCGGTAGCCGCTTGCTGGGATCGAAGGACTCAGGGCATGGCTGAGCCTGCCGCTGATTTGTACCACACCCTGAGACAACTATCTGCTCTGACGTGACGTGTGGAACTGCCGCTCAGATTGGGTGGTGGGCGCAGTTGGAGTTAGGGGGCTCCCGCAAGTTGCAATGGATAGAGCTTGCTGGAGCGCATTCTATCTTAAGACTCTACCTAGTTCTTGAGAAATCTCTTAGCCTGAGTGTAGAGTCCACTCAAGCATAGAGAAAAAAATTGTATGAAAACTGATGTTTCTACTGATATCAAGAAGGATGTGAACGGGTCGCTCTTAATTGGCGCTCTCCTGGTCGTTTTGGGGATTGTTGCGATCGCTCTACCTGCTGTCTCAACGGTCTTCGCTGAGACTTGGATTGCTTTGATCATTATCTCTGCGGGAGCTGCCAAGCTAATCTACGCGTTTCAAAGCCGCAACGACGCAGGCTTCATTTGGAAGCTTTTGTTGAGCGTGCTCTACATCGCGACGGGCGTGACGCTGCTTGTTTACCCCTTAACAGGTGTCCTCACGTTGACCCTGTTGCTCGGTAGCTTCTTGCTGACTGAGGGTGTGTTCGAGCTTATTTTAGCATTCCGGTTGCGTCCACAACAGAACTGGACATGGGCGCTGTCTAACGGCATTATCACGTTGATTCTGGGAGGAATTGTCTGGTTCCAGTGGCCCTCCGACGCGCCCTGGATCATCGGAACGGTAGTCGGCGCTAGTATTGTTTCCACCGGCATCTCACGCGTGATGATGTCATTGAATGCGCGTTCTACTCTGAATAATTCTGACCAAGCTACTTCAGCCTAAAGCGCTGTGGTCTCATTAAAAGGGGTCAGGAGTCTACTCCCTAGCCCCTTTTTTGGTCAATAAAAAAGATGTCTACCAATATAGCTGACGCTAAATCGAAGGTTTCCTCTCCTTAAAAGAAAATTTATAGTCCTGCAAACCACTCATAGCCTTGATCTTCCCAGTAACCTTTCGTCGGCATCAGATCGCTGACTAGCATAATTTGAGTCACCCACTTGCTTTGCTTATAGCCCAGCTTGATGGGCGAGGCTAGACGCAAAGGCGCGCCATTGTCTACTGACAAGGGTTGCCTATTCTTCTGATACGCCATTAGGGTTTGGGGATGCAACGCTGAAGCGAGATCCCAGCTTTCGTAGTAGCCGTCTGCCGACTTGAAGTAGACATAGCGAACGTTGGATTTTGGTTGTGCCAACCGGAGCAAATCCTGTAATCGAACCCCGCCCCACTGCACGATCGCTGCCCAGCCTTCCACACACACATGACGAATCACCATCGAAGTCAATGGTAATTTCTGAATTTCCGCCAGACTCAGGTGGAGCGGGTTGTTTACCTCTCCCTCAATGCTCAAGCGAAACTTTGCCGGATCAATCTGAGGCGTGGTGTCAAACGTGTTAATCAGCAACTTGTCTGGTTCGATGGCGCTAGCCGGAAACTCAGGAACGGCTTTCTGGCTCAATAGGAGTGTTTGAAGACTTTTGTTGAGTGGCTCAAACGTTTGACCAATCTGATCTGAAAACAAGGTTGTCCCACAACCATTTAACAGTAAGCTTGCACTAGAGAGCCCAGACCATTGCAACAACTGACGGCGAGACAAAATGCGTTTAGGAATTATCATTATATCCTCTATGTAAACATTGATCTGACAAGACGAATACTACCAACCTTAAGCGCCAGCAAGGAATGTACTAAAGTAAATATAATAACTATAGGAACAGTACTAAAATGAACAATGCGAATCGTTTGCCAACTTCCAAATAATCCAGATAGCCAATAAAACTGGGCGGGTTTATACATGGTCAGTCCTGTTAGAATCGCTAGCAGCAACACTGGAATAATTGCAGTATATACTAGCCGATGCCAGGCATAGTTTTTGCGCTTGCCATTATGACTGACTTGCAACGCTTTGACATCACTGCTACTCGCAAATCTTTTCCGCCAACGGCTAGAAATCAACACATATAAACCATACCAGAGCAAATTCAGCGAATAAAACCACATCGCCGCAAAGTGCCAGTTGCGTCCGCCTGCCAACCAGCCACCTAGCAATAGAAAACTTGGAAAATGCCAGCCCTCACGACCTCCAAATACCGGATTGGCGTTATAAATCTGTAAGCCACTGGTAATCATCACGATTAAGCTGATGAGATTGATCCAGTGAAATGTCTTTGCCAAAATCGCCTGAGTAGGTACAGGAGGGGAATTAGCACGTTTAGCAGAAACCGAAAAAGTCATAATCAAAGCTCCTTAATGTCATTGTAATCCTTATATAACTTGGTACCGACCGCTTCAATCAGTTCACAATAACTTAAGAAATTGCTGCCCATTACAACGGTAGAGCTGGGAAGAGTGGCGCAAGCCAAAGTTGAATTTGAACATCCCAACCGAGCAGAATGGCAATAGCCGTCATAACCACGATCACGCCTCCCACCTGTTGCAATGTAGCACTATGGCGGCGAAAACCAACGAATCGTCGGCTCAGTTTTCGTCCTCCATACGCGATCGCTAATAATGGTAATGCGGCACCTATTCCATAAGCAATCAGCAGACCGAATGCACTTGTAACTTGATGGTTGACGGCTGCTAACACCAAAATTCCACCGAGCACGGGTCCAGCACAGGGCGTCCACAGCAACCCAAGCTGAGTACCTAACCAGAACTCTCCCCAAAGCCCAATTCGAGGCAGTTCTTTTGTCCAATTCCCAATGGGTAGGTAACCAAAAAGACGATAACTCCAGGTGGGAAAGATGGCTAATACTCCTAGAAAAAAAAGTAAAGCGATCGCGCCATATCGCAACAGATTCGCTAATCCAGTCAGCCAACTTGCTGCTACACCTAATAAGCTCCCGGCAACCGCAAACCCACTCACCAATCCTGCAACCAGAGCGACAGGACCGTAGATGTGAGACTGAAGCGATCGCCCGACTAACACAGGCAAAATCGGCAAGACACAAGGCGATAGAACCGTCAGAAATCCTGCTACAATGGCAAGACCGATTGATAGAGTAGAAGTGTTCATCCTTCCTTTAACAGCTGTTGAATCATTTGTTCGGTTTGATCATACGCCCCTTCTCCAATATGGTCATAGCGGATCAAACCTTGACGATCTGCTAAGAATAGGTGGGGCCAGTACTCGTTGTTATAAGCCTTCCAAGTCTTGTAGTCATTATCAATGGGAACGGGATAGGTAATCTCGTGCTGCCGCAATGCGCGTTTGATGTTGTTGGTTTCCCGTTCAAAAGCAAATTCCGGGGTATGAATCCCAACGACTTTCAGCCCCTGCTTGGCATACTGCTGATGCCAGCGAACAATGTATGGCAGAGTGCGCTGGCAGTTGATACAAGCAAGCGTCCAAAACTGCACTAAGACAACGTCACCTTTGAGATCTGTGATCGATAGAGGCGTGGAATTCAACCATTGACTAATCCCTTGAAAATCGGGTAGCGCATTATCAGCAGAGGCTAAGGCAGCACTTTGTAACTTAGGCGTTGCATTAATTTGAGAATTGTTGGAAGGCGTGATTATCGAAGAAGCCGTAGCAGTAGAATTTACTTTTCTAGAATTTATTCCAAAAAGGGTTGCCGCGCTTGCTCCCACAGCTCCCAAACCTAAATAAAGTAGTAATTGCCGTCGTTGGTGCGAGAGTTTATTCATGAGACTGTCTTTGATGATGTGAGGAGTGTTGTTCTAATTTTCTGCAGAATTTGCAAGGCGTTGCAAAAGAAATTAATACATCAACCTGCATATAGCAATCCTGAAATGATTCATGAAATCAATTTATGGTGCAAGCTTATATCCTACGCGAACAAAATACCTGCTTCATAACTCAAATCGGATTACTATAGCTGTAACACTACATAAAGCCTAACTTGATGATTGTTTTGCCTGTTCAAACATCAAACAATGAGATTACGGCTTAGTTGTCGGCTCTTTTTTCATCGCATCACCTTTCGCGCCATTATGCATAGCATCACCTTTCATCGCATCACCTTTCGCGCCATTATGCATAGCATCACCTTTCATCGCATCACCTTTCATCGCGCCATCTGTCTGAGACGTGCTAGCGGCAGGGGCGCTAGGGATATGCTGGGTGAGGCTTGCTGATCGGTTGCAGCATTGCCAGAACAGGCAGCAAGACCTGTAATCAATGTTAAACTCGTCATTAAACTAATTATTGTCTTCATGTTTGTTTCCTTTCGGTTGAGACTAAATTTATTGAGTAGGAAGTATCTCGACTCTCTAACTGTACTGGTGGACACTGAAGCTGAGCTGAAACGAATCCATAGGTTTCCTAAGTTTATGCATTGAGAATACTCAGGTTAAACTCAGCATATTCTCAGCAGGTCGCTACTTTCTAATGCAACTGATGCACACATTCCAAGAGAGAATCCGTCAACTTAGACGTAGACATCTTGACCCGTCTTCGCTCCAGTTTCGTCTAACTGTGGAAATTGCTGCCCTGTCTGTTTTAGGTTTGGGCAGCGTTGGCGTCTGGACGAGTTGGAAAATGCAGCAGATCTTGATCGCCACTCACACGCAGAATGTAGAGTACATTGCTGCCCGCTTTCCTCGTGATGTGCAGCTTTATAGCGAGATGTTGCCTGTTGAAACTGGGTTGCAAAAGACGATTAACAATGTGTCCGTACCCGGTCTGCTAATCTGGGTTAAAAGTCCCAAGGGCAAGCTGTTGGCTCAATCAACAGATTTGAATCCTGCGTCCCCGGCAACGGCTGAGTTGCTATCCCTCGTAGAGATGCCGCTCAAGCCCCAAGTGTACAAAGTGGGCGATCGCTACCTGGTTTTGTACGAAGGTTCCGTCACGGTGAAGGGGGTGCTGCTAGGCAAAGTCTACATGGCGCAGGATGTCACAAAGGATCAGTATGAATTAATCACGGCAATCCGCAGCCTCGCCATTGTCTGCATTGTATCAACCGTTGTAATGATGATGGCGATCGCCGTTCGGATTCGGCGATCGCTCCAGTCGTTGCATGAGATGAGCCAGATAGCAGGGGTGATCTCAGCCAAAGATTTGGGAGGGGCAAAGCTGCAATTACGTCATGCTCCTAGTGAAGTCAAAGAGCTGGCTCAAACCTTTAACATGATGCTGTCTCGCCTCTTTGACGCTTGGGAGCAGCAACGCCAGTTTGTTAGCAATGTTTCCCACGAGTTGCGAACTCCCTTAACGGTTGTGTTTGGCTACCTTCAAAGCCTGTTACGACGCAGCACCAATTTAAACGACTATCAACGAGCGGCGCTGGAAACAGCTAGCTCTGAAGCTGAGCGGATGGTGCATCTGCTGCAAGACTTGTTAGCTCTCGCACGGGCAGACAACAGCTACATGCACTTTCATTTAGAATCGCTAGTGCTAAATACTCTGATTACAGAAGTAGCACAGATGGCAGAAAAATTTAGTAGTCGGTCAATCACAATCGAGGCAATCGATAACATTGAAGCCATTGCAGATCGCGATCGCCTAAAACAGGTATTGATTAACCTGATCGATAATGCAGTGAAATACTCTGAATCCGAGCAGTTAATTATTTTGAAGCTAGAGCGCACAGACAGACAAGCAATCATCCACGTATGCGATCACGGAGTGGGCATTCCACTTCAGGAGCAAAGCCGCATTTTTGAGCGTTTTTACCGCGTGGATGAAGCTCGTTCTCGCTCGATGGAAGGGCATGGGCTGGGTTTAGCCATTGTGAAAACGCTGGTGGAAGGAATGGGCGGTGACATCAGCATACGTTCAAAACCTGGAGAAGGCAGCACCTTTACGATCATCTTACCGACGCAACTTCAAAAGAGATAAACCTCTCTTCCTCTCTCGTTTTTAGGAGTGATTGCAACTTAGTATAAACAGCCCTCCTAATGCTCCCGCAAAGCATACCCCACACTGCGCACGGTATGAATCAATCGCTTTTCGTGGTTTTCTTCCAGCTTCAGCCGTAGATAGCGGATATAGACCTCAATAATGTTGGAATCGCCAACAAAGTCATACCCCCAAACATGCTCTAGAATCTGCTCTCTCGTAAACACTTGTCGAGGATGGCTCAAGAGGTACTCTAGTAAGTCAAACTCTTTTGCCGTTAGCTCAATCGCTCGTTGACCTCGGAATACTTCACGAGTGCGATGATTCAAGATCAGGTCTTCAAACTGCAATAAATCTGAATCAGGCTCTTGGGTACGGCGCAGATGAGCGCGAATTCTAGCCAGCAGTTCCTCAATGCTGAAGGGTTTCACCACATAGTCATCCGCTCCTGCATCCAACCCTGCGACGCGATCGCCCACTTCATCCCGTGCTGTCAGCAAAATGACCGGGATTTTGCTGCCCGTTGCCCGCAGACGGCGACAGAGTTCCACTCCAGTTAATCCTGGCAGCATCCAATCTAGAATCACTAAATCTGGCTCAGACTCGCGGACAAGAGATAGACCTGACATGCCATCGTGTGCCACACTCACGCGATAGCCTTCACTGTTCAACTCCAGTTCCACAAACCGAGCTAGCTTGACTTCATCTTCAACTAGAAGAATATGTGCAGTCATGATTTTGCTCCCGTTGCCTCCCAAGTTGAGGTAACGTCAGAACAACTCCTGACTTCTGTAATTCCAGTCGTTTCACCATAGTTTTTCATACTTGAGATGCGGTGATTCGCTGGGGCGAACTGAAAGACTCTAGACTCATTGCTCGCTGCTTGGTTTGAACTCCGTGATTTTAATCCTGTATTAGCGGTTCGCTATGATACTAAAGCAACGCTAAGACTGTAATTTTCAATCCTAATGTATTAAATAGACACTTGTTTAAATGGTATAGTAGATTGGAACGTCATGACGAGGGTTAGGGGGTTATCTTTTAAGATACCTCTATCTGGTACAGACTCTAATCGTGACACGGGATGGAAACTGGAGGTTCATATGAATCCGAGGTTTGAAGGAATGACGCGTCAGCAGCTGAAAGCTTATGTATTGACCCACCGAGATGATGCCGAGGCGGTAAGAGCTTTGATGACTTGGCGCAGTCCTGACGAAACCGCCACTTGGTATCGTTCTGATGACCTCAAAGAGATGGAACAAATTTTCAAGCGCAAGATCAATGATGAGCCACGAGGGTAGCTGTCTGTAAAAAACTTATGGCTCAGGAACGGCATCGTGGAGAGTTTACGATTAGCACTGACCGCCAGCGCCTTAATCTAGAATTAATTCACGATTTTTTAACCCGTTCGTATTGGGCTAGTGGTCGAGACCTAGCAGTAGTTAAAAAGTCGATTAACAACTCCTTGCCTTTTGGAGTTTATTGGGGAACGCAGCAGATAGGCTTTGCCCGCGTCATCACTGACTACACTACCTACGCTTATCTTTCTGATGTGTTCATCATCAAGTCATTTCAGGGGCAAGGGTTGGGGAAATGGCTAGTCGAAGCTATTCTTTCCCATCCCGAACTTCAAGGATTGGGCAAGTGGTCTTTAGGAACATCTGATGCCCATGAATTATACCGTAAGTTTGGGTTTACCGAAGTCAGATATCCCGAACGCCTGATGGAAAAATGGAGAGAGATATGAAACTGATTGTTAGTCATTCATTAGCGAGTAGATTTTTATGCCTTTAGGAGCGTATGACTTATTAATCCGTCGTGGCAGATTACTCGGATTAACTCAACCGGATGCGGAACTAGTTGATATTGGCATAAAATATGGCAAGATTGCCGCGATCGCTCCTAATCTAAGTGAACCGGCTGAGGCGCAACTAGATGCCCAAGGACAATTAGTCAGTCCCCCGTTTGTAGAATCTCACATCCATTTAGACTCAGCACTAACAGCTGGAGAGCCGCGTTGGAATGAAAGTGGTACCTTGTTTGAGGGCATCCAAATTTGGGGAGAACGCAAGCAAAACCTCACATTGACGGATGTAAAGAACCGCGCGATCGCTACTCTAAAACAACAAGCCGCTCAAGGTGTACTCTTTGTGCGTACCCATGCTGATGTTAGTGAACCGCAGTTGCTCCCGCTGCAAGCTCTGCTAGAAGTCAGAGAAGAAGTCAAAGACTGGATTACCTTACAAGTGGTGGCATTTCCTCAAGACGGGATCTACAGCAAACCAGAAAACGAAGCACTCTTGGAAGAAGCGCTGAAGTTGGGTGCTGATGTCGTTGGTGGTATTCCTCACTATGAACTCACCCGCGAAGATGGAGTTCGATCTGTCCATCGCGTGTTTGAATTAGCCCAGCAGTATAACCGATTGATTGACATCCACTGTGATGAAATTGATGATGAGCAATCGCGATTTCTAGAAGTTATAGTGGCTTGTGCAATTCACACTGGTTTAGGACCACGAGTCACAGCCAGTCACACAACAGCTTTTAGCTCCTACAACAATGCCTACGCTTACAAATTAATGGGTTTTCTGCAACGAGCTAAAATAAACTTTATTGCCAATCCTTTGATCAATATCACGCTCCAAGGTAGAGCAGATACCTATCCAAAACGTCGGGGTGTGACTAGAGTGAAAGAGCTTTGGCAACAAGGTATTAATGTCAGCTTCGGGCATGATTGTGTTCAAGACCCCTGGTATAGCTTAGGTACAGGCAACATGCTAGATGTAGCTTCCATGGGAGTTCACATTTGTCAAATGACGGGGATGGCTGAGATTAATGCCTGTTATGACATGGTGACTGTAAATGGGGCAAAAACGCTGTATTTGGACAATTATGGGGTGGAAGTTAGCAAGCCGGCTAATCTGATTATTTTAGATGCCAGCAATCGCTTTGATGCCATCCGCTGTAGAGCAGTTGCTCGTAATGTAATTTCTCAAGGAAAACTGCTTGCACGTACCACACCAAATTCAACGGAATGGCTGGCTTCTGAACAGCCAGATGCAGTCATAGCAGCTGTGTAATGATAGTTCCATTTTGCATAGTCAAACATAGACAAGGCGTTTAACTTGCCACTTTGGGTTTGAGCGGTGACGTGTACACAGAGAAAGCAGAACAAGTTGCATCTCTGCTAGCACTAGCTCAAACCAGAATCAACTCTAGTAAGCTGATCGAAGCCAGGGCAGAAACACTAATCAGTATGGGGTTTAAGCTCTACGAGCTTAGCTTCGAGCATAGCCGACATTTTTCCTGGTCAGGTCGGGACATCACTCTCCTCTCAAAGGAATCAGCAGATTTTCTAGCCAGAGACTATCTGATAAAGACAGCGGTGGCGATGGCGGTGGCTGACGGTAGTCAAGGCGCAAATCATATCCTGCTCTGTCATACACACCAGTGATAATCGCCTGTAAGTCAACTGTCAGTTCTTCGTCACCCGGTTTAAGCGGCAGGGGAAACCAGGGAATCGGGAAGAGCAGCGTGAACTCATATAGATCTGCAAATGGACGCTGATGACTCCGACTGATCAAAATCCGATAATCTGATTTGGTAACCTCGCCCATCATTTCCATTGGTTCATACCTACGGAGCAAATCGATCTCGATCAAATGGGACAGACTACCCAAAATCGTCTGTCGCTTCTTTTGATAACGGTCTCTACCTTTACCGTTACGTTTATTTTTTGGCGATAGCACCTCAATTACGGTGATTACGGCATCCGTCCCTCGTTCCCGAACTTCTAAGTATCGTTCTTTCACCTCAATAGGCATAGGAAGCATCACTCGGAGTGGACGATCTTGGACAGCAATACTGGGATTTAAAACGGTGTTTCCTAGCTCGGGGTTTGTACTAGTTGTTGACGAAAGAACTGCTGCATCTGGAATTCCCACCAACAATTCATCGTTAGCGTCATCAAAATAGGTGCGAGTTTCAACACCAATGTAATACTTCGGACGTAGTCTAGGACCAAGCATATCCGCGATCGCCACAATCAAACGGTTATGAAATTCAGACCAAAAGATAGGTTGCTCTAAATAGGGGTCCATTCCTGGAAATGGTGAGGGCATGGAATTTCACTTGTTGCATTAACAACATTCTACAATTTAGTCCAAATGTAATACTTTTAACCTAGTCGTAGTCGCTTCTGTCGTTTTTTCGGTCGCTCAATCGGTATAACTATTGCATAAATTACTAAGTACCTCAACTTACTCTTAAGCGTTCCTGCATCCAATCAAATCTTTTTCCAGCAAATGCCATCCGATCCAAAACACTTAGATCCAGCTCATCTTCATATTCAACCGCTTCATCCAATGGCTGACCTTTGCTGTAAACACGCCTACCATAACCAAGCCGACTGAGCATCCCGTGCAATCTATTTGAAAGCAGAGTGGCAATTAATCGATAAAAGCGGGATGCAAAACCAACATCCTGCTGCAATTTTGCTGCCAATACTTGCCGAGGAATCAACAACACAAGTGAGTCTTCAATAGCCTTAACAGTTGCAGAGGGTAGGCGATTATCAATGAAGGGTGTTTCTCCTACAATTTCACCTTGAGATAATCTCGCTATCTCTCAACCTAAAATTTCGCCACCCTCTATCGCTGCAAAAGCACGAGCTAGGGGATTGCGCTCATCTGAAGAAACAGACAAGTGACATTTTTCCATCCAGGAGGATATACAGCGCATCCACTGGTCTTCGTTCATGGATAAGTACCGTGTTAGCAGCAATTTTTTCCTGGCTCCCACAAGCCATCATCCAATCGATATCACGCCATCTGAATGGAGACACCAGAACAAGTAGCGATCGCTCCTGAAGGAAGACTACCCCTTAACAAACCGGCCAAAAGCTTAACTTGTCACAAGTGCATCATCTTCTCAATGTCTCGGTAGCTCAGGAGAAACGTGAAGTAGAGCCAGACACAATAGGTAATAATTTCGGCGGAGAAACCCCACGACGGTACAAGTTGGAGTGGTTGCTCATGGGAACAGTATCCCAGAAACTGTTTCCTCATTTCAGCGCCCAGTTAACCTGACAATACCCTGAAACTTCACCTAATCGAGACATAAATGCTTTAGTTATTTCTCGAAATTTAGAATTGAACGATAATTATTTGTGCTGTTTGCGTTAATTATACGTAGATGTAAAAGCTGCTTTAAACAGTAACTTGAGCATTTTTACTAGTTGTTACCAGGTAAAAAATGATTGAGGCTAAATAAAAAATAGATATTTTTAGTAATTGATAGGGAGCTAATTGTAATGTTTTTAGCACAAATTATAGCAGGTAAAAGCTTGATTATTTAGAGGAGATAACAGATTATGTAAGTGGGACAAGGCAATTAAAAGTCTAATCCCAAGAAAGACAATTCTACTTAGGGGTAAGTTTCCAAATGGCTAACATTAAAGTATCAGAGCTACATTCGACTGAACCAACACTCAGAGAACTGTCCACTCTAGAGTAGAATCTATTTTAGGAGGAAGAGAAGTCTATTATTTAGATGTTGATGGTGATGGGACTCTGGATTATAAAGTGATAGTGAAGAATAACGGAACAATTAAACTCAAGCCGCTCTAAGTAGTCTTGGGCAAGATAATTTTCTCAGCATCAAGGAAGTGACAGGCACACTCATTACAATAATCATAGTAATGTAGGCATCATTACTTCATTTAAGCTGTACTTTAGTCTTATCGAAAAAACTCAGTAGAGTTTAAGGATTTTCGATGAGACTAAAAGAGGGAATTCAGATAGTCAAACTGACTTTTTATGGTATTTTTTCTTGTAGTACCTGATAAAACTTAGGACTTGTAAATCAAGCTGATAAATTACCTGAGTCAAAAATTGTTATAACTTAAACGTGTTCAATTTGCTGCTTAGCCGATTCAGAAAACAAATCGGCACTGGTCTTTTAATTAGTGGTGAGTAGAATAGAGGGTAACGACGAGATTCTAGCCATGCTATGCCCTTATTGCCAAAGCCAGCAGGTGAGCAAAAACGGCAACCACCAACTTCAGGATGGAACGCCAATGCAGAATTACCTGTGCAAAACCTGTAGTAAACGATTCAGTGAACGCACAGGCACACCAATGGCACGATTACGGACTCCGACCGCCATTGTCTCGATGGCCCTCAAGATGCGAGGCGAAGGTATGGGAATTAGAGCGAGTGGGCGAGTGCTCGACAAATCTCACTCAACAATTCGGCGTTGGCAACAACGTCTGGCTGAGTAGTCATCTGCTTGGTCACCGACTGCGCCTGAGGCGAGTGATGTGACGTTAGAGACTGATAGAAAAGGAAAGGAAAAATTCCAGACCCTCTACAATATCAGTAGCACACCCAGAGTCAGGCACATAAAAGTAAAAGGCAACTCTAGCCCTGATGACCCCTCACTCCGAAGGATACTGGAAAAAACGATCCTTGCGATAGATTGAATAAAACCCAAGGCACGTAACTGACTGTCCATGACTGCTTCCTCTGCATCTACCTTTCCAGAACCTAATCAACCAACAGTGCGTAACGCTGACTACCGGCAACTGGAGCGGGAAAAGCTGAGCCCGATGATGCAACACTACGTTGAGATCAAAGAGCAGTATCCCCATGCGCTGCTGCTGTATCGGGTAGGGGATTTTTATGAAGTCTTTTTTCAGGATGCTTGTACGGTTTCAGAACAACTAGAACTAGTTCTAACCAGTATCCATGGAGGCAAAGAAATTGGACGAGTGCCGATGTCGGGGGTTCCCCACCATGCCGTAGACCGCTACTGTAGCCAGTTGGTGGAAAAGGGATATGCGATCGCGATCTGCGACCAAGTAGAAGACCCTGCTGTGGCTCAGGGGTTAGTGCGGCGTGAAGTGACGCGAGTTCTGACACCCGGAACGTTGCTTGATGATGGAATGCTTAATGCCCGTCGCAATAACTTTTTGGCAGCTGTAGTTATCGCCGGGAACCATTGGGGTTTAGCATACGCAGATATTTCCACTGGAGAATTTTTCACAACTCAAGCCACTAATTTGGAGCAACTGACGCAAGAGCTGATGCGGCTGCAGCCAAAAGAGGTGCTAGTGCCAACTAATGCGCCAGACTTGGGTAGTTTACTGCGGGCGGGAGAGACGTCTGAGCACCTACCTAGCTGTTTGCCGACACAATTTTGCTACGCCCTGCGATCGCAAACTCCCTTCACTCAGTCAGAAGCGCGAGCTCGCCTGTTGCAGCAGTTTAAAGTGCGATCGCTCGAAGGACTTGGCTGTGAACACCTCCCTCTTGCTGTTCGAGCCGCCGGTGGGTTGTTGGAGTATTTGGAAGATACTCAAAAAGAAAATCAGGTACCTCTCCAGTCTCTGCGTACCTACACCCTGAGCGACTACCTGATTCTTGATCACCAAAGCCGTCGCAATCTCGAAATCACCCAAACTGTACGAGACGGCACCTTCCATGGCTCACTTCTGTGGGCATTAGACAAAACCAGCACAGCAATGGGCGGTCGTGCTTTACGCCGGTGGTTCTTGCAACCGCTACTAAATATCAAAGGCATTCAGGCACGACAGGATACTATCCAAGAACTGGTAGAAAATAGTTCCCTGCGCCAGGAGTTGCGGCAACTGTTGCGTCAAATCTACGATCTGGAACGGCTGACTGGTCGCGCTGGCTCTGGTACTGCGAATGCGCGAGATTTAGTAGCCCTAGCAGATTCACTGCTTAGATTACCGGAACTAGCTCTTCTAGTGGAAGCAGCGCGATCGCCTTATCTTCGAGCCTTGCAGAAAGTGCCACCAGTTCTGGAACAGCTAGGGCACCAATTACTCACACATTTAGTAGAGTCTCCTCCCCTCTACCTCACTGAGGGCGGCTTGATTCGTGCTGGTATTAACCCTCAGCTGGATACTATGCGCGTTGCTGTGGAAGAAGATCAGCAATGGATTGCCAATTTGGAAGTTGATGAGAAAGCCCGAACTGGGATTCCCACACTGAAGGTGGGCTTTAACAAAACCTTTGGCTACTACATCAGCATCTCCCGGATGAAAGCTGACCAAGTTCCGGATAATTACATCCGTAAGCAAACTCTGACCAATGAGGAACGCTACATCACTCCAGAGTTAAAGGAGCGGGAAGCCCGAATTCTCACAGCGCGGGAGGACTTGAACAAACTGGAGTATGAGGTTTTTACTCAGTTGCGCTTAGAGGTGGGAGAACAAGCGGAACTGATTCGCAATGTTTCTCGTGCTGTGGCGGCAGCTGATGTGCTATGCGGTCTGGCAGAGGTAGCGGTGTACCAGGGATACTGCCGGCCTCAAATGCTTGAAGGACGAGAGATTACGATTGTTGATGGGCGTCATCCAGTGGTAGAGCAGTCGTTGCCTTCTGGTTTTTTTGTGCCGAACTCGACGCGGTTGGGGAGGAGAGATTCGGAGTTGTCGAACCGCCAAGACGCCAAGGGCGCGGAGGAGGAGGGGGAGAGGCCGGATTTAATTATTTTGACGGGGCCAAATGCGAGTGGGAAGAGTTGTTATCTGCGGCAGGTAGGGTTGATTCAACTGATGGCTCAGGTAGGGAGTTTTGTGCCGGCTGGTTCGGCGAGGCTGGGGATATGCGATCGCATCTTTACTCGTGTCGGTGCTGTGGATGACTTGGCGACGGGTCAATCTACATTTATGGTTGAAATGAATGAAACAGCGAATATTCTCAATCATGCGACTGCCAAGTCCCTTGTTCTGCTGGATGAGATTGGTCGAGGGACAGCAACGTTTGATGGTCTTTCTATCGCCTGGGCAGTGGCAGAGTACCTGGCAACTGAAATTCGGGCGCGGACAATCTTTGCCACCCACTACCACGAATTGAATGAACTAGCCTGGATTTTGCCCAATGTGACTAACTACCAAGTGACGGTGAAGGAGTTACCTGATCAGATTGTGTTCTTGCACCAAGTCCAACCAGGCGGGGCAGACCGCTCATACGGCATTGAAGCGGGGCGACTGGCAGGTTTACCGGCATCAGTGATTCAGCGAGCTAAGCAAGTCATGGGTCAAATTGAGAAGCACAGCAAAATTGCGATTGGACTGCGGCAAGGAGTGCAGATTGAAACCCCTGGATTCACTCAAGAGGTTCCTCCTCACTCCTGATTATTAAACTTCATTGCGGAGTGAGAAGATGGCAAAAATGCCGTGATAGTTTGTGTTTTGGACAAACGGCGCAGAATTAATATTAAGGAGAATGCTGTGGCAATGCAATCAAAGGGACTACCAAGCGATTCAATTCGCGAAGATTTCAGTGAGTACGTTGCCCATCTTCAGCTTCATATGGCTTTGCAAGCTCGAAATCTGGTTCCCACCCTTACCCAGACTGGGGTAGATAGCCGCGAACAGTTGCTCCATCAAACCCAAGCGACTTTTGAAAAGCTGATCTCTCGTCAAGTCCTTTAGCTGAATCGGCACATGCGAGGCTTAGGCATCGCACACCTGATACTACGTGCGATCACGTTGTTCTCGCTCAAACCAACAAAACTAAAAACAGACCTCCACTCAGCTCTTCAGTGATTCCAGTGCCGCAAGGTCTGTTTTTTTGTATACAAGGCCAAAACTCTACCCTTTGGTCAACGGGAATAACTGAAAAACCGTTAAAATAGGGGCAGCAACACCTTCATCTGGTAACTTAGGTTGAATTGCAGACGACGAACCATGACTTCAGTGCTTCCTCAGAATCTAAGTGTTGTCATCCGACCGGTTCAATACCGAGATCTGGAAGGGGTCGAACGGCTCTGTACAGAGTCATTTGGGGCTGAAAAACCGATGGCAGCCGCGGAGAATCAAAAGCAGCTGCGTTGGCTGCGTCGCTGGTATGGGTTGCTGAAGTTTTTAAGCCTGTTCCCTAATCCCTTTCAGTATCGTTTCTGCGCCTACGTAGCCGAGCAGGCTCGTCGAGTTCAGGGCATAATCCAGGTTTCGCCGTTTAACCGCACACGCAGCACTTGGCGCGTAGAGCGAGTGGCGGTTGATGCCCAAGTCCGCGCTCAAGGAATTGGCTCTCAACTTCTGCGCCATTGCTTTGAAGTGATTGGAGAGGCCCGTACCTGGTTACTGGAAGTCAATGTTAACGACAAAGAAGCGCTAGCTCTCTATAGGCAGAATGGGTTTCAAACGCTTGCTCAACTGACATATTGGGAAATTGAGCCTGGCTTGCTCCAGGAGTTAGCGATAGGTGAACCAGACTTACCCAATCTTCTCCCTGTCAGTAATGCAGATGCCCAGTTGCTATACCAGTTGGATACGGCGTCTATGCCGCCTTTGGTGCGTCAGGTGTTTGACCGCAATACTGATGACTTCAAAACGAGCTTATTTGGTGCACTCATCGAAGCAATGAAGCAGTGGTTGAGTAAAACAGAGGTAGTGAGCGGCTATGTGTTCGAACCTCAACGGAAGGCAGCAATTGGCTATTTTCAGGTGAAACTCTGCCGCAAAGGTCAAGAACCTCACGTAGCCCAGCTAACAGTACACCCAGCCTATACATGGTTGTACCCAGAGTTGCTATCTCAGCTGGCTCGGATTGCTCAGGATGTACCACCCCAAGCTTTGCAGTTGGCTTCTGCAGACTACCAGCCAGAGCGGGAAGAATATTTAGAGCAAATTGGGGCTAATCGAGTTGAACACACGCTGATGATGTCTCGCTCGGTATGGCATAAGCTGCGGGAGTCTAAGTTTGTCTCTTTGGAAGGAATTCAGTGGTCTGACGTGCTACAGGGTCTCCAACCCGCTCGTAAACCGATACCAGGTGGCATGTCCTGGCGGCGATTAGGGCAGTCGTCCCCAGAGTCAGTAGTGAAGCCCGGTTCATCTCATCCGATTTCTGGGCAGTTGACCTTGCCAGATCCAGCTACGTACTCGCGCAGCAGCTCGTTGGAAGTATCACAACCTCCATCAGAACCAGGAGTGGAGGGTGGGCAGTAGGGGCTGGTCTTGTGCCTGCCCTCTAGCCTGATGCCAACCCTTAAGTAGGATCTTATAAACTATCTAAAATGGCAAGAATATCAGCCTTGGGTTTAGATGTAGGGAGAAAGCGGATTGGCGTAGCAGGTTGTGATGGTACTGGTCTAATTGCTGCTGGTCTAATGACGCTTGAATATCAATCATTTAACCAAGTTGTGGAGCAACTGCAACACCTGGTTCAAGAACGCCAGGTTGAAGTCTTGGTAGTAGGTTTACCTTATTCGATGAACGGCTCGTTAGGCTTTCAAGCCAAACACGTGCAGAAGTTTGCTCACAGAGTCGCAACAGCTCTGCAGCTACCTCTGGAGTATGTGGATGAGAGACTTACTTCCTTTCAGGCTAAAGAGCTGCTACAAGCAGAAAACCTTTCACCCTCGCGTAATAAAGGTCTGATTGACAGGAAAGCGGCCTCACTAATTCTACAACAGTGGTTAGACGCTCGCCGCCCGAAGCGATCGCTAACCCCTTGACAATTAGTAATTAGGGCTACCTACGGAACCTCTAGGTACAGATGCGAATTGCTAATTGGTCTGACCCCTAGACCTTTTTCTGTGACAACAGCGTGATATTCTGAAATCTGGCAGATTAAGCCTACATGACGGATAATCGCTGTTGGCTTTTACCTGTCCTATGAGTTAATAGTTAACCAGTTCCCTAAGTCAAGTCATTTGACAGTCCTACATCCGGCTATGTTTTCACCCGAATCCCCTGAAGAAAATGAGCATTCCCACGCCAGTTCCGTCACGCTGACGGATGAAACTGGGCGATCGCTCACATGTTACATTGAGCGATCGCTCTCCGTGGACGAGCAAGAGTACGTTTTACTCCTTCCTGTTGACTCTGCGATCGAGATCTTCACTTGGCAGAGTGCTGGGGAAGAGGAGGAAGCGATCCCGGTTGAAGATGACGCGACTATTGATCAAATCTTTCCGACCGCCGAAGCTGTCCTCGCTGAACAGAATCTTATCCTCAAACGCACTGCCTTTGCCCTAACGGTTGCAGGAGAACTCCCGGCTGTTGAGGAAACGGAGCTGTTTACGTTGGAAATTGAAGAGGAAGGGGCAGAGTTAGAGCCGGAACAATTACAGTTACTGGCGAGTTTTTACTACCAAGAACAGGAGTACACAATTTACACACCCCTTGACCCACTTTTGTTCTTCGCACGACTGAATCAAACAGGTCAACCGGAGTTACTTTCTCCAGAAGAGTTTCGTCAAGTGCAGCCGCTGTTAGAAGAGCAGTTGTTTGACGAACTGGAATAGCAAAGGAGCACTTGATATTAGATTGTGTCCTGTCGCTAAAAAGATGGGGAGATGGGGAGATGGGGAGATGGGGAGAAAAGAGAAGTAATTCCTCTTTCCCTTTTCACCCCCTCACCCCCTTACCCTCTCTATGGGACAACTGAAATTGGTATGAAGAAGTGGTGGTTTAGATGGTTGGGGCTGCTAACAGTAACACTGGGGCTTTGTACTTGGCAGAGCTGGACTTGGTGGAATTGGGCAAGTGGACCAGCTCAATTAAGCACACCGTCCACGGCCAAGAAAACGCCTGAAGCTAAAGGGGTGCAAATAAAAATTCCACCAGGGACGGCAGCGCAGCAGATTGGTCACGATTTAGAGGCTGTAGGCTTAATTCGCTCTAACACCGCCTGGGAGCTTTGGGCGCATTGGTTGCATTGGCAAAACCCTAAAGGTGGGTTCAAAGCGGGTAACTACCAGTTGTCGGCTACTGACTCCATGCCGGCAATTGCCGAGAAAATTTGGACGGGAAAAGTCGTCCAGCACAGCTTCACGATTCCCGAAGGCTGGTCGCTACGGCAGATGGCAGCTTACTTTGAAGCACAAAGCTTTTTTCCGGCGAAAGATTTTCTGGCAGCGGCAAGCCAAATTAAGCGTAACCAGTACCCGTGGCTACCCGCTGACTTACCGACTTTAGAAGGCTTCTTGTACCCCGATACTTACGAGCTAAGTGGTGATCGCGTCACGCCCCAAGCCGCCGTGCAACAAATGCTGAACCGATTCAAGCAAGTTGCGCTGCCAATCTACCAACAAGGACAGAACCAGACCAAACTCAATCTGCTTCAGTGGGTGACTCTGGCCAGTCTTGTGGAAAAAGAAGCAGTGGTGCCGGCAGAACGCCCTCGCATTGCTGGGGTGTTTACATCTAGGCTACGGAAGGAAATGCATCTAGAATCCGATCCTACAGTAGAGTACACTCTACAAATCCACCAAACCGCCGCTCAACCCCTAACTTTGGCTCAAGTAAAAACGCCTTCTCCCTACAATACTTATCTCAACCCCGGATTACCGCCTGCTCCAATCGCCAGTCCCGGATTAGCAAGTCTAAAAGCGGCGCTCTATCCCGAAAATACCCCTTATCTCTATTTCGTGGCGCGCTACGACGGTACCCATGTCTTCAGTCGCACCTTATCTGAACACGAAGCAGCGCAAACGGCCATCCGAAAACAACAAGTACGGCAAAATACTAACGGTTAGGGCTAGTCCTTTGTTTCCTTTCCCGACTCCCTTCAGTCCCAAGCGAATTAAGATTGTTTGTAATGTTGCGATAATGCGCTAATTAAAACTCTTATGGCCTGGAATGAACTCTTGCAGCCTGACTTAATTCTGGAAGGCTCAGTCCTGAGTCTGACACCACAAATTATCAAGCAATACGGGCTTAAGGGTCTGGTTTTAGATGTGGATGAAACGCTGGTGCCGATAAAGGCAACTGAGGCTTCGGTAGAATTGCAACAGTGGGTGGAGCAAACAAGACTTGTAACAGTACTGTGGTTAGTAAGCAATAACCTCAGCGATACGCGCATCGGCGGTATTGCCCGGTCTCTGAACCTGCCTTACATTCTTGGTGCGGTCAAGCCCTCTCGACGCAAGTTAAGGCAGGCTGTTGCCGCTATGAACCTGCCGGTAGAGCAGGTGGCGATGGTGGGCGATCGCTTGTTTACCGATGTGTTAGCGGGAAATCGCCTGGGGATGTTCACTATTTTGGTCGAACCCATTGTCGGCCCAGGTACAACTATCAGTTCCTATCCAATACGCAACTTTGAAGTTTTGCTGTCTCAAGTCATGGGAGCCTCGTTCACACCTAAAAACAAAAATTAACAAAATAGGGAAAATCTTGAAACCAAAAATTAAGAAATTATTAAAAATTACTGAACTTTAACAAAGGTCTGTAATGATAACTACAGTTAATATGGGGTCAACCAGATAAAAGACCCTAAACATAAATCTCTACTAATAAACTGCGTAAAGCGTCAGCCTTCACATAGGGAAGGACTGGCGCTTTACCGTGCTTCGTTATGCCTCAAAAGCTTGTCGTCAAAATTGGCACTTCCAGCCTGACACAACCAGAAACTGGCCTCCTGGCTATTTCTACTATCGCCGCCTTGGCGGAAACTCTGAGTCATCTGCGTCGCCTTGGTCATCAAGTGATTCTGGTATCCTCAGGAGCTGTCGGAGTTGGTTGTGCTCGGTTAGGGCTAACTGAGCGTCCCCGCACAATGGCGCTGAAACAGGCGGTAGCGGCGGTAGGTCAGGGACGCCTGATGCGCGTGTACGATGATTTATTTACAACTCTGCAACAGCCAATTGCCCAAATCCTCTTGACCCGTAGTGACTTGGTGCAGCGCAGTCGGTATGTCAATGTCCACAATACTTTTCAAGAACTACTGAGACTGGGAGTGATCCCGGTAGTGAATGAGAATGATACAGTAGCAATCGAGGAACTGAAGTTCGGGGACAATGACACTCTTTCAGCTCTGGTTGCCAGCTTAGTGGAGGCAGATTGGCTGTTTTTGTTGACCGATGTAGACCGGCTTTACTCAGCTGACCCGCGCTTTGTACTTGATGCCCAACCTATCCCGTTAGTCAGTCGCGCTTCGCAATTGGCTCAATTACAGGTGCAGCCCGGTGGTCGCGGCTCCCAATGGGGTACAGGTGGTATGGTCACCAAAATTGCGGCAGCGCGGATTGCCACCGCTGCTGGTGTGCGAACCGTTATTACTGAAGGGCAGTTCCCCCGCAATATTGAAAAAATCTTGCAGGGGGAACCCCTTGGCACCCATTTTGAACCTGAACCTCAGCCTAGTAGGGCTCGCAAACGCTGGATTGCTCACGGCTTGATTCCAGTTGGGAAGCTTTACCTTGATGAGGGAGCAGTCGCAGCGATTTGTCAGGGTGGGAAGTCGCTCTTAGCTGCTGGAATTACGGCAGTAGAGGGGGAGTTCGACACTCAGGAGGCAGTGCAGTTGTGCGATCGCAGCGGTAACGAAATCGCCAGAGGACTTGTGAACTACAGCAGTGATGAACTGCGGCAGATTCGAGGGCGTCAGTCTCATGAAATTCCAGCAATTTTAGGTCACGCTGGTGCTGAAACTGTCATCCACCGTGATAACCTCGTCCTGCTGATTTAGCTACTTATCGGATACAATACAGCCACTATGCCATCACTGCATCCAACAGTGTTTCCGCACCAAAGCGGACTGGGTCAGTGCAAGGTAAACCAGTTTCAGCCTTTGTCTGCTTGATCGCTTGCTGGGCGGCTGAGGTATCTAGGTGAGCTGTGTTCAAGGCGATCGCTACCACGTGCACTGGCGCAAACGCACCGGCGGCACTGGCAACGGCTTCATAAAGCCGAATCACCTCCGATAGAGGCGGAATCGGTACATGGGGATGGTTGCGGATGTGAGTTTGTCCCGCCCGATGTACCAACACTAGCTGAGTTGGTTGTGAGCCACGCAGTAGTGGTAGGGTTGCAGTGGAGCCCGGATGCAGCAGTGACCCTTGTCCTTCAATGTGGAGGAGATCGTAATCATTACCAAAGCGCATTACCACCTGCTCCACGGCTCCAGCGGCAAAATCTACCCGCACTGCATCCAGTGCCACCCCATCACCTGCCAACATTAGACCAGCCTGACCAGTGCCGAGGAACTTTGAACGTAAGCCGCGCCGTTGCGCTGCCCAGTTTAGCTCTAGGCTAGTTGACATCTTGCCGACTCCCATATCGGTGCCAACAGTTAAGATTCGCTGGCAGGGGAGCGATCGCGCTTGGGCACTTGCGATCGTTAAGTCGGGCGGCTCTTGACGTACATCCCAAATCCATTGCCCCTCTCGCAAGCTAGCCTGTAGCTCTGGCACCGTCGCCATTGGCGTGTGTAGACCGTTTACCACCGACAACCCAGCGGTCACTGCCTGCTTGACTTCCTGCCAATACCGATCAGGCAAGGCACCACCAGGTGGCGCAATACCAACTGCCAGCGCCTCCGGTGCGTAAGGCAACGCTTCAGCAACTGAAGCAACAATGGGAACCTCACGGGCAATCCCTGTTAAAAGCGCCAACGATTCACCAGCGCATTGCTGATCTATCACCGCCACAATTGGGGCTTTACTGTAGCGTAAAAGTGCTAACCCCGTTTTGCCATGAGTCCCACGAATTCCCTCATGGAGCAGGATCGCTAAGCGCTGGTTAACCGTAAACGGCACTGCGTTGTACCCCCAGTCCAGGTTGGTCGTTCGGCAATAGTCTTCCCTCTTGTACCGCTGCGCCAATGAAGGGGTCATCAATCAGGTTGAGGTGGCTATCCAAATCTAGATAGTCAGCCAAGGGTGAGAGGTGTGCCGCCGCTGTATTAGAAAGCGAACTGTCAGAATAGCAACCAAACATGACTTGTAACCCATAGGCTCTTGCCGTATTTACCATCCGCATTGCCTCGGTTAAACCCCCAGCTTTCATTAGTTTAATATTAATGCCGTGTACACGGTCTACCAATTGGGGAATGTCGCGACTGGTAAGGCAGCTTTCATCGGCAAAGATGGGGAGGGGCGATCGCAGCTTTAGCTCCTCTAGTCTATCTTCCTCTCCTCGCGGCAGCGGCTGTTCCACATATTTCACACCCTGTCCAGCCAACCAACTACACATGACAACTGCATCATCCAGACTCCAACCTCCATTAGCATCAACGTACAGCTCTAGCGCTGGAGCTTCTTCCCGCACCGCCATCACCATTGCCTGATCTGCTTCTATTCCATCCGGGCTGCCCAACTTTACCTTAAGGACACGCACGTCAGTAAATTGGAGCCAGTCGCGCACTCTAGCCCTTGCCATTTCCGGAGAATTAATTCCAATAGTGACCGAAGTCGGCACAATGCGATTGCGATCCAGTCCCCACATCTGCCATAACGGCAGTCCTACTCGCTTTCCCAACCAATCGTGCAGCGCTACATCTAAAGCTGCCTTTGTAGAGTCGAAAACCTGTGCCTCGTTTAACACCAACTCAATTCGCTGCCGATCCAAGGGACTAAACCCTTTCAGCACTGGCGCAACTTGCTGCAACGCATCCTGGATTGTTTCAGTGCATTGCCGGTGGTTGCCCAAATTAAACGGCGACGCTTCCCCCCAACCTTCAATGCCATCCTGCTCTACCCGCAGCCACACATTTGTCGTCTGGGCTGTCGTACCACGACTAATGGTCAACGGAATCCGCTTGTTTACTGTGAAGACTTCAACGCCAATGTGCATATAGTTGTGGTTGAGTGAACTAGGGATCTTTTACCTTAAACGTATTTATGAAAAACTTAAGAAAGTGGAGAATATTGAAATCAACAATAGTCTTTCAACACCCCTGGTGTAAAGTCAGACAAGATGAAATACAATTACCTAACGGTAAAATTATTGATGATTATTTCCTCACTGTTAGACCTGAGGTTGCTCTCATCTTCCCGATCACCAGCAACCAAGAGATTGTTTTGGTGCGTCAATACAGGCATGGTGCGGGTGAGGTTTTGTTAGAACTCCCAGCTGGTACATTCAACCCAGATGAAGAGAGCCCTCAGGCAGCAGCAATACGAGAACTTAAAGAAGAGACTGGGTATATTACTGAAAAAATCACACCCCTATCAGTACTATACGATAACCCTGTTAAAGATACTAACAAAATTCACTTATTTATTGCAGAAAACGTTAGAAAAACTGGACGACAAGAACTAGATATTACAGAAGAAATTGACGTGGTGTTAATTCCCACTGAAGCAGTAATGGAAAAGATTGCAACCGGAGAAATCTGTGTTGCTGGAACCGTTGCAGCCATTGTTTTAGGCTTAAACTTCTTTGGTAATAGGTCTTGACCTTAATGGCAGCGATAGTGCTGGTCTAGTTTGAGTAAAGTGTGTAACAGGACATTTGCCCCTTGAGCGCACTGCTCTGGTGAAGTGTATTCCGTTTCCGCATGACTTATGCCTGATTCACTTGGTACGAAAATCATCCCCATATCGGTAAAGTTTGCAATTTCTTGGGCATCATGACTGGCACGACTCGGTACATTTGTGTAGCTTAGCCCCAATTCCTCGCAAACCTGGACAATTGTCTGTTGAATGTGAGGTTTAGCTGGAGCAGGTTCGTTCTGCAAACAGGGCTCCAACCGAATTTGGGTTTGGGTATCAGCGGCGATCGCCTTTATATCTAGCCCCAATTGCTCCATCAAGCTATCAATGTGCAGGTTGGATAAGTCTCGGATATCCAGACTCATCTCCACTAACCCAGGGATCACGTTAGCAGCATTTGGTGAAACCTGCATACTTCCTACCGTTGCCACCTGTTGTCCGGGGGTATTCGCTAGCCTATTAACCGCCAGCACCACCTTAGACGCAGCCACTAGAGCATCTTGGCGCATATGCATAGGGGTTGAGCCGGCATGGCTTGAACTCCCTTTGACGGTAATTGTGTAGCGTCTTTGACCTACAACCCCTTCAACAACACCAATTTGCTTACCCATTGATTCTAGAATCGGACCTTGCTCAATGTGCAGTTCGACAAATGCATTTATATCCCTAGAGCTGCGTTGAGCCTGATTGATGTGATTCCAGTTTCCCCCAACCCGTTCTAAACAGGTTTGGATATCCGTACCGTCAGGACGACGATAGTAAGGTGAGTCATCAATCACCCTACCTGACATTGCCTTACTACCAATCATAGTCCCCTCTTCATCGGTAAAGACAATGACTTCAAAGGCATGGTTAAGCTGTATTTGTCGCTCACTAAGGACACGCACAACTTCCAGTCCTGCCAAGACTCCAAACGCTCCATCAAAGCGTCCTCCATTAGGAACGGTATCAATGTGAGAACCCGTCGCTAAGGCAGAAGCTTGAGGGAACTTTCCAGGGTATCTGCCAATAATATTTCCGGCGGCGTCGATCCGCACACTCATCCCAAATTCTACCATCCAGCGCTGCACAAACTTGCGAGCTTGAATATCTTCTAGACTATAAGCAATGCGCCGCACCCCACCTTCAGGAAGTTGACCAATTTGCGCTAAGCGAGCAATGCTCTGGGCAAGGCGATCTCTATTAACAAAGGGCGTTGAAATTAAGCTATTAACCATTTGGTATCCTTCAAGGCTAAATGCTGCGTGTTCCTAGTTGTCGACTAGCCATCAGTCAGTTAATTGTGAGAATTAACGCTAATCGTAAGTTAACGCATTAAGTAAGAATCATAAATGCACGCTATGGAAACTATATTATGACGTATGGCAATTGCAACCGCTTAATTTCCAAGAACAATTCACCTGCTAGAAACCCTCCAACTTGCTCATGAGTTCCTGTTGGTTGCATTTCAATAACCACCCCATTCCACAGTTCATAGCGACCGTAGCCATCTGGATATCAGCCTCCAAAGTCATCGGTTGAGGAACTGCTTGAACCATCACACTCACGTTTTTTGATATTTGCATCACCTTTAAATGTATGGCAAACACCTTCGAGCTATCAATAAAGGGCTTGTTCCTCCCAAAGGCAACACTGGACTTGTCCCCTCCGAAGAACCTGACTATGACTTTAAATCTAAAATCCTTGGCAAAGGTGGCGAGCGACGATTTCACGGCAAAATAGTAGAGGGCATCCTCCACTTCCCTGGAAAACAAACCACTCATTAGAGGGTTAGGCTTGTGACTGGCACACTTAAAAATCACCCGATCTGGCAGAATCTTAGCCAAACATTGAAGCAGCTTGACCCCAATCAAATTGCTGTTCAACATCTGCAAGCTTGTAATGCTCAAATCAATGACTACTGGGATGACGACAAATTTTATGAAGTCATTTCCTTTATCCAATTGCCCCATCCGGAGTTGACAAGTAGTTCCTGGGAGATCTTACCTGCCAGCACCGAAAATACTCATTGGTTGCAACTTAAATTTGCACTTACTATCAATCCCCCTGTTGCTTCAGACCCATCTCATGGGAATGCCCAATCTACAATTGGTGATTTAATCCTGATCTTAAATGAGGACTTAGAAGTGGTTGATGAAAACTGGCTCATTGATGTTCACTCTCCCTACGTCCTGTCTACTTAGTAAGATTTTTCAGGTGTGAGAGGGAAAAGGGCAATCACTCTAACGGAAAAACAATATGACAGAACACGTAAAACCCGGTAGGAGAGGAGAACTAATTTCATCCTCTACAAGTAGGGTTGCGACCAGCTTCAGAATTGCGGCTTGCCGTCGATAAACTTGAACTTGCTGCAAGCGGCGATCTGCAATCCAATACTCCTGCACTCCCTGTGATGCATACAACTTCAGCTTGACTTCCCGGTCGCGCCGTTCATTCTCTGCACCAGGAGAAAGCACTTCTACAATTAATTCTGGTGCTCCAGTCAGATGTTCTGCCTCATTAAGCAGAACACTAAGCCGTTCATTACTCACCCACACAACATCTGGAATCACATTGTCAACCTCTGAGAAAATGATTCCTGGCGACGTTGTGGCTTCCCCCAGCTTCGTTTCATCCGACCAGTGATTTAGTACCGCACAAATATTGTCAGCCACTTTTTGATGACTCCAGCGCGGTGCTCTGGTCATAAATAGCTCACCATCAATAATTTCGTAGCGGGTGCCGTTGTCAGGTAACAGCTCCAGATCTGCTACAGTCCAGCGAACCCGTTCGGTAGCTGACTGACTCATGCCAACGCTCTTTGAATGGGATGACAATATTCTATATGATGAGCATCTTGAGTGCGATCAGAGAAGATGTTTATGGGAATTTCCACAGTTAAGTTGGGTTTGTCTGCGGACACCGCCATCTCTCAACCGCGAGGGTACTCCCGATGTTTTTGGTGGGAGGACGCGAATAATGCGGGAGGCAGAGCCCTTCGGGTTCGCAGTCCCCTACGGAGGGAAACCCTCCTTCAGGGCTGTCTCACCACACCGCATTAACGCTTGCGGAATCGCGGACAGAATCGTTGAAACAATACGAAATCTGATAAATTTGATACATTCAATCCCAATTTACGTATTACAATTAATACATCTGAGCAGTGGCGGTAATACGCGGCGAGGATAAAACTGAACCAAGACATCGACGAAGTATGGGGTTGTGGGCACGAATCGTTGACCGCGTAAAACTTTGTGCGTAATTAGGTTGGACATGCATAATTTGTACTTGTTCAAAACGGCGGTGGGACTTATCGTCGCAGGCTGTGGAGGGCTTCCGAGCTGGGTCATTTGATTAGTCGGTGATTTGGTAAGGTCCGATGAAGCAGCAAGCTCCAACTCGCGAGAGGGAGAAGCCTCTACCATATCCGTTTTCTTTGGTGGAGGAGAACGTCACGTAGATCTAGATGCGCTCCACAAGGGAGGAGCTGTGTCAGGATTGTTGTGTTACCTCAACATAGATATGCTCCAATCGCACCGGCTGACGAGCAATTGAATCGAGAGCAATCCCGTCGAAACGAGAGATAATTTCTTTTAGTTCTAAATGCTCTGGGAGCCAAAAAGCGAGGTCATTGCCGTAGCGCCGATGGGTGAAACCCAATTCACGCGCACGAGCGATCGCTCTTTCCTCCTCCTGCGTTTGCACAACCACAATTTCTTGGGCTGGGATTCGTTGCTGCAACTGGGCTAAACTCCCCTCTGCCAAGATGCGACCATGCTTGAGAATCCCAATTTGCGCTCCAAGGCGCTCTGCTTCATCCAGTAGGTGAGTTGTCAGCAGGATCGTGATGCCCTGACTCTTTAGCTGCCGGATCAACTCCCAGATTTCGTAACGTGCCTCAATATCTAAGCCAGTCGTCGGTTCATCGAGAATAACTAATTTAGGCTGGTGAACAAGAGCGATCGCAATATTCAGCCGCCGCTTCATCCCACCACTGAGTGTTTCCACTGGACTTTTTGCCCGCTCTGTTAAGTTGACAGCTACAAGGCTTTCCTGCACCCGTTGCCGCCGCTCTTGACCCCGTAAGCCGTAGATTTGGGCAAAGAAATTCAGGTTTTCCTCACACGACAGAGTTTTATAAGCTAAAATTTCCTGCGGCGCTACACCAATTAACGGTTTTGTCGCCTCGCAGACGGGTTAATTGTTAATGGCAATCACACCACTATCAGCTCGCAGCAAATTACAGATAATATTGATGATTGTGGTTTTACCCGCTCCATTCGGCCCCAGTAACCCGTAAATTTCCCCAGTGCTGATGTGCAGCGTCAAATCCTGAAGAACTGTTCGCTTCCCGTAAGACTTACTTAGCTTCTCAATCCGCAGCACCGGCGTTACAACCTCCTTTCAACCATCAGCATTCGCCGGTAAGACAACCATCCTCCCCCGACCATCAAAATAGCAAACCCCAATAAAAACCAGAAGTGTAATGCAATCGACTCCAACCCAGCGCCCTGAGCAGACACCCCTACCAGCGCTTCGTTCATATGATAAATCGGATCGAATTTAGCAATTTTTAGTAGTGTTTTCGGAAACAAGGCTGTGGGCAGAAACGCACCTCCTAAAATTAATAAGGGAACCCCAAACGCCGCTACTAAAGAATTCACATCTTCAGTCCGACGAGCCAGCTGTGTACCCAAAATAAAGCCGACTCCTACGTAAGATATTATACTTAGTAAGATAATAATCCCTCCTAGTAGAAGCGAACCCTTAAATTTAGCTTCCCAAAATGCTGCAATACTATAAACCAAAAGTGCTTGACCAATGCCAATGCAGCTGTGAGCTAGAAAAATCCCTAGAAAGTAGGATGTGCCACTGAGTGGAGAGATAAACAAGCGCTTGAGCGTTTGCTGTTCGCGCTCTGACACCACAGTTGCCACACTACCACCCAAGCAGCTGAAAAACAGCGCGGCACCAACTAAGGTTGAGGGCGCAGCGTATTCAAAAGCCTGGGCTAATGACAGCTTGGCACGTTCTGCCAGAATAAACCCACTCAGTAGCAGGACAGAGACTGGAAAAATGCTCCAAAAAATCAGGCTGCGTCGCCGTCGCAACAGTTCTATTAAGATCCGCTGAGCTACAGCCAGCGTTTCATTCCAGTATTTCATTTGGCTACCATTTTTAGGTATATCGAGCTGGATTCAGCACATGCAAGGCACGTTTGTTTTTTACAACGCAACAATCAAACATACCTTGGTAAGAGTGAGGAAAGTTAATAGTTTTATGGTAAAGAAAGCAAAACGTGCGTTCTTTCTAGCAACGCTCTCAAGTTTGGTAGCTATAGGCGCAAAAGCAGATATCAAAAGTAAGCTGACCATTAAAGTCGATGGTTTAAACAGTCAGAAGGGTGAAGTCTGTCTCAAACTGTTTTCAGCTAGCTCAGGATTTCCCAACAGCAATAAAAGCGCTGTGGAACGGCAGTGTGTCAAAATAACCGACAATTCGTTATTCATTACGCTGAAGGACATTCCGTCTGGTAGCTACGCTGCTGCTGTCTTTCATGATGTGTACGGCGATCGCCAACTTCACCGTAATTCCCTTGGTATGCCTACAGAAGGATACGGATTCTCCAATAACCCAGTTGTTCACAATGGACCACCTAAGTATGGAGATTGCGTGTTTATAGTCGCAGGTTCCGACACTAGTATCAAAATTAAAATGAATTACTCTACTGGAAACTAGGGTTTAATCATACAGGATATCTTTCATCTTAATGCCATTCCATAATGAGTCAATTATCCAATTCGCCGCTGTCTCCAACCATCTCCCGCCGCACACTGCTTAAGTTATTCAGTGTTGGTGCTGTCGGAGGGATACTGGGATACTCTCGCTTCTCCAAGCCGCAGCCAGCTGTTTTTCAGCAAGATACCCTGGACCTACCACGTGATCTGAATCGACCAATGAGCGTTGTGGTAGTTGGGGCTGGACTAGCTGGACTAGCTTGTGCTTATGAACTCAGCCAGCGGGGTTTTACTGTTACCTTGTTGGAGCGATCACCCCAGTTGGGCGGAAAAATTTCTAGTTGGCCGATCCAGGTAGCGGGTGAAACGTTCATGATGGAGCATGGCTTCCATGGATTTTTTCCCCAATACTACAACCTCAATAGCTTAGTCAAAGAACTAGGCATCACTGAGAATTTTCAGTCTTTGAATTCCTACTCACTCGTCTATCGGGAAGGCAAGTACCAGCCGGAGGTGTTTCGCCCCAGTAGCTCAGCTTTTCCCTGGAATATTGTTGATTTGGCTATAGCCTCTCCCAATCGGCTGCGCTGGGGGATCAATCTAACTAAATGGGAACACTGGCAGGTTTTCCAAGCAATTACCGGGTTTCAGCGAGAGAGAAACTTCCAGCGTCTCGATCACCTATCGGTTGCTGAGTGGGTGCAGCAGGAGTTTCCACGAGGTTTATGTGACCTGTATTTTCTTCCGTTTGCGAAATCGAGCCTGAATGCACCAGACCAGATGAGTGTGGGAGAACTTATGCAGTTTTTCCACTTCTACTTTTTTGGCAACCCGGAGGGGCTGGCTTTCAACGGCACTCGGCAGGATATGGGTACAAGTCTGGTTCAGCCGATGGTAAGGGCAATCGAACACCAGGGCGGCAAGATTGTCACGGGTGCAACAGTAAGTGAAATTCACGCTCAACAAGGAAAGATTGATTTCCTCAGCTACCAGCAGGGGGACGTAGCGAATGATGTTGCCTTCTGGGTCAAGCACAACCCGGTTCTTACGAATAGTATAGAGCAAGTAGCTCCTATACAATATTTTGGTGCTGGCGATACCGTTTTTGCCGCAACATCTGAAGGAACGGAAGCCATTTCGTTGACCTGTACCCATCAAGGCTGTACGGTTGGACTGGCAGATGACGGAAAGTTTCACTGCCCCTGCCATGGAGCAGTTTTCGACCGTGAAGGGCGGGTGTTGAAAGGACCAGCGACTAGGGATTTGCCACGCTTCCAAGTGGTTCAACGTCAGTCAGACCAGCTGCAGCTGAAACCTTTCAGTCCGGAGTCAAGTCCTACTCCCAGACAACTGCTTAAGGCGGATTACTATGTTTTGGCAACCGATGTGCCGGGTGTGCAACAGCTGTTTAATCGAATCACCGGTGAGGTAAATCAGCAGGTGCGATCGCAGGTGGAAAAGTTGAGCGTAGCAGACCCCTTTGCCGTCGTCCGCTTTTGGTTTGACCGCGACTTTGACTGGGAACACAGTTATTTCACCACTCTTTCCGGCTATCAGTTAACCGATAGAATTACCCTCTACCACCGGATTCAGGAGCAATACATTAACTGGGCCAAACAAACCGGCGGCAGCGTGGTTGAGTTACACGCATACTGCTACAAAGAAAAAGACTTCCCAACCCAGCAAGCGCTGCTGACTACCTTTGAACAGGAGCTATACGAGATTGTGCCAGAGTTACGGCAAGCAACTATACTGCACCGCGAAATGGTCAACCAAAAAAACTTTTCTGGCTATCCCCCAAACAGCTATGCAGACCGACCGAAAACCAGCACGGATGTCCTTAACCTGTTGTTTGCGGGAGACTGGGTGAAGATGCCGTTTCCGAGTGGCTTGATGGAACGGGCAATTAGTAGTGGGTTGCTAGCGGCAAATGAGATTCTCCACCGCGAGGGGTTGCAGAGGCGATCGCTACTCTCAGTGAATCCGGAGGGCGTCTTGAAGATATGACTAGTGACCTTCGCTCCTGTGGCATCAATCCTAATCACTGGTATGTAGTTGCTCGTAGTACCGAGGTGATCCAGCCCTTAGGTGTTGTCCTTTGGAATCAACCGCTTGTCATCTACAGAGACGCTCACGGTAAGGTTCATGCCTTCGAAGACCGATGCCCTCATCGTCAAGTTAAGCTTAGTCATGGTCGCGTCATCGGCAACCAGTTGGAATGTGCCTACCACGGCTGGCGCTTTAGCTCAGTTGGTGAGTGTGTAGCAGTCCCCTACCTAGCAACCAACCAGAAACTACCCACCTGTAAGCTCCGTGCCCTACCCGTGCAGGAACGTGACGGCTTTATCTGGCTCTTTCCTGGGAACACCGCACTAGCCCAACTGCAAGCCCCATTAGGAGTTCCAGAGTGGGAAGACCTCAACTACATCGGCACTGTCTCAGTTATCAACTGCGCTGCCCACTACTCCTATCTGATTGAAAACCTGATGGATATGCACCATGGGCATCTGCATCACGATTACCAGGCTTGGGCTGAAGCAGTGCTTGAGAGTATTCACGAAGACGCTCGTCGGGTTGATGCCCACTATCAGGCTCAGAGCTATTACCGGATTGACAAAATCTGGTCTATCTCCCAGCTATTCTTCCCAGCCTTGCGGCGTCTCCACCCGGAACCTTTAAACGTCAGCTACATCTACCCGCACTGGGTTTCGATGCTGGGCGAAGACTTCAAGATTTACTGTCTGCTATGTCCGCGTACTCCGTTGGCGACTCGTGCTTATCTCATCCATTTCACCTCGCTAAATGCGTTCTGGCGCTTGCACAAGCTGCCGACTAGGTTTCGCCGGTTTGTGAAAAATAGTCTGTTCGGTTCGGCTCAAAAGCTACTCGATGGGCTGGTACGCCAAGATGTACAAATGATTGAGGAGGAGCAACAGGCGTATCTTAATCATCCAGAGCGGCGGAGCTATGAATTGAATCGGGCGCTAGTGAGTGTGCAACGGTTGATTAAGAATCAAGCAGATGGGCAAGCTGATTGAGCATTAAGTCACTAATTAGCGAGAATCTACAACGTTATTCAATCCCACGGGTTTTCGCCTCGGCTTAGAGTGAAAATCGGCCTAAGATCTAGTACAAATCCTTGCAGCACCTCCTCACCTGAGAGTGCTATGGGAGATTCTAAAATCTCAACAGCCTGACCCGGTCGATAGATCTCTACCCGCTGAGCCTGCGGATCAATCAGCCATCCCAAGCGAAGGTCATTATCAAGATATTCTTGCATCTTGTCTTGCAAGGACTTAAGACCGTCACTTGCCGATCTCAGCTCCAGTGCAAAGTCAGGGCACAGTGGCGGAAATCTTCGTTTTTGCTCTGGAGTTAGTACCTCCCAGCGATCGCGTCTTACCCAGCTAACGTCGGGGGAGCGAATTGCACTATTAGGAAGTTTGAAAGCTGTAGAGGAGTCGAAGAAATAACCTGACTGTTCTTGGGGATCATAAGCCCAGAAAGGACCATAGAGCTTGAAGTTTCGGTTGCCAGTTTCACCGCCGGTTGGAGCCATGATTAATAGTTCCCCCGTAGCCGTGCGCTCAAATTTCAAGTCGGGGTTATCACGGGTGACTTGCTCAAACTGTTCATCAGTCAGCGCCAGGGTAGGTTGCAGCGTGACAGTAAAGGTAGTCATAGTTGATCGCCTTTGAGCATAGAATCAGCCTAGCACCAGAAAGATCTTAGAAAAGTGTTTCTAAACTGGCGATCGCTTGCTTTCAAAATCATCAAACGCCTCACCACTCACCTTTTTCCCGCTGTCGAGTGGACCACTACTGAGGAGTTGGCACAGTGGCTCAACGATCCTGTAAAGCCACAGCCCCTTGTACTTGATGCCCGGAGCGAGGCAGAATATGCCGTCAGCCATCTCAAGGAGGCCGAGCACATTGATCCTGATCACCCCAACCTGGCAGCATTTTCAGGGGTTTCACAGGATACGCCTATCGTCGTGTACTGCTCTGTCGGCTATCGGAGTGCGGGAGTTGCCTCGCAGTTCGGACAGGTCGGATTCTCGCAGGTATACAATCTTGAGGGCAGCATCTTCCAATGGGCTAATGAGGGACGTTCAGTCTTCAAAGATGGCGACTCTACAATGCTTGTCCATCCCTATGATGCACTCTGGGGAAGACTGCTGAAGCCTCAATATCGCGCCCTGCTGACTCACGTCGAGAAGCAGTCGTCCTCCTCACCCTGAACAAAAAGGCCCTTACGAGTTTCTCTGGCTCCTCAACGCGGGGACCCCCCGAACTGGGCTGGTTCCTCAAGAGGTATAACCCCCTCCCGCAAATGGCTCCCCCTGACCCCTAACCCCTCTGAAATCAGCTGAGTTACTGGTGGAATTCCAGCCAAATCTAGAATTTGAGAGATTAGATCTTCTCGTTTCACCGCCATCATGTGGACGCCCTGACAAAGTTGACGTGCCAGATGGACTTGCTCAGCGGCAATTCTCATTCCTTCCTGGAGCGGGTCTGAAGCTTTTTCTAGTCGGTCAATAATGTGATCAGGGATATTTACACCCGGAACACACCGATTGATGAACTGGGCGTTTTTAGCCGATTTGAGCAGGAAAATCCCAGCCAAAATTGGCTTGCCAGTGTCAGCTGCAATTTTGTCCATAAACTTTTCCAGCCGGTCAAAATCAGTAATCAGCTGGCTCTGGAAAAACTGCGCCCCAGCTTCTAGTTTACGCTCAAATCGGCTTTGTAACCCTGACCAGCTAGCTAGTTGCGGATCGATAGCAGCACCAGCAAATAAGTCTGTAGCTCCATCAGTCAGCGGTTTGTCATTGCAGTCAACGCCGTGATTTAATTTATGCAGGATTCGCAGCAGCCGCACCGATTCCAGGTCAAATACACCCTTAGCGTCGGTATGATCACCCGCTTTAACTGGGTCACCCGTCAGGGCTAAAATATTGCGGATGCCGAGGGCATGGGCACCCATGAGGTCAGCTTGAAGACCAATGCGGTTGCGATCGCGGCAGGCCATTTGACAAATCGGCTCTATCCCATGTTGGAGAAGAATTATAGAGGCCGCCATCGGACACATCCGCAGCACTGCCCGACTGCCATCGGTAATATTAACTGCGTGCACTCGCTCCTTGAGTGTTTCCGCCATTTTCACCATTTGCGCTGGGTCGCCTCCTTTGGGGGGGCATACCTCGGCGGTAACTAAAAATTCGCCAGCCTGCGCGGCAGTGCGGAAGGAGCTAAGAGAGAGTGGGGAACTCGGGGTTCCCCCTGAGGATAAGGGGTAACGGAGAGTGGGCATCAGGTTTTTGATTTTGGATTAGTCGTTAATTTAGAACCTAAAATCTAAAATTGCTACAGGGGTACAGAATAACCTAGTGCAGATTTTACTTTACTTAGAGTTTCGTTGGCGATCGCTTCTGCTTTTTCTCGTCCATCGCGCAGCACGGACTCTAGATAGCCTTTATCATCCATTACCGCTTGATACTTTTCTTGAATTGGTTGGAGGGCAGTGATCGCAGTTTCCGTTAGCAAGGGCTTAAATTGCCCCCAACCCATATTTTCACACTCTGCTGCCACTTCTGGCTTGGTCTTACCAGCCAGCAGCATGTATAGTGTCAACAAATTGTTGCTCTCTGGTCGTTCTGGGTCGTCAAACGTCAAACCCCGGACTGGGTCAGTTTTACAGCGTTTAATTTTGTACTGAATTTGATCCGGTGTGTCTAGCAGATTGAGCCGACTCAATTCTGAGGGATCAGATTTCGACATTTTGCGAGTGCCATCCGTCAAACTCATTACTCGTGCACCCTCTGCCCGAATCAGCGGCTCCGGCAACTTCAAAACTGGCTGATGACGACAAAATTGGTGATTGAACCGGGCGGCAATGTCACGCGTAAGTTCCAGGTGTTGCTTCTGATCTTCACCCACAGGTACTTTATCAGCTTTGTAAAGCAAAATATCTGACGCCATCAGCACTGGGTAATCTAACAAACCAGTGTTAACATTTTCCCCCTGCTTCACAGCCTTTTCTTTAAACTGGATCATGTCTTCCAGCCAGTTGAGTGGCGTGATGCAGTTAAGTAGCCAGGTCAGTTCACTATGAGCAGGGATATGCGACTGCACAAAAATGCTGGAGTAACTCAAATCAATCCCACACGCCAGATAGAGGGCGGCAATAGTATAGGTATCAGCCGCAAGCGTAGCCGGATTGTGGGGTGCAGTAATGGCGTGTAAATCGACCACACAGAAGAAATTTTCGTACTGGCTCTGTCCTTCTACCCAGTTGCGAACGGCTCCTAAGTAGTTACCTAGATGCAAATTGCCGGTTGGTTGAATTCCAGATAAAACGCGCTGCCTCGCCATAAATTTTGTAACTTAACTAGCTGAAACCTGCTTGATGGTTTCGTTAACGAAACTGATTTAACTTAGACTTCCCCGCCTCAGAGTCCTGTAATTATAGAGCGTAAGTACCAAATTAAGGTATTGTTCAGCTTAGATTAATAAAGATTTGACAAAGTCTAAGTTTTTTTGCAGTAAGTAGCAGTATTCTTGAGTTCAAGTATATTTTATCACGTCCAAAGTAAAGATTTATGCATTTTGTGCCATAGCTATGCTACAAAAAACCGGGCTAACCAAACGTAGGTTAGCCCGTAACCCTAAGGGGCTCTAGCGAATAAGGTTAAGTACATCACGTACACTATAGCCAGCTAGATCCCAAAGTAGATAAGCAAGAAATTAGATCGTAACTGGGTACTGGGAGAGCTCACCACTAGCTACATTGTCATTCCCGTTCAGCTGGGAATCTAACGTCTGCGTCCGTACAGAATTAGGGTCAGCCCAAAGAATTAACCTCGGCTCATAGGGACTAGATAGGTATTCGTGTTTCGGCAACACTCGCAGCGACAAACCCTGCAAACCAGAGGTAGTGTAGGTGATGTTTGCCGTGTAAATGCTACAGCCGGATTCATCCTGTCCTTGGCAGTCCATGACCACCGTTGCCCCATTAACAATCTCCCCCGTAGCGTCGACGGAACCCTGGTAGAGTTCCATTTGCACATCGTCTGGGGTCAGAAAGTTTAAATTAACCTTTGCTTTCACGGCGATGGTTTGGTTCACCTGAATCTCAGCTGGCTCAGAGATGTCAACCTCTTGGATTTTGATGTTGAACCAGTGTTCAGCCAAATTTGCTCTCCAATGGGCTAACTCCTTAGCTGAGTTATATTGCTTGGCACTTAAGGCGTGGTAGCGATCGCTAGCCGGGAAATAAGCCCGCAGGGCGTACTCTCTCACCATCCGTGCCGTATTAAAAAACGGGCAATTCAACCGAATTGCCGCCTTCATTTTGGCAATCCACTGGCGGGGCAGTCCCTCAGCATCCCGGTTGTAGAACAAAGGTGCCACTTCTTGCTCGATCAAGTCGTACAGGGCATTTGCTTCCACCTCATCCTGATAAGTCGGGTCGTCATAATTTTCCCCGTGCCCAATTGCCCAACCGGTGCGGGCATAATCAGCCTCGTCCCACCAGCCATCCAGCACACTCAGGTTTGGCAATCCGTTCATCGACGCTTTCATCCCGCTCGTGCCAGACGCTTCCCGTGGACGGCGAGGCGTGTTGAGCCAGACATCACAACCCGCCACCAGCAGTCGGGCTATATGGATGTCGTAATTCGGGACAAACATTACCTGCTTTTCAAATCCTTGTTTTCGGATGAAGTGAATAATCTCGCGAATCAGTTCCTTGCCGGGAATATCCTTAGGATGGGCTTTACCGGCGAAGATGAACTGCACCTTCCAGTCTTTATTCCCAACCAGAATTCGCTTGATCCGCTCCACGTCGTGCGTCCACAACGTTGCCCGTTTGTAAGTGGCAAAGCGACGGGCAAAGCCAATTGTTAAGACGGAGGGATCGAGGGCTTCCTGGGCTTGAGTAATTTCAGCGGAGGAAGCACCGCGATCGCGCAGAGTTCTCACTAGATGCTCTCGCACATGCACAACCATATCCAAGCGACAGCGCTCGTGATTGCGCCACAACTCCTCATCCGGAATCGCGTCCAGTCGCTCCCACAATTGGTTTTCCACTGGTGCTGATGACCAGTTTGGCCCCAGATAGCGGTCATAAAGCTCCTGAGTCGATTTGGCAACACAACTACGGGCATGGACACCATTGGTAATTGCCGTAATCGGTACTTCCTCTACCGGCAGATTCCGCCACAGACCTTGAAACATCTCTCGCGACACAGCACCATGCAGTTGGGCAACACCATTGGTAAACGTAGCCATCTTAAGTGCCAGAACCGCCATACTGAAAGGCGCAGTTAAATCACCGGTGTTCTCGCGCCCTAGAGCCAAAAGTTGGTCTTTTGACAAGCCAAAGGTGTCTGCGTAGTGCCCCAGGTAGTACAGGATTTTATCGGGGGGAAACAAGTCAATCCCAGCAGGCACTGGCGTGTGAGTTGTAAAGATATTACTCGAAGCGACTATCTGTCTAGCTTCGGCAAAATTCAAGCCATCTTCTTGAATCAACATGCGGATGCGCTCCAGCGCCAAAAACGCTGAGTGCCCCTCGTTCATGTGGTACGCCGTTACCTTCAGCCCCAGTGCCTTCAGCATTTGCACGCCACCAATACCCAGCATGATTTCCTGGTGAATGCGCATATCAATGTCGCCACCGTACAGCTGGTCTGTGATGTTTTGGTCGTAAGAATTGTTGGGTTCGATGTTGGTGTCGAGCATGTACAGAGGCACTGTTCCCACCTGCACTCGCCAAACTCTGGCGTAGACGGTGCGACCTGGATAATTGACTGCAATCCGCAGTTCTGAACCGTCGCGATCGCGCTCTAGGTGCAGAGGCATGTTGTAGAAGTCGTTAATCAAGTAGCGTTCCTGCTGCCAGCCATCGGCATTGAGATACTGAGCGAAGTAACCTTGCTGGTAGAGTAAGCCCACTCCCACAAGCGGTAGCCCCAAATCGCTGGCAGATTTAAGGTGATCACCTGCCAGAACGCCTAAGCCCCCAGAGTAGATCGGCAAGCAATCTACCAGACCAAATTCGGCGGAGAAGTAGGCATAGCATTCACTTGAAGAGTCAGAAGTTGAATTTCCTATATCCTCCTGACTCCTATTCTTGTCATACCAGGTGCGCTCTTGCAGATATTGGTCTAATTGGCGGACTGCCCGGTCCATTTGAGCTAGGAAACCTTCGTCTTCCGCAGCTTCCTGTAGCCGTGCTTGACTAATGGTACCTAGCATCAGGACGGGGTTATGGTGACTAGATTCCCAAAGGTCAGGATCCAATCGGCGAAACAAGTCCTTGGTTTCGACGTTCCAATCCCAGTGCAGGTTATACGCTAGCTGCCGTAGGGGCTCGAGTCGTGGCAGTAACGAAGGAGAGATGTTGAATGTGCAAATTGGCTGCATCGGTCGGTAGAATCTCCAAGTGTAGCTATCGCTATTGTCTACCTGGTTCTGCCACTAGTTGCAACTCTTGATTGAATAGATGATCTGGGATTTCTCTATGAGTCGTACCGTAGAACTGCCCTAAGTTGGCTTGAGTCTGGCTTAAGCGAAGTTCAAGTAGAGAAGCAGTTGCAGGTCGAGAGGAAAAGTAGTTCTTAAGAAAACCAATACTAATGCTTTAAGCACTTTTACCAAAATATCACCAGTTTTTGCCACAAAAAGTACTTCTTTCAATCCAACCTTTTTTATTACTTCAACAACGTAGATTCCAACAGAAGCGCGCTCACAAGAGAGCGACTGATGTGTTCAATGATGGGTTTGAGTGAAATTGCGTCGAGTACTATCTATAATAAGTATTATTATCAATTATGGCTACTGAAGTGCGGTTGATTGTTGATTGTTAAGAGCAATAAGCCTTATTGCTCTTAACCACTTACGTTGATATATATCAACCAGTAGAAAGATTCTTTACTGTTTAACTTTGGTTTAAATCTTATTACCAGGAAGCCCAAAATAATTATGAAAACTTATCAAGCGTAAAATAATGCCTATTACTCCCCACAACGAGCGTCACTTCACGTCATCAGAACTAGTGCGTGATGTTGTCATTGGTATGTCTGACGGACTGACAGTTCCTTTCGCACTAGCAGCAGGCTTATCGGGAGTTGCTGCGTCTACTGGGATTGTCGTGACTGCCGGACTCGCTGAGATTGCCGCCGGTTCAATTGCCATGGGGCTGGGCGGGTATCTAGCAGCCAAAACCGATCTTGAACACTACGTGACTGAGCGACGGCGAGAATTCCGAGAGATTAATGAGATGCCAGCCCAGGAGGCGCTGGAGGTAGCTGAGGTGTTCCAGGGCTACGGTCTAACTCCTGAGCAAGTTCGCCCTGTAGTGGCAGCGCTGCGTGCTAATCCTGTACAGTGGGTAGATTTCATGATGCGCTTCGAGTTAGGACTAGAAGCTCCTGACCCGCGTCGCGCTTGGCAAAGTGCCCTAACCATTGCCTTTTCCTACATTGTCGGTGGGCTAATTCCACTCTCACCCTACTTATTGTTGCCCAGCACATCAACCGCCCTACGAGTTTCAGTTGGAGTGACGCTAGCCGCCCTATTTTGCTTCGGCTACGTTAAGGGGCGCTTTACCGGCACCAACCCGCTACGTGGAGCTAGACAAACCGTTTTAATTGGTGGTTTATCAGCAACAGCAGCCTTTGTCATCGCCCGAATGTTTAAATAGTGTTCAACCTCTTGGACATCTAAAAGTTTTGTTGAATGTACGTGAGGATACCACGTGCGATCGCTTGAGCCATTTGACTTTGGTAAGCTGGGCTTGCAAGTCTTGGAGCATCCTCAATGCCGGTCACATAACCGGTTTCCACTAAGATTGCCGGGATCGAGTTGTTTCTCAACACATAAAACCTCGCGTGTCGCACCCCCCGGTCTGGCTCGTCTATGCTCTGCAAAATGCTCTTTTTGACCGTCTGGGCTAGACGCAAACCGTTTTCAAAGTAATACACCTCTAGTCCATTCACATCCGGGCGGTTATCAATTGAATTAGCATGGATACTGACAAACAAGTCAGCATTCAGACGCTGGGTCATTACAACTCGTGGTCCTAGATCTACAAAATAATCAGCCGTGCGAGTCAGAACCGCTTGCACACCGTGTTGCTCTAGTATCGCCGCTACCTGTTGACCAATCGGTAAAATGATGTTCTTTTCTTGCAATCCCCCAATGCCAACGGCTCCAGAATCTTTGCCTCCATGTCCTGGATCAATAACTACGAGGATGCGCTCCTTTAGCACACGGGGTTGCTGGGATAGCGGCGTCTGGGTGCTTAATGCTGGGTCGTGTTGGGAAGAACTGGGAGTTTGGGGAGGCGGCATCAACACTGTAGAAGTGCCTTCATTTGAGCTCGGCGGCTGTAGTGGGGAGGTTTGGGTGGCTAGTGCTGGGTCGTGTTGGGAAGGACTAAGGGTTTCTGAGGGGGGTACTAACGCCGTAGAAAAACGTTGTAACTGTAGGGATAAAAGCTGGACACTAAGCTGATCAATTGACCCAATCCGCACACCAGCAGCTGGCTGCATCAAAATCACGACAGTCCGCGGACCGGACTGCTGCAAGCGCACTCGCAGTAAAGGACTGTTGGTATTAAGAGTTGGTTCTTTAACTGTGCTCCCGAGCTGGGCGTTGTCAATGGTAATGCGATAGAAGCCAGTTGAGGGGTCCCAACCGCTGTTGTAGGTTAAATGTTGAGAAGCCCTAATCAGCAGCAGCGCCCGATCAAGAGACAGTTCTACGGACTGAATCGTTGCCACACTAGGTGGTTCATAGGCCGGGGTTGGAGCGATTAAGGGGGAATTTTGGGCGCTGGGCGCTGGGCTTGGAGCTGGAGAGCCATCAGACGGAATTACTCTGAAGATTTTCCGTAGATCTGAGGCACTAGACGCCAGTCCCATCGGCTGACGAGGCGGTAAGTTGGGACTAGGCAAGTTAGATGCAACTGTGTAAGGCAACGGTAATTGTACCCTCCACTGGCTAGGAGAAGCACCTCGGAATTGTACCCGATTTGGATTTAGCGTATAACCCGGATTCAATTCAATCACTAATCGCGTCGTCTGCTCGTCAAATTGTCCGACCCGTAACGAGCTAATCGCTCCGCCAACCGACTGCATCAATGTCGGTCGATCCAGGGTTGTTCCTGGTAAATCAATCACTAAGCGAGTCGGGTTAAAAACCAGCTGTGCTTTGGGTTGAACTGCTCCATCTGTCCTAAAATCCAACCGGTTCTGATTGGCATTAAAGTGCCAAAATTGTAGCCTCGCCGCATTAGCGGGGGACGATAGCAGAAAGGTACTTAAGCTACTGGCTAGTAGCCAGTGAGATTTCACAGTGCTTTACCCTCGATAGAGTTCATTTCAGGCAGTCAACCTCTACTTATGTTGGCTCTTTTCTCCCCACCACTAGCTTAAATCTGCTATGAAGTGGAAATTCATCGCCTTAGCTCGGGATAGTGAAAGATTAAGCTTAATTGTATAGAGAAAAACATTACTCAAAAAAGTATAGCAGACTAAAAGGGGACTTTACTTCTAGCTTATACATCACCATATCACAGTTAAAACTATTAATAATTACCTCGTTTTTCCCTTTACTTTTCTCCCTTTAATTTTATTTAAATATAATAATAAATGCTGCTATCAGTATATAAACTGGTGAGCTGCTTAGCCCGTTAGCCTATGTAGTAAGCCATCCCCTATAGCTACAGCTAGGGACGTGGAATAAAGATGTCTATAGTGCATGCGATCGCTCCAACCAGATATTTCTTCTCCATAAACAAATTCAGGGGTTTGTACCTCTTCACTTACGACTTATTTTGATCAACCGCGACCGAATAGTGGCCTGATAGGTAGCATTATCCAGACCCCCAGAGCCGGCCAGATTGTTCTGGGCAATCAGTTGGTTTAGGGTGCGAATCCGGTCAGGCGTAGCCGGGTGCGTACTCAAGAAGGCGGGAACTGATCTAGAGTTAAGCAGATTTTTCAGAAACTCCGGTAGCGCACTGGGAGCGTAGCCAGCTTTGGTGATGGTGAATAGCCCCAGATGGTCAGCCTCAAACTCGTTTTGACGGCTCCCAGGTAGGTTCAAAGCTAGCTGTACCCCGAGATTGACAGCGGCGCTCCGGTCTAGTCCAGCCGCGCTGGCAATTCCAGATTCGATAGCTTGCTGCCGCATCTGGGAGATTAAGTGACGCGCCCCGATGTGACCCATTTCGTGACCGACGACACCGGCCACCTGGGCTTCATTGGCTGCCGTGGCCAATAGTCCGCTAGTGACGTAGACATAGCCTCCCGTCGTGGCAAAAGCATTGACTTGCTTGTCCTGGACCACCTGAAAATGATAGGGGATGTTGGGACGCTTGCTGTAGCGGACTAAACGCTGGCCTACCCGATCTACATATTTGGCAGTCACAGGGTCATCAAGTACGTGGAACTGACTGCTGATGATCTCCTGGTTCATCCTGCTGCCCAGAGCAATTTCCTGCTGGTCAGAAAGGTTAGACAACTGGATAACCTGAACGCCCTGTAATAACAGATCAAACAGCGAGGCATCTGCAGGCAAAGCATAGGATACAGCCCAGATACTTGATGCCACCATCAGTGAGACGAGCGGCAATACCCATTTCGACCGGCTCAGTCGACGGCACCTCAAAAATGTCAAAAAGCGATTAATCATAGCAGTAGCAGGGCGTACTAGCGTTGAACCAGACGTTAGGGAGGCTATTCAGGTTCCCATCGTGAAGGGGGAGTAGGGAATGGTGAGCGGGCAGTGGTGAAGAAATCTACTCCCTACTCCCTCTTCAGGCGAGTGGTTCAAAAAAAGACAATATCACTTCTGCTAGAGCAGCTGGATACTCCTCATGAAGTCCTAGGGCACCGGGAAGACGCCGCGTCTGCACTCCTGGCAAGGTAGCCAACACGTCCATTTCTGCCCGTGATTTGGATGGAACTTGCTCACCAATAACTACCATCACTGGTACTGGCAAGGGCTGAAACCAAGCGAGAAAATCAGCTTGATTTTGCACCGGGTCTAAAGCGCCGGTGACAAATGCAGCTGAGCCAAATCGCGCACCCAACTGTTGAGTGGTTTGCCATTTCTGCTGGATGAAGCTAGGGGTTACAAGAGCTGGATCAGCGTAGACATGGCTTTGATACATAAAGCGCAGGAAGGCTGGTGTCGTGTTCAGTTTGTAGAGGGCTTGACCAAGAATCGGCGATCGCACCAGCTGTTTGAGAATTTCATACGATCGATGCTCACCCATCCCTGTAGGAAGAGGACCGCGCCAAGTGGGAGCGGCCAAAACCACCCGCGACCAAACATTTGATTGTTGCTGAGCCAGATGCATGACATAACCAGCAGCGTGACCGGCAGCAACTACAGCGGCTGGGGTAGCAAAAATTTTGGCAAAATCTCCCAGGAATTGTTTGTATAACGCCGGACAGTAGTCTAGAGGTGGGCGAGAGGATTGACCAAATCCTGGCCAGTCAACTGCAACAACTCGAAATTGGGGAGCCAATAACTCTGCGATTCCCCGCATTTCCGACCGAGTGGAAACGGTGCTAAAAGCTGGGAGGAGCAATACTGGCGTTCCCTGCCCCAAAGTTTCATAAATCACCCGCAGCTGCTGCCCTTCCCAGTTCCACAGGTATTCCTCTACAACGCCCCCAATGCCGTTGTTAGTGTTGGGAAAAATAGTATAAGTAGTCACAGCCATAATTACTATAGTACTAAAGTTTACTATATCTATGGCAGTCCTATCTGAGTTGTAAAAACTATTTTTTTACAAACCGCCAAGAACGCCAAGAGCACCAAGACAAAAACAAAGAATTTCATGAATCATCTAGGAGTGCTATGTGATGCTAGATGGGCAATCCTTAACGGTTGATTTTGCCAAAGAAAAAGAGGATGGGTATCGGCGGATCTACTCGCGCTCACCATTACTCAACAACCTGAAAGCTGGCTGGAAGGGAGTCTACTTTGCCTATGACTATCTTCCACCTGGAGAATCTCCTGAAATCATTGCCAAGCAGCATGGGGTTGGCATTTTTGTTGATATGCCAACCCCTGCTCAAGCCGAACGAACAATTGATGGACAATTCCGTCGGGAACAGGTGAGCCGGGGAGATATTGTGATTTGTCCGGCAAATGTAAGTAATCGTACTCGCTGGAATGCGGCTGGAGGGGTGGTTCTTCTTGGGCTCGAACCGACGATTTTCACTCGTGTTGCCTACGAAGTTGGCGCTTCTGATAGTATTGAACTCGTACCGCATTTTGCTATGTCAGATCCGTTGGTCTATAGGATTGGCTTAGCTCTTAAAACAATTCTAGAAAGTCATGGTCCAGCCAGTCGCCTCTATGCAGAAACAATGACCAATGCATTGATGGTTCATCTGTTGCAATATTATTCTGCCCAACGACCGACTTTACGAGATTACTCTGGGGGATTACCAAAACACAAGTTGCGACAGGTAATTGATTACATTCATGCTCACCTAAGTCAAGATTTAAGTTTAGAAGAACTCGCAGCGATTACTCAAATAACTTCCCACTATTTCTGTGAACTGTTCAAGCAATCGATGAATATAACTCCGCATCAGTATGTCATTCAGTGCCGAACTGAACGAGCTAAGGAATTGCTGCATCAGGGTGTATCGATTGCAGAAGTTGCTAAGCACGTTGGCTTTGTGGATCAAAGCCATTTCCATCGCCATTTCAAACGTTTAGTTGGCATGACGCCTAAAACGTTCCAACAACAGTTTAAAACCTGAAAATAGTAGTATGTCACTACAATTTTCAGAATCAAGATATAGGAAAAACGTACAAAAATCGGAAGAACATACAAGACAATCCCGTATCTGTTTCTCATACTAGGCAATAAAGCCACTGTGTGATTAAAGGGTTTAATAGTAGTTGTATGGGAATGATTGAAACTAAAACTGATCCGATGGTGATCAATATGGGTCCCCATCATCCCTCTATGCATGGATGTTTTCGGATTATCGTCACCCTTGATGGCGAAGACGTGGTAGATTGCGAACCTGTAATTGGCTATCTACATCGGGGCATGGAGAAGATTGCTGAGAACCGCACCATTACCATGTACATTCCTTATACCAGTCGATGGGACTACTATGGCGGCATGTTCAACGAAGCAGTCACCGTCAATGCTGTCGAGAAACTTGCCAACATTGAAGTCCCAAAACGTGCTAGCTACATTCGAGTCATCCTGCTAGAGCTAACTCGAATTGTGAATCATCTACTGTGGTTGGGACCGTTTGTAATGGATCTTGGCTGTCAAACGCCTTTCTTCTATACGCTGCGCGATCGCGAATACATCCTTGACCTATTTGAAGCCGCTACAGGCTATCGCATGGTCAATAACAACTATTTCCGGGTGGGTGGAGTCGCCGTCGATCTGCCCTACGGTTGGATTGATAAGTGTGAGGACTTCTGCAACTACTTGCCACCTAAAATTGATGAATATGAAAAATTGATTACCCACAACCCCATTTTTCGTCGTCGTATCGAGGGAATTGGAGTTCTCGGGAGCATCCCACTTTGGCAAAAACATTATGCGACATCTAATGCGCCATTGAGATAAACACATCGCAGTGTCAGCATTTGGTTAACATTTTCGGCTTTCCATTGAGCACCGGATAGTTTGAGCCT
>JAABUQ010001525.1_pt1 | contig 49415 bp, 48 predicted proteins | sample 5560001 | NCBI WGS metagenome assembly JAABUQ01 (sample SAMN10711888, study PRJNA513371) | rock metagenome | isolation source: Antarctica rocks | place: Antarctica: Victoria Land, Finger Mt nord | collected 2015-12-18
CTGACTCGGGACGCCGTGCCTCGGTGCTGCCCGGCAGTGACGATTATTGCCAGCGTGTGGCCGCCCAGACTCAGCCCCCGACGTCACATGGAACGGAGTGGCGAATTCCGGCGAGCTGTACTAGTAGGGACGCGGCTGGTAATATGGCTGCGGCCGCTCCTGGTAATACGATTCCGGCTGCTGCTGGTAATACGGACGGCTCGGCGTCGTCGCCGCACCGCCCAGCGCACCCAGGCCGCCGCCAGCCACTGCGCCGATGGCAGCCCCGCGGCCGCCGCCGGCGATGCCGCCTAGCGCTGCGCCGCCCAGTGCGCCGAGGCCTGCGCCACCCAGGGCGCGCTGGCCGGGATCATACGGGTCGCTGCAGGCGGACAGGCCCAGGCCGGAAATCAGGGCCAGGCTCAATGCGATCTTCTTCATGGTTACGTTCCTTAAGGTGTTTCAGTAGCGGCGCGGCGCGGTGACTGCCCCGCCAACTGCGCCGATGCCGCCGCCGATCAGCGCGCCTGTTCCGGCATTGCCGCCAGAGATGCCGGAGACCGCGGCTCCGGTGCCGGCGCCCAGCAACCCACCAGTAACGGCCCGGGTGCCTGGCGTTTCCCCGCAAGCCGAAAGCATCAGGGCCAGCCCAGCAATCAGGGCAGTGCTCGCAATCATTCGCATAGGCTGTTCTCCGCAATCATGCATTAAGGCACTAGCACCTGACCCTAGGTTCGATGCGTGTCCGAATCGTGGCAGTCCTTAGACTCACGATTACTTGATTGATGGTTTTTGCTGGCAGAGGGCGGGCCTTGATGCGGGACCTGCCCACGGCTAAGCCAAGCTGGGCGGCGGCGGCTGACCCCGACACGCCAGCCGCCCGCCTTCTCCGACCGTCATCCCAGGGGTTCAATCGCATGTTCGGACGTTTGCTGGGGATGATGTCGGCTGACATGGCCATAGACCTTGGGACCGCCAATACGCTCGTCTATGTCAAGGGCCGCGGCATCGTGCTTGCCGAGCCCAGCGTGGTCGCCATCGCCGATGTGCGCGGCAAGAAGCAGGTGCTCGCGGTGGGCGAGGAGGCGAAGCTGATGCTTGGCCGCACGCCTAGCAACATCAGCGCCATACGTCCGCTGCGTGACGGCGTGATCGCCGACTTCGAGGTGGCGGAGGAGATGATCAAGCACTTCATCCGCAAGGTGCACAACCGGCGCGGCTTCGCCAGCCCGCTGATCATCGTCTGCGTCCCCAGCGGCTCCACCGCCGTCGAGCGCCGGGCGATCCAGGAATCCGCCGAAAGCGCCGGCGCCCGCAAGGTGCTGCTGATCGAGGAACCGATGGCCGCGGCCATCGGCGCCGGGCTGCCGGTGACGGAGCCGTCGGGCAGCCTGATCGTGGACGTGGGCGGCGGCACGACGGAGGTCGCGGTGATCTCGCTCGGCGGCATCGTCTATGCCCGCAGCGTCCGGGTCGGCGGCGACAAGATGGATGAGGCGATCATCAGCTACATCCGGCGCACGCATAACCTGCTGATCGGCGAAAGCTCGGCCGAGCGGATCAAGATGGACATCGGCGCCGCCACCCCGTCGCACGACGTGGACGACGGTCCCTGGCGCGAGGTGAAGGGCCGCGACCTGATGAACGGGGTGCCGCGCGAGATCCTGGTCGGCCAGCGCCAGATCAGCGAAAGCCTGGCCGAGCCGGTCAGCGCCATCGTCGAGGCGGTGAAGGTGGCGCTGGAGAACACGCCGCCGGAGCTGTCTGCCGACATCGTGGACAAGGGAATCGTACTTACAGGCGGCGGCGCGCTGCTATATCGTCTGGACCAGGTGCTGCGTGAGGCGACCGGCCTACCAGTGGTTGTGGCGGAGAACCCGCTGAGCTGCGTGGCGCTGGGGACCGGGCGGGCGTTGGAGGAGATGAAGCGCCTCCGCAATGTGCTCACCTCGATGTACTAGGGATTGGTTAACGCAGGGGGGTGTGCAGAGGTGATCCGGCTGTCCATCCCCGTCCGCCAGGCGCTGGCCCGGCTGACCCTGCCGGTGCTGATCGCTGCCTCGCTTGGCCTGATGCTGCTGGGCAAGGCCGACGCGGGTCTGACGGAGCGCAGCCGGATGGCGCTGGCCGACGCGCTGGCGCCGATCTTCGCCGTCGTGGCCGAACCGGTCGCCACAATCTACCGCATGGCCGCCGGCGCCGAGGACCTGGTGGACGTACGCACCGAGAATGCGCGCCTAAAGGCGGAAAACGAGCAGCTCCGCCGCTGGCATGCCGTCGCCCTGGCACTGGATGCGGAGAACGCGCAGCTTAAGGCCAATTTGCGCTGGATCCCTGATTCGGCGCCGTCCTACGTCACCGCCCGCGTCGTCGCCGACGCTGGCGGCGTCTATGCCCGCGCCGTGCTGCTGTCGGTCGGCCCGAACCATGGCCTGACCAAGGGCCAGATCGCGCTGGACGAGAGCGGCTTGGTCGGGCGCATCACCGAGCTGGGCAACCGCAGCGCCCGCGTGCTGCTGATCACCGACATGAACAGCCGCATTCCGGTGACGCTGGAAGGCAGCCGCGCCCGCGCCATCCTGGAGGGCACGAACAACGGCCGCCCGCGCCTGGTCCATTGGCCGGAGGGGGTGATGCCGGTCGAGGGTGAGCGGGTCGTGACCTCCGCCGAGGCCGGCGCCTTCCCGGCGGGGCTGCCGGTGGGCGTCGTGCATTACAGCGCCAGCAACGCCGCCGAGGTGGCGCCGGCGGCGAAGCTCGATCAGTTGGAGATCGTCCGCATCTTCGACTACGGCTTGCGCGGCGTGGCGCCGCCGGAGTCCGCGGCCCGGCCGGCCGACAGCCGGGCAGACCGGCGGCGGTAAGGGCATGAGTCCGCAGCGCACCCCCGGCATACGCCCGCGCCCGACCCTGTGGCGGCAACTGGATGCGGCGTCGCGCGCGGCCTTCCCGGCCGCATTCACGGCGCTGCTGCTGCTGATGCTGGCAGCCCCCCTGCGCATGCCGGGCCAGGCGCAGCTGCAGCCGGCGGCGGCGCTGGCCTGCGTGTTCTTCTGGTCCTTGTTCCGCCCGGCCTCCATGCCGCCGCCTGCGGTGTTTGCATTGGGGCTGCTGTCCGACCTGCTAGGGCTGGAGCCGCTGGGCATCAACGTGCTGGTCCTGCTCATCACCCACGGCCTGGCGGTGCGCTGGCGCCGGACCCTGACGCAGCAGGGGTTCCTGCTGGTGTGGCTGGCCTTCGTCGCCGTGGCCGCGGGGGCGGCGGCGCTGGAATGGTTGATGACGGGCCTGCTCACCTTCCGCCTGCTGCCCGGCGGCGCGGCGCTGTTCCAGTTCGCGCTGACCGCCGGGCTGTATCCGCTGCTGGCCACCCTGTTCATCCGCGCCCACCGCGGCCTGGCCAATCCGGAGCAGGCGTGAGCACCCCGCGTCCGTCGTTGCCGCGGTGCTGCGCGCCTCGCAATGACGGTGCTCCCGAGTGCCGGATGGTGCGCCGGTGAGTAGACTCAACAAGGAGAACAAGCGTACCGGCGTGTTCACCCGCCGTGCCCTGCTGATGGGCGCCGGCCAGGTCGGCATACTCGGCATGCTGGCGGCCAAGCTATACCAGGTGCAGGTCGTCGAGGGTGAGCGCTACGCCACCCTTGCCGAAAGCAACCGCATCAGCGCCCGGCTGATCGCGCCGCCGCGTGGGCGCATCCTGGACCGCTTCGGCGCCGTGGTCGGCGGCAACCGGCTGAACTGGCGGGCGCTGCTGACTGCGGAGCAGGCGGAGGACGTGGACGGCACGCTGGACAGCTTCGCCCGCGTCGTGCCGCTGGCCGACCACGAGCGCGCGCGCATAGACCGCGAGCTGCGCCGCCGCCGCCGCTTCATCCCCCTGGTGGTGCGCGAGTTCCTGACCTGGGAGGAGATGGCGCGCATCGAGGTCAACGCCCCCGACCTGCCCGGCGTCTTCGTGGACGTCGGCACCAGCCGCCTGTATCCGGAGGGGCCGGCGCTGGCGCATGTGGTCGGCTACGTGGCGCCACCGAGCGAGGCGGATATGGGCGACGACCCGATGCTGGCCCTGCCCGGCATACGCATCGGCCGCAACGGCATGGAAAAGGCGCAGGACCTGAAGCTGCGCGGGCGCGCGGGCGCCATCCAGATGGAGGTGAACTCGGTCGGCCGCATGATCCGCGAGCTGGACCGGCAGGAGGGCACGCCGGGCAAGGACCTGGGCCTGACGATAGACGTGGGCCTGCAGAACGCGGTGCTGCGCCGCCTGGGCGACGAGAGCGCGTCGGCCGTGGTGATGGATTGCCGCAACGGGGAGGTGCTGGCGATGACCACCAATCCCTCCTTCGACCCCAGCCTGTTCAACTCCGGCGTCAGCCAGGCGCAGTGGGTCGCCTGGACCAACAACCGCAAGGCGCCGCTCATCAACAAGGCGGCGAGCGGCCTGTATGCGCCGGGCAGCACCTTCAAAATGGTGGTGGGCATGGCCGGTCTGGAGGCCAAGACCATCACTCCCGGGGACCGCATCACTTGCCCCGGTTACCTGGACCTGGGCGATACCCGCTTCCATTGCTGGAGCAAGAACGGTCATGGTGCGCTGGACCTGCGCAATGGCCTGAAGAACAGTTGCGACGTGTTCTTCTACGAGGTCGCGCGCCGGACCGGCATAGACAGGGTGGCGGCGATGGCCAACCGGTTCGGCATCGGCGTGGAGCTGGAGGTCGAATTGCCCGGCACCCGCAAGGGCCTGATGCCGACCCGCGCCTGGCGCATGGCGCGGGGCAAGGCGTGGAACATCGGCGACACCATCAGTTGCGGCATCGGCCAGGGCTATATCCAGACGACGCCCTTGGCGCTGTGCACCTACGTGTCCCGCGTCGCCACGGGCCGGGCGGTGCAGCCGCATCTCACGCGCACCCTGGGCGGCGTGCTGCAGCGCGGCAGCCGGGCGGATGACTGGCCCAGCTTGGGCCTGCCGGAGCGTGGGATGCACATTCTGCGGGAGGGCATGTTCGCCGTGGTGAACGAGGCCGGCGGCACTGCGGTGCACGCGCGGATCAACGTCGGCGGGGCGCTGCTGGCGGGCAAGACCGGCTCCACCCAGGTGCGCCGGGTGTCGCGTGAGGCGCGGGAGCACGGCTTCCGGTCGGACAAGCTGCCGTGGGAGTTCCGGCCGCATGCGCTGTTCGTGTGCTACGCGCCTTATGACAACCCGCGCTATGCCGTGTCGGTGGTGGTGGAGCATGGCAACGCCGGCGCGGCCGCCGCGGCGCCGCTGGCGCGGGACATCATGGTGGACGTGCTGACGCGCGACCCGGCCGCGCACACCGACCCGCCGGCCGGGCAGCGGGTAGCAGACGGGGGAGTGCGGTGACGCTCCCTCTCCCTCCGGGAGAGGGCCGGGGTGAGGGGGTCTTGGCTGCGGAGCGGGGCGCAACCCGCGCCACTGAACCAAACTCCATCATGGCCCAAGTGCAGCGCCGAACGACCCCCTCACCCCAACCCTCTCCCGCAGGGAGAGGGAGAAGGCCATGATCTCCGAACGCCGCCTGCTCCGGGCCGAACCGTCCTTCGGCCTGACCGCCAAGCTATGGCAGATCAGTTGGCTTTATGTCGCGCTGCTGTGCTTGCTGGCCGGCGTCGGCTACGTCGCGCTGTATTCCGCCGCCGGCGGCTCGCCCGAGCCTTATGCGTCCAAGCACGTCCTACGCTTCGGCTTCAGCCTGGTGATGATGCTGTGCATCGCGCTGGTGGACATACGGCTCATCGCCCGCTTCTCCTACCTGGTCTATGGCGCCGCGGTCGCGCTGCTGGTGCTGGTGCTGCGCATGGGACACGTGGGCAAGGGCGCGCAGCGATGGATCGAGCTGGGCGGCCTGCAGCTACAGCCGAGCGAGCTGGCCAAGATCGGCCTGGTGATGGCGCTGGCCGCGTGGTTCCACAAGGCAACATGGGAGCGGATGGGCAACCCGCTGTTCCTGATCCCACCCATTGTCATGGTGCTGGTGCCGGTGGGCTTGATCCTGAAGGAGCCGAACCTGGGCACCGCCGTCATCACTGGCATCGTCGGCGGCGCGGTGTTCATGGCGGCCGGAGTGCGCTGGTGGAAGATGGCGCTGGTGGTGGTGCCGCTGCCGTTTGCGGCGCAGCTCGCCTTCAACCACCTGCACGACTACCAGCGCGCCCGCATCACCACATTCATGAATCCGGAGAGCGACCCGCTGGGCGCGGGCTACAACATCCTCCAAAGCAAGATCGCGCTGGGGTCCGGCGGCTTGTGGGGCAAGGGGTTCCTGCAGGGGACGCAGGGGCACCTCAACTTCCTGCCGGAGAAGCAGACGGACTTCATCTTCACCATGCTGGCGGAGGAGTTCGGGCTGGTCGGCGGCCTCATGGTCATCGGGCTGCTGAGCTGCATCGTGCTGGGGGCGATGGGCATGGCGCTGCGCTGCCGGCACCAGTATGGGCGGCTGCTGGCGCTGGGGATCGGCGTCAACTTCTTCATGTATGTGTTCGTCAACATCGCCATGGTGATGGGCGCCATCCCCGTCGGCGGCGTGCCGCTGCCGCTGGTGTCGCATGGCGGGTCGGCCATGCTGACGGTGATGTTCGGCTTCGGCCTGCTGATGTCGGTCCACGTCCATCGCGACGTGGAGTTCGGCGACGGGCGGGACGACTGACGCCCTGGCTGCTGCGCGCGTTCCGCGCCACCCGCTACACTGCTGGGGCGGCTGCCGCGCGCATCGGCCGGCGCTGCCCGGCGCTGGACCCCCTGCTGGGCCACCAGGCCGGCGCGTTCATCACAGCATGGAATCCCTGGGGGCGCCGGGCGCCGCCGGGCCGGAACCGCCGGGCCAACCGCGCCCTGCTGCAGCGGCTGCGCGGCGTGCCCTATCTCGCCGGTGCGGGGGAGGGCAGGGGGTGGCGGGAGGAGCATTGGCTGGTGATCACCGACCCGCGCCGAGCCGCCGTCTTGGCCCGGCAGTTCCGTCAAGCGGCGGTCGTCACCCTGCGGCGGGGCCAGCCGGCTCGGTTGACGGTGCTGGTGCGGCCGCGGCCTGCTCCGGCTTCGACGCCTGGATAATGGCCGTGGCGCGTTCGATCGAGCGGATCACGGCCTGTCCGGCGCGCTGAACCGTTGGCTCCGGGTTGTTCAACAGGCGGTCCGTGACCATCAGCGCCGGGGACAGCACGCCGCGCAGGTCATGGCGCATGCTGGCGGCGCGGTTTTCCACGTCGGACAAACGGGCCGCGATCGCCGCGGCCGAGGACGCGCCGTCATCCACTCGCCCCTGCAACGCCGCCATCGGGCGTGCGACCTGGGCCAGCAGCACGGCGTGGAGCACCAGCCCGGCCGCCGCGGCAGCCGCCAGCGCGGCCAGCAGCGTCGGCACCCCCAGCCCCATCAGCGCCAACGTTGCACAGGATGCGGCGAAGGCCAGCCCGGCGCCGAGCAGCGAAATCATGGTCATGGTGCGTGACATGAGCCGGGTACAGCACCAATTGCAGCCGGCCTCAAGGGGGCCGGCATGATCGCATTGACGCCGGCAGCCGCAAGCCACTATAAGCCGCCCCTGCAATGGGACGGGCTGGCAATGCCGGGCCGCCCCCGTCCTGACTGGCCCCGTCCTGGCTGATCATGCCGCCGTCAGGCCAACGACATCGGAGTTCCCACTGTGAAGCGCACCTATCAACCGTCCAAACTGGTCCGCAAGCGCCGCCATGGCTTCCGCGCCCGCATGTCCACCGTGGGCGGGCAGAAGGTCCTGGCGAACCGCCGCGCCAAGGGCCGCAAGCGCCTGTCGGCCTGATCCGGCTGGTGCTGGCGGAACAGGTGCCGCCATGGCGCCGGACACCCCAGGCGCTCCGGTTCGCCTGAAGCGGAGGGCGGAGTTCCTCCGCGTCGCCAGCAAGGGCCGCAAGGCCGCCGTACACGGCCTGGTGCTGCAGGCGCTGCCGCGTGGGGACGATGCCCCGGCGCGCGTAGGGTTTACCGTGACCAAGAAGGTCGGCAACGCCGTGATCCGCAACCGCACGAAGCGCCGTCTGCGCGAGGCCGCGCGGCTGCTGTTGCGTGAGGAACCGGTCGGGGGCGCTGACCTCGTGCTGATCGGGCGCGATACCACTCGTGGCCGGCCCTTCCCGTTGCTGATGGACGACTTGCGCCGCGCCTTGCATAAGGCGTTGCCGTCCCGGATGCCCCAGGGATGATTGCCGGCCTCCTCGTGTTGCTGGTCCGTATCTATCAGTGGACCCTGCGCCCCTTCATCGGCGCCCACTGCCGGTTCGAGCCGTCGTGCAGCCACTACGCAATTGAGGCGCTGCACCAACATGGCGCCCTGCGCGGCGCTGTTCTTTCTATCCGGCGCATCCTGCGCTGCAACCCCTGGACTGCAGGCGGATTCGACCCCGTGCCCTGCCCCTGCGATACGAAAGTAGCGGCCCGCTGATGGACCAGAAACGCCTGATCGTCTTCTTCGTGATCTCCTTGGCGATCCTGCTGGGCTTCCAGCAATTGCAGCCGAAGCGGTCCGTACCCGTGCCGGATGCCGCGACGCAGGTGACGCAGAATACGCCCACCGGCACCACGCCGCGCGCGGCGTTCGACCCGGCGGCGCCGGGTACCCAGCCGGTAGCAGTGGCGCCGCCACAGCGCGATGTGCCGCGCCTGGCCATCAATGCGCCGCGGGTGCAGGGCAGCATCAACCTGGCAGGCGCACGCTTGGACGACCTGGTGCTCAGGGATTACCGCGAGGAGGTCTCGACGAGTTCTCCCCTGGTGCGCCTGCTGGAGCCGCGGGTGGACCCGCAGCCCTACTACGCCCAGTTCGGCTGGACCGGGGACGCCGGGGTCAAGGTGCCGGACGTGGACGCGGTCTGGACCGCCTCCGGCGCGGCGCTGACGCCCAGCCAGCCCGTCACCCTGTCCTGGGACAACGGCGTCGGCCAGGTGTTCGAGATCGCCCTCAGCGTTGATGGCGATTATGTATTCACGGCGGAGCAGCGGGTCCGCAACACAGGCGAGGCGCCGGTGGTGGTGCATCCCTGGTCCCGCATCCGCCGCGACTACAAGCCGGTCACCGCAGGCTATTACATCCTGCACGAAGGCCTGCTGGGCTTCCTGAACGGCAAGCTGGAGGAGCAGACCTACGACAAAGCGAAGTCCGAAGGCGACAAGCTCAAGGGCGCCTCGCTGGAGCAGCCGACCACCGGCGGCTGGGCAGGCATCACCGACAAGTATTGGCTGACGGCATTGATCCCGGACCAGGCTGTGCCGGTGCTGGCCACCTTCCACCACCTGCTGGAGAACAATGCCGACCGCTATCAGGTCGGCTTCGTCGCATCCAACCCACTTGAGGTCGCACCCGGCGCCACCGCCGCAAGCACGACCCGGCTGTTCGCCGGCGTCAAGGAGGTGCATCTCCTGGACCGCTACGAGCATGATCTGGGCGTGCCGCACTTGGACAAGGCAGTGGATTTCGGCTGGTTCTACTTTCTGACCAAGCCGATCTTCTATGCGCTGGACTGGCTATATCAGGTCACGGGCAACTTCGGCGTCGCCATCCTGATCTTCACGGTGTTCGCCAAGCTCGTGTTCTTCCCGCTGGCGAACTATTCCTACGGCTCCATGAGCAAGATGAAGCTGCTCGCCCCCAAGATGACGGAGATACGCGAACGGCTGAAGGAAAACCCGCAGGAGATGCAGGCGGCGATCATGAAGCTGTATAAGACCGAGGCGGTGAACCCCGCCAGCGGCTGCTTGCCGATGCTGGTGCAGATTCCAGTGTTCTTTTCGCTGTACAAGGTCATCTTCGTCACGATCGAGATGCGGCACGCGCCATTCTTCGGCTGGATTCACGACTTGTCGGCGGTGGATCCGACCAACGTGTTCAACCTGTTCGGCCTGATCCCGTTCGATCCCGGCCAGTACTCGCATCTGCTGCACCTGGGCATTTGGCCGCTCATCATGGGCTGCACGATGTTCGTGCAGCAGAAGCTAAACCCGCCGCCGCCGGACCCGGTTCAGGCGCGGCTTTTCCAGTTCATGCCGATCATCTTCACCTTCATGCTGTCGAGCTTCCCGGCCGGATTGGTAATCTACTGGAGCTGGAACAACCTTTTGACGATTGTGCAACAATGGACGATCATGCGGCGGACTCGGCTGTCAACGAAGCGGGTGACGGCGAGCGCCTAGCTGCCGGGCCGTTGGAGGCCGAGGCGGAGGCAGCACGGCTGGAGGCGGGCCGGCTGCTGTTCGCTGGGGAGTGCCAGTTCTTCTACGCCGCACAGCGCCTGGACCAGTTGCCGGAACCGGGCCTGCCGGAAATTGCGTTTGCCGGGCGTTCCAACGTCGGCAAGTCCACGCTGGTGAATGCGCTGACCGGGCGAAAGGCGCTGGCGCGGGCGTCCAATACGCCGGGGCGGACACGGCAGCTCAACTTCTTCGACTTGGCGGGGCGGCTGACCCTCGTGGACATGCCGGGCTACGGCTATGCCCAGGCGGCGAAGGAGGTGAAGGCGGACTGGCAGGGGCTGATGTTCGAATACCTGCGCGGGCGCCCGACGTTGCGCCGGGTGGTGCTGCTGCTGGACAGCCGGATCGAGCTGAAAGCATCGGACCTGGCGGTGATGGACCTGCTAGACCGGGCGGCGGTGACCTACCAACTCGTGCTGACCAAGGCGGACGGGTTGAAGCCCGGCGCGATGGCGCGCAAGCACGGCGAGGTTCAGGCCCTGGTCCGCAAGCATCCCGCCGCGTTTCCCGAGGTGCTGACGACGAGCAGCGAGACTGGGTTGGGGATGGAGGCATTGCGGGCGGAGCTGGCGGAGTTGGGACTTCCTTCTCCCTCTCCCTCTGGGAGAGAGTTGGGGTGAGGGGGCGGGGAAGCGGCGTGTCTGGCATTCAGTGGCCTAAGTCCTTCAGCACCCGCAGTCCTTGCTCCGCAGCCAAGACCCCCTCACCCCGGCCCTCTCCCGTAGGGAGAAGGAGCAGGCGGCCTTGACCCGGTGCGCGCGCCGCCGCTAGGCAGAGGCCCATGACCCTTACCCCCGAGCAGATCCGGGTGGCCGCCGAAGAAGCGGACATCCTCGTGCAGGCCCTGCCGTTCCTGCGGCGCTATGCCGGGGTCACGATCGTGGTGAAGTATGGCGGCCATGCGATGGGCGACGAGGGCCTGGCTGCCAAGTTCGGCCGCGACATCGCCCTGCTCAAGCAGGTCGGCGTCAATCCCGTCGTCGTCCACGGCGGCGGCCCGCAGATCAACGCCATGCTGGAGCGGCTGGCGATCAAGTCCACCTTCGTGGATGGGCTGCGCGTTACCGATGCCTCAATGGTCGAGGTGGTCGAGATGGTCCTGGCCGGAACCGTCAACAAGCATGTCGCCGGCCTCATCAACCAGGCCGGGGCGCTCGCGGTCGGCATCTGCGGCAAGGACGGCGGCATGATCCGCGCCCGCAAGTTGACCCGCACCGTCAAGGACCCCGGCAGCCACATCGAGCGTGCGCTGGACCTGGGCTTCGTCGGCGAGCCCGTGCACGTGGACGTGCGGGTGATCCACGCCCTGACCGGCGCCGGGCTGATCCCGGTGATCGCCCCGGTGGGCGTGGGCGAGGACGGGCACACCTACAACATCAACGCTGACGATGTGGCCGGTGCCATTGCTGCGGCGTTGGGCGCGCAACGCCTGCTGATGCTGACGGACGTGGCCGGCGTGCTGGACGGCAACAAGCAGCTTGTGGCGGAGATGACGGTGGCGGAGGCGGAGGCCGGCATCGCCAGCGGCATGATTTCCGGCGGCATGATCCCCAAGGTGGAGAACTGCGTCGAGGCCGTGCGCGGCGGTGTGAAGGGCGCTGTGATCCTGGACGGACGAATGGAACACGCCTGTCTGCTGGAGCTGTTCAAGGAAGGCGGGCTGGGCACGCTGATCCGGGCCTGATCCCTCTCCCTCCGGGGTAAAGGAAGCCGCAAGCACAGGTGTCGGCCGTTGCCGAACTGATCTTGCGCTGGGATGGTGAGGGGCGTTCCGGTTTCCTGGACCAGGATACTCCGAGAAGGAGTATCCTCCGCTCAGGTCCGCCTTGCAGGCTCCAGCAGCTCGATCTGCCAGGCCATTTCGGCCTCCGTCAGCGGGAAGGTGCCGCCGTGCAGGGCGTTCAGCACGTCGCCCGGTCCCAGTTGGCCGAGCACGGCCTGAACAACCGACGCTGCCCTCATGCTGAAGCCTGCGCGCCAGGCAAGGCTGACCAATGCCTTGGCGTTGCGGAGATAGGCCGCCCGCTCCACCACGGCCAGCGGCAGGCCGCTTGCCAGGGCAAGCGCCCCGGTGGTCCGGCGCAAATCCCCGGCACGCGCGGCCTCCAGCAAGGTGGCCTCCGTCAACGCGCCAGCATAATGCAGCTTGCGCAGGGCCGGCAGGGGATCGTCCACATTCTCACCGGGCGCCGCCTGGGTGCCCAAGTGGGTCAGCAGCCGTTGCCGCAGCTCCGCCGCCAGCGCCGGGTCCAGGCCGGCACGGTCGGCCAGCACCTGCACCAGCGCTATCGTCACGATGGCCGAGAGTGCGCGTGCGGCGGCCTTGCCCAGCGTGGGGCGCCGCACCAGCGGCTCGTGCCATTCAGGCTGGCCGGCTGCCCGCGCCACCAGCGCGTCCAGCGTCACCTCCTGAATGATGGCGGAGCGGTTCTGCAGCAGCGCGCGGATCGTGGCGCTGTCCGCCCTTGCGGCAATCGCGTCGGCGACACGGGCGCTCAGCCCGGGCCGGGCCGCGACCGACCGCGGCGCCTCCGGATGCGACGGGAAAGCGAGCAGCGCCAGCAGGTCCGCGTCGGTCAGCAGCGGCGACAGGCGGATCACCGGGTCGCAGACCTGCAGGGCGGGGTCCGCCGCGAGGCGCAGGATCAGCTCGCGCGGGGCGGTGGGCATCGCCTTGATGGCATCGGCAATGGCGGCGCGGACGCGCACCGCCTCGTCCTGCACCAGGACGGCCAAGGCCGCGCGTATGTGCTGGGCTGCCTGGGCATGCTGCCCCCCGGCGAGGCCGGGCAGCAAGTGGGCGATCTTCGCGGCCAGCAGGGCGCGCACGCGCTCGTCGCCGTCCGTGGTCAGGATGGCGTGCAGGACCGGGGTCGCGGCGCGGTTCATCGCAACAGCCGCGCGCACCATCACGTCGGCGTCCACGGCGAGGCGTTGCAGCAGGTGCTGCGGAGTGCCGGGATGAGCTGCCAACCGGACTCTCGCCGCGGTGTCGCCAAACACGCCCGCAAGTGGAAAATCCGCCGTCAAGCCCAGGGCCGACGGCCCGGCGGCCTCAAGGGTGTCCGCCGCATCAGTTCCGGCCACAGTCATCGCCCCGCATCCCCGCGTGACACGCGCCACTGGCCTCCGCCCAGCCGCTTGACCTCATACATCGCCAGGTCTGCCCGCTGGATCAGCGACTCCAGGTCTTCCCCGCTGCCGCCGGGGCGGCAGGCGATGCCGATGGACAAGGTCATGCCGCGGGGGTCCCCGGCGGTCAGGTGCGCCAACTCCGCCGGAAGGCCGGTGCGCAGGCTTTCCGCCCGTTCGGCCGCCGTCAGCTCGTCCGAGCCGTCCATCCACAGCGCGAACTCGTCCCCACCCAGCCGGGCCACCAGGTCGGTCGGACGGAAGGTGCGGCGCAGCAGGTCGGCCGTCAGCATCAGCGCGGCGTCCCCGGCCTCGTGCCCCAGGCGATCGTTCAGTGGCTTCAGGCGGTCCAGATCCAGGAAGATCAGCGTGCCTGGGATAACCTCCCGGTCCAGCCGGTCAATGCGCCGGCCCGCCTCCTCCATGAAGGCGCGGCGGTTCAGCAGGCCGGTCAGGGGGTCGGTGCGCGCCTGCCGCGCCAACTCGCGCTGGATCGCTTCATGTTCCAGCACGACGCGGATCACCCCGGTGACGGACGCCGCCAGGCTTTGGTCGTCTGAGTCCCAGGGGCGCGCGGCGGCGGGCCGCCAAACAATCAGCCCCGCCCGCTCCCCGAAGCGGGTCGAGGCCGGGCAGCCCAGAATCTGCCGGTTTTCCGACATGACGGACACCGCGACGTCGTCCTTGGCATGCAGCAGCAGGCGGGCGGCAGCCGGCAGCAGCGGGCGCGGATCGGCGCCAGCGAAGTGCAGCATGTGCCCGGCCCCGCCTGCCGGATCCATCTCCAGCCCGTCCAGCGGGCTCTCCGGCGCGGCAAGGTCCAGGATTGCCGCGCCCTCCGCACCCAAGGCGCGCATCAGCTCATGCAGCACCGCCGCCATCATGCGCGACGCCATGACCTCCTGCCGCATCCCGGCCAGCACGTGTTCCAGCAGCTCGGCCCGGCGCAGCACCGCTGACGCGGCGGCGTCCCGGCCCTCCCGATCCGTCACGTCAACGCCAATGCCGCGGGCGCCGATCGCCGCGCCAGCCGCATCCAGCAGCGGCGCTATCGTAAGGGCCATGCAGCGGGTGCCCCCGTCGGCATGGCGCATCCAGGTAGGGCGCTGCCGCATCGGCGGCAGGGGGCCGGTGTCGGGCAGCGCTGCATCCTGCCCCGCCAGCAGCACCGCCAAGGGTTGGCCCAGCAGCATTGCCGCCTCGTGGCCCAGCACCGCATCTGGCGAGACGAATGTCAGCCGGCCATCCGCGTTAGCCTCGAACGCCAGGTCGGCGGCGATGGCGACGAAGGCCCGCCAGCGCTGCCGGCTGTCCAGCAATGCCTCGTGCAGGTCGGCGGCCTGGGTTAGGCCGGAGTCAGGGGGGAAGCCGGGGTCGTCTATGGTCATGCCCGCAAGGGTGCACCGGCCCCAGTGAAGGAACCGTTACCGTAACGGATATATCGAGCGGCGCCGTAGCCGCCGCGGTGTCCAGGCGGCCGGCGCGTTGACACCACGCGGGCCGTCCCCGCATGGTCCGCCGCATTCTCATCCTCGCCTAGACCGGACCCCCAACCGTCATGCCACATCCGCTCCGCCGCAGCATCGAGCAGCTATGGGAGGTGCGCGGCACCTTGTCCGCCAGCACCGGCGGCACCGACCGCGCCGCGGTGGAAGAGGCGCTGGCCCTACTGGACGCCGGCGAGATGCGGGTCGCGGAACCTGGGCCGGGCGGCTGGGTCGTGAACGAGTGGCTGAAGAAGGCCGTCCTGCTGTCCTTCCGCTTGAACGACAGCCATCCGATACCCGGCACGGGGGCGCCGGCCTACGACAAGGTGCGCCTCAAGACCGAGGGTTGGGGGGAGAACCAGTTCGGCGCCGCGGGCTTCCGCGCCGTGCCCGGCTCCATCGTGCGGCATAGCGCCTATGTGGCGCCGGGTGTGGTGCTGATGCCGAGCTTCGTCAACGTCGGCGCCTATGTGGACGGCGGCACGATGATTGACACCTGGGTGACGGTCGGAAGCTGCGCGCAGGTTGGGCGCAACTGCCACCTGTCCGGCGGCGTCGGCCTGGGCGGCGTGCTGGAGCCGCTGCAGGCCAACCCCACAATCATCGAGGACGACTGCTTCATCGGCGCCCGGTCCGAGGTGGTGGAGGGCGTGGTGGTCGAGCGCGGCAGCGTGCTGTCCATGGGCGTGTTCATCAGTGCGAGCACCAAGATCGTGGACCGCAGCACCGGAGAGGTGTTCATGGGCCGCGTTCCCACCTACTCCGTCGTGGTGCCGGGTACGCTGCCGGGCCGTCCGCTGCCGGACGGCAGCCCCGGCCCGGCGCTGTCCTGCGCGGTGATCGTGAAGCGCGTGGATGAGCAAACGCGAGCCAAGACCAGCATTAACGACCTGCTGCGGGATTAGAGATGGGCCGCTTCCTGCTCCCTCTCCCTGCGGGAGAGGGTTGGGGTGAGGGGGTCTTTGCTGCGGCACGGCAGGCTGCCGGACCAGCAGAAGCCGGGCTGTTCCGGGCCAAGGACTGCGGCGAACGACCCCCTCACCCCGGCCCTCTCCCAGAAGAAAAGGGAGCAGCACCGCTCCGTTTCCTGCAATGACCGGCCCAACTGATCCGCTGCCGCTGGCGCAAGCGCTGATCCGCTGCAACTCGGTGACCCCCGCGGATGGCGGCGCGCAGGATGTGCTGGCGGCTGAGCTGGAGCGGGCCGGGTTCGCGGTCACCCACCTGCCGTTCGGCACGACACCCAACCTGTTCGCGCGCCGGGGCATGGACGGGCCGCATTTTTGTTTCGCCGGGCATACCGACGTGGTGCCGGCCGGGGATGGCGCCTGGGCGGCGGACCCGTTCGGCGGCGAGGTCCGGGGTGATGCCCTGTATGGCCGCGGCGCGTGCGACATGAAGGGCGCCGTCGCCGCCTTCGCCGCCGCCGCCGCGGACTGGACCGGACCCGCGTCCATCAGCCTGCTGATTACCGGCGACGAGGAAGGGCCGGCCACCGACGGCACCGTGCGCGTGCTGGACTGGATGGCGGCGCACGGCCACGTCCCGGATTTCTGCCTGGTGGGGGAGCCGACCAATCCCGCCGCGCTGGGCGACGTCATCAAGATCGGGCGCCGCGGCAGCCTGAACGCGGCGCTCACGGTGCATGGCACCGCGGGCCATGCCGCCTACCCGCAGCGGGCCGACAACCCGGTGCACCGCCTGGTGCGCGCCCTCGCCGCATTGACCGCCGCGCCGCTGGACGCAGGGACGGAGTGGTTCGAGCCGTCGAGCCTGCAAGTCACCAGCGTGGACGTCGGCAACCCCGCCACCAACGTCATCCCCGGACGCGCCAGCGCACGGCTGAACATCCGGTTCAACGACCGGCATACCGGCGCCGGGCTGGACGCCTGGCTGCGCGCCGCCATCGCGCCGCACGCGCCCGCATTCGACCTGGATGTGTCCATCAGCGGCGAGGCGTTCCTGACCCAGCCCGGTCCCCTGGTGCATCGCCTGCGGGATGCGGTTGCCGCCGCGACCGGCCGCACGCCCCGGCTGGACACCGGCGGTGGCACCTCGGACGCCCGCTTCATCGCGCGATACTGCCCGGTGGCTGAGTTCGGCCTGGTCGGCGCCACCATGCACCAGGTGGACGAGCGCGTGCCGGTCGCGGAGCTGCGGGCGCTGGCCGACGTGTATCGCGCCGTGCTGGCGGCATTCCTGTGAGCGGCGCCCCAGCCCGGCCGTCTCCGCTGCAGGGCGTGCTGCTGCTGGCGCGCGGGCGCGGGGAGGGGATGGCCTGCTTCCGTAGCTCGCCGGAGGCGTTCCTGGCTAGCCTGGCGCCGCTGCTCGCGCTGCCGCTGGCCGGCGCAGCCGTCCTGGTGGTCCGCGGCGCCTTCATGCCCGCGGCGGCGCTGATGCTGCTCGCGGTGACGACACAGGTGGCGCCGGCGGTGCTGTCCCACGCGGTCGCGCGCGCCTTCGGCCGGGAAGACGGCTGGCTGCGCTATGCCACGGCCTATAACTGGTGCCAGTGGGCCAATGTCGTGGTGATGGTCGTGCTGCTGCTGGTGCTGAGCGGGGTGACGGGCGCGCCGGTGCCGGCCGTCGTGGGCAGCCCAGCGTTCGGCTACGCGGTGCTGGGCTACTCGATGTGGCTGCACTGGGTGCTGGCGCGGAGCGGGCTGGCTCTGTCGCGGTGGCGGGCGGCCGGATTGGTGCTGGCGGTCAGCTTCGGCACGATGCTGCTGGTGGTTGGCCCGGAGGTGGCGCGCATGCTGCTGGAGGCGCCGCCCGCCGCTGGGGGATAGGCCGGCTTCCCACGGCAAAGGAACGCCGGACCTGGACGCGTAGCGCCGGATCGAGGCGGACTTGCAACGGCAGACGTTCTAGACGGTGCCCTACATCCCGCTTGGGCAATATTCCCAGCCTACGGCCTACCGGACCAGCCTGCGCGACGTGCTGGGCGGGTTCTCGATCTTTTGGAGCCTTCGGAAGGAAGGTTGGCGGCAACGGCGTCCGCGACGGCATCGGGCAGCGCCCGCCATCAACGGCCGGACCGGCGTGACGACGGGAGGCGCAGTCCCGGTCCCTACGGTGTCTCCCAACCGGCATGGCGCCGCAGCATGGTGTCGAAGGCGGCGAACACGCGGCGCATTTGCGCGGGCTTGTAGGGAAACAGGTCGGGCGGGTCCATCAGGTGGATGATCGCGGCGACGTCCACCTCGAACACCAGGAGGCGTCCGTCCGGCGTTTCCGCGCAATCAATCTGGAAGTAGTCGAGCCCCATCCAGCGGCTCAGCGCGGCGAAGGCTTCCTCATGGCGCGCGGCGAACCCCGCATCGAACTCCGCCATCGCCCGGGCCTCGTCCGCGCGGCGGCTTTCGCTTTCGGCCATGCCGGCGTTGAGGTAATGCACCATCCAGTGGTCCGAGGCAGCCATGTGGCAAAGGAAAGGCCGCCCGCCGATCACCGCAACACGAAGCTTGCGGAACATGCCGTCCCCGCCTTGGTAGTCCATGAATTGCGTGACGAAGAACTCGCCGGCGGGGTTCGCGTCCAGGTATGCCGCCATGCCGGATGGGCTGTCGAGCTTCTCCAGGTTCTGTCCGGCATGGGAGCCGACCGGGCGGATCAGCACCGGGAAGCCCGAAGCTGGCGCCGGGGCCGCGGACACGCCCGTACGATAAGGCATCAGGCAGTCCTGCGTCAGGCGGGAAACAGGCGGGCTGCACAGTCCCGGCAGCCCGGCCAAGCCGTTGGCGACTGTGTCGCGTGACAGGCGGGCGATGGCGGCGGGGTCGTTCAGGACCGGACGTGGCCAGGCGGCGTGGAGCGGCTCCAGCCGGCGCAGCGTTGCCGGGTCAGACTCGCTGACGGCAAAGAAGGCGGCGTCGTGATCCGGGACGTGGGACGGCAGGGGATGGCCCGGCACCACGAACAGCAGGTCGAGCTGCACGTCCAGGTGTCCGGTGATGAAATCCAGCGGCGTGTTGACCATCAGGTCGCCTGGCGCAACCAGGGCCAGCAGGCGGAACGGGCGCCCCGAGCGGACGCCGAAGCCGTCAGCAACCCGGAACAGCCTGTGATGATCGAGGGCCAGGCGCTGCAGCGCCGCAGCCTGCTCATGGCTGAAATGCAGTTGGTGCGCCGCGGACGCATCCAGCAGCAGCGCCGCCTGCTCTGCCGCGGTCGTGGTGGGCCGGGTGATGAAGGCGAGCAGGTCCGCCAGCGTCTGGCCGGCGAAGGCGCGGTGCGCCAGCGCGGCCGTGCCGTGCATCAGCGGCGGCGTGAGGGATGGGACCAGGACCGGAACGGACTCCTGCACGGCGATGGGGCTGAGGTGCACTGCGGTCTCCTGGCGCGTTGAGAGCCTGTTTGAGTGGGCACCGGGTCGGCCAGCAGTACATTTCCGCGCCGGGTGCGTCAGGGGGCTTGCCCCGATGCGAAGGCATCGGGGCTGTGGCCCTTCCTGCCCTGCACGAAAAATCCCCTGCTGGTCCTCAGCCGTTGCCCACTCAAACAGACTCTGAGATCCTCCGGCACACATGGACCCACGATGCTGAACGCCGCGTTAAGCACGCCAACCCGGCCGGCCCATGCACGGGATGAGGGACCTGGACGCGCAGCGGCGGATTTGTAGGCATGGGCCACCGAGGCTGCGCCGGCAGGTACTCAGCCCTGGCTCGCGTGTCTCGCGGCGTCTTCCTCCGCGGGCGGGCCGTGTCGGGACCTGCTTGCTGCACCTTGGGGCGTCAACATCTGCTGCATGGCTATGCGCGAGTTTGGCCCATGTACTCATCAGGGCGTTTGGGTCAGGCTGTGGCCGGCGTCGCAAGCCGCATGCAGGGCAGCCGAGGCGGCAGGCGGGACCGCGCGCCAGCCGGGGGGATGCCGTTGCTTACCGCCCGAATGGATCCGCCGGATACTCCACCCGCATCAGCGTCAGCCCTCCCGGCGGCGCCGTCGGCCCGGCGGCACGGCGGTCTCGCGCGGCCAGCGCATCCGTAACCTGCTCCGGCCGCCACCGCCCCTCGCCGACCAGCTTGAGCGTGCCCACCATGTTGCGGACCTGGTGGTGCAGGAAGCTCGGCGCCTCCGCCCTGATCGTTATGCAGTCCCCGTCGCGCTCCACGTGGAGGCGATGCAGCGTCCGCAGCGGGCTTTTCGCCTGGCAGGCGGTGGCGCGGAACGAGGTGAAGTCGTGGTGCCCGATCAGCACTGCCGCCGCATCAGCCATCGCCGCCGCATCCAGCGGGCGGTCCACGTGCCAGGTGTGCCGGTCCAGCACCGGCGGGGCGCGGCGGTTCAGGATGCGGTAGGCATAGGCCCGCCCGGTCGCGGAGAACCGCGGATGCCAGCCCAGCGACGCCGGCACGGCCTGCAGCACGCAGACGGGATGCGGGCGCAGGTGGAAGTTGAGCGCATCCCGCACCTTGCCGGCCGGCAGGTCGCGCGCGAGGTGCAGCAGGGCGGCTTGGCCCGCGGCATGGACGCCGGTGTCGGTGCGCCCGGCGACGGCGCAGGACGCCGGCAGGGGACCGGCCAGGCGGGTGGCCGCCTCCTCCAGCACGCCCTGCACCGTCAGCCCCTCGGCTTGACGCTGCCAGCCCAGGAATGGCGTGCCGTCGTATTCCAGCAGCAGCGCCCAGGGCGTCCCAGGCAGGGGGGCCGGCGGAACAGCTATCGGGGCGGCCATGCCGGCTGCGTCACGTCAGCCGCGTCCCTGCCGGAACCGGGAAGCCGCGCAATAGGGCGGCGGCGTCCATCGGCGCACGCCCCGGCCGCTGCAGGCGCAGCAGCCGCAACGATCCCGTGCCGCATGCCACCAGCAGCGCCGCGTCCAGTACGGTCCCGGGCGGGCCGGACCCGCCCTCGGGCGCGGCGTCCAGCACCTTCAGCACTTCGCCGTCCAGCGTGGCCCATGTGCCGGGCCAGGGCGTCAGGCCGCGCACCCTGCGGTCGAGCACATCCGCCGGCGCCGTCCAGTCCAGGCGCCCGTCGGCGCGCGTCAGCTTGGGGGCATAGGTCGCCCCCTCCGCCGGCTGCGGTATGGGCGCAGGGGGGGCGGCTAGGGCCTGCACGATCAGCCGGGCGCCCATCGCGCCCAGGGTTTCATGCAGCTCCGCCGCGGTAGTGTGCGCTCCGATCGGCACGGCCTCGCGCAGCAGCATCGGCCCGGTGTCGAGTCCGGCGTCCATCTGCATGATGGTGACGCCGGTTTCGTCGTCCCCGGCCAGCACCGCCGCCTGGATCGGCCCGGCTCCGCGCCAACGCGGCAACAGGCTGGCATGGATGTTCAGGCAGCCCCAGCGCGGCGCGTCCAGCATGGGCTGCGGCAGGATCAGGCCGTAGGCCGCCACGATTGCCGCATCCAGGCCAAGCGCCGCGAATGCCGCCTGGTCGTCCTGCGACCGGCGCAGCCGCTCCGGGGTGTGGACCGGCAGGCCCAGCAGCACGGCGGCGGCGTGGACGGGACAGGGGGTCAGGCGGTTGCCTCGACCGGCCGGGCGCGGCGGCTGGCAGTAAACCGCTGCGATCTCGTGCCCGGCGTCTTGCAGGGCATGGAGCGCGGGGACGGCAAAATCCGGGCTGCCCATGAATGCCAGGCGCAGCCGGGGCGTGGACATTACCCCGCGGCCTTCTGCTTCAGCTCCTTGGTCAGCCGGCGCAGGATCATGTTGCGCTTCAAAGCCGACAGGTGGTCCACGAACAGCACCCCATCCAGGTGGTCAATCTCATGCTGGAGGCAGGCCGCGAGCAGACCCTCGGCGTCCAAGTCATGCAGCTTGCCGTCCAGGTCAGTGTATCGGATGTGGACGCGGGCAGGACGGCTCACGTCGGCATATTGGCCGGGCAGGGACAGGCAGCCCTCCTCCCGGACGGCCCAGTCCTCGCTGACCCTGGTGATCTCGGGGTTGATCAGCACGATGGGGGCGGGCGCGTCCTCCGGCTGCAGGTCCACGACGGCCAGGCGCAGCAGCACGCCGACCTGCGGTGCGGCAAGGCCGATGCCGGGGGCGGCATACATCGTGGCCAGCATCTGCGGCACCAGGCCCTGCACCCGGTCCATGTCGTCTGGGCCGACCTTGCGGGTCTTGGCGCGCAGCGACGGATGCGGCGGAGTGAGGATCGGCAGCTTGGGAGTGTCTGCGCCGGCGGCGGAAGGGGAGGAGGCGTCCATGGCGGGCATGTAGCGGCCAGCGCCCGGCCATACAATCGGCGCTCTTGCAACTGCGCTCCGCTCTGACAACATCCGGTGCAGTCGGGATGCCATAACGGGTCCTGGCCACTGCTTCGCTCCAAGGAGGAGGCCCGATGACTACGCGTATGTTCACCTCACCCATGTTCCTGGGCTTCGACCACTTGGAACAGATGCTGGAGCGGGCGCAGAAGTCGCCCAACGACGGCTACCCGCCCTATAACATCGAGCAGACCGGGCCCGCTGGGCTGCGCATCAGCCTGGCGGTGGCAGGGTTCACGATGGACGACCTGCAGATCACCCAGGAGGACAACCAGCTTGTCATACGCGGACGGCAGGCCGACGATGCCACCGGCCGGGTATATTTGCATCGCGGCATCGCGGCCCGGCAGTTCCAGCGCGCCTTCGTGCTGGCAGAGGGCATCGAGGTCAAGGGTGCATGGCTGGACAATGGCTTGCTGCACATAGATTTGGCCCGGCCGCAACCCGAGGTACGGGTCAAGACGATCCAGATCACCAAATCCGGCAACGGTCGTACGGTGGACGCCGCGCCAGAAGGTGATTGATCCGCTGGGATGCCTGTGGGTCCAAGCCATACCACATCGCACAGAAAGATGATGCGGCGGAACAGTTGCCGCTTACAACCGGTTTATGGGCGTGGCGTTGCGCTTGGCACGACCTCTGCCCCTGCAAAGGACTCTAGTTCATGGATGTAAACATACCCGGCCTGCAAATGGATGCCCTGGCCGGTATCCCGGCTGACGAGCTCGACATCCGCAAGCTGTCACAGACGCAGCTAATGCAATTGGGCATGGAGCAGTTGGCCTATGTGAAGCCGGTTTGGATGGACGGCACGACGGCGTTCGCGATCTTTGCGGCTGACGGCTCGCCAATGGCTGTGGCAGCGGATTGCGACATGGCAGTCGCGGCCATCGTGGAGCACGAGATGGTCCCCGCGCTGGTGCATTAGCGCTCTGACCTCCCTTACTCCTTTGGGAGGAGGGAGGCCGGCCAGCGTCACCCCGGGCGATATCAGGCTCTACCAGCGCCTAATCCTCAGCCCAGCTCCTTAGGACAACTCATTGGTTAATAGGCCGTCCTGACCGGGGATAATGGTCCGGTCCCCTCTGCTACCTCATCTTCATCGGATCGATCCAGCCGATGTGTCCATCGGTCCTTCTGTAGATCACGTTCAGCTCCGTCGTGGCGCTATTGCGAAACATTAGTACGGGCTGGTCAGCCAGATCCATGCGCATCACGGCTTCGCCGACGGAAAGGGTGTTGATCTCCGCTTGGCTCTCGGCGATGACAGTCGCATAGGCAGGGACTTCGCCATGGGCCTCCACGCCGTTGGGCTGGCTGTCTTCATCCTGACGCAAGACATACTGCCGGGCAGCCTCCGGCTTTGCCCGGTTAGCCAGGTCGCGTGCGTGTTCGTTGACCCGCCGGCGATAGCGGCGCAGGCGCTTGGCAATATGTTCGGCCGCGTCGTCGAAGGCGCTGTGCGCGTCCCCGGCCTCTCCCTCGCCACGCAGGGTCAGGCCGCGTCCGGCATGAACATTGATGTCGCACGTAAAGAAACTGCGGGCCCGGCTGAAGGTGACGTTCGCCTCCAGCGCATGATCGAAGTACTTGCCTGCGATAGTGTCCAAGTGGTCGCTGACGCGGATGCGAAGCGCGTCTGACAACTCCACCTGCTTGCCCGACACTGTGATCTGCATGGCTGCGCTCCCCCTATGACCGAACCGCGGCGACGCCTTCTTAGCACACGCGTCTAGGCAGACACCGCCTTCTCCCGCTTGCGCTGCACCGAGCTTGGGATGCGCAACGCTTCCCGGTATTTGGCCACGGTCCGGCGGGCGATGTCCACGCCTTCCCGTCGCAGGGCTGCAACAATCGCGTCGTCGGACAGCACGTCCACCGGGTCCTCCGCCTGCACCAGGGCGCGGATGCGATGGCGGACGCTCTCGGCACTGTGGCTTTCACCGCCCTCTGTGGCATTAATGGCTGTTGTAAAGAAATATTTAAGCTCGAAGGTGCCGCGCGGGGTGGCGATATACTTGTTGGCGGTCACGCGGCTCACGGTGCTCTCGTGCATTTCCACTGCCTCGGCGATATCGCGCAGGATCAGCGGGCGTAGGTGGCCGACGCCGCCGCGGAAGAACGCGTCCTGCTGCCGCACCACATCGGCAGCCACCTTGAGGATCGTGTTGGCGCGCTGCTGCAAGGACTTCACCAGCCAATTGGCGCTGGACAAGTTCTCGCCCAGGAAGCTTCGCTCCTCCTTGCCGGCTTTGGCGCTGACGCGGGCGTGGTAGGCTTCGTTTACCAGCACGCGCGGCATGGTGTCGGGATTCAGCTCCAGGATCCATGCGCCGTCGGGTCCGGCGCGCATCAGCACGTCCGGGATCACTTGCTGCATCGGGCCGATGTCGTATCCGGCGCCGGGCTTTGGGTCCAACGCGCGGATTTCGCCGATCATGTCGGCCAGGTCTTCGCTGTCCACCTCGCACACCTGCATCAGGCCGCGCCGGTCGCGCCGCGCCAGCATGTCTAGGTTGTCGAGCAGGCGCTGCATCGCGGGGTCCAGGCGGTTCAGGTCGGCGAGCTGCGCCGCGAGGCATTCCCGCAGATCCCTGGCAAACAGGCCCGGCGGGTCGAACCGCATCATGGCGGCCCGGACCCGCTCGACGCGCGCCACGTCTATCCCGAGCGCGGCGGCAATCTCCTCCGTCCCAATCGGCACGCGTCCGGCGGGATCCAGCAGCGCCATCAATTGCGCGCCGATGATCCGGTCGCCCTGGTCGCGGAAGTTGAGGCGGAGCTGCTCTTCCAAGTGCGTCCGCAGGTTGCTCGGCGCCGCGGCCAGCGCGTCCATGCCGCGGTCGTCGCCTTCGGCGCTGCCATTGCCGCGGCTGGCGCCGACGTAGGAGCCTTCGCCGCCGTCATATGGCGCTCCATCGGACGGACCCCCGCTATCCCAGCTGTTGGTGTGGTCGGCCTCGACCGCATCCGGCAGGCGCTCCTGCCGGAGCAGGGTGGCGGCATCCATCTCGCTTGCCGGCTGCGTGCGCTGGTCCGGCGCCGGCAGCTCCGGAAGGCTGTCGCTGCGCTCGTCACGCTCAAGCAACGGGTTGCGTTCCAGCTCATCCTCGACGAAGGCGGCTGCTTCCATGTTGGTGAACTGCAAAAGCTTGATTGCCTGACGCAACTGGGGCGTCATCACAAGCGATTGCGTCTGCCTGAATTCTAACCGTGGTCCAATCGCCATGGCCCACAGCTTATAGGCTAAACCTTTCTCCGAGATAGACCCGGCGCACATCCACGTGAGCAACGACCTCCTGCGGACGGCCCTCCATCAGCACCTTGCCGTCGTGCATGATGTAGGCGCGGTCTATGATCTCCAGGGTCTCGCGGACGTTGTGGTCGGTGATCAGCACGCCGATGCCGCGGTGCTTCAGGTGGGACACCAGGTCGCGGATTTCGCCGACCGCGATCGGGTCAATGCCGGCCAGCGGCTCATCGAGCAGGATGTAGCCGGGCTGGGTCGCCAGGGCGCGGGCGATCTCCACCCGGCGACGCTCGCCGCCCGACAGGGCGAGTGAGGGGGTACGGCGCAGGCGGCTGATGCCGAACTCCTCCAGCAGCTCGTCCAGCATCATGGCCCGGCGGTCCGGATCGCGCTCCACGACCTCCAGCGCCGCCAGGATGTTCTGCTCGACGTTCAGGCCGCGGTAGATGCTGGCCTCCTGCGGCAGATAGCCGATGCCGAGGCGCGCCCGGCGATACATCGGCAGCCCGGTGATGTCCTGGCCGTCCAGGGTGATGCTGCCGGTGTCCGGCCGGACCTGGCCGGTGATCATGTAGAAGGTCGTGGTCTTGCCGGCGCCGTTGGGGCCGAGCAGTCCGACCGCTTCCCCGCGCCGCACCTGGATGGAGACGTTCTGCACCACGGGCCGCTTCTTGTAAGTCTTGCCGACCCCGGACGCGGCCAGGCCGGCACCGCCGATCACGCCCAGTCCGGCGCCGCCGGGCACCATCCGCAACTCGTTCAAGGCTTTGGGTTCGCGCTAGGCGCGGCGCCGGTCGCATCGTTCGGCACCACCAGGCCCTGGATGCGCCCGCCGGGGTTCTTGCTCAGGGTGCTGATGCCGGTATGCATGTTCACCACGGCCTCGTCGCCGTTGAGCTGGTTCTGGCCGCGGGTCAGGTGGACGTTGCCGGCCAGCCGGGCGATGCCGGTGTCAGGAACGTAAACGCCGCGGTTCGCGCGGATGATCTCGGTCGCGGTGCGGACTTCGACGTTGCCGAACCCCTCGACACGCTCCAGCTTGCCGGAGGCTGTCAGCGGGTCCGCACCGGGCTTGGCCGGCGCTGCGGCGAGCTTGGGGCCGGGCTGCTGGTCTGGCGGCGTGGTGTAGGCCACCAGCGTGTCGGCGGCCACGCGGCGGCCGTCGGACGTGGTGACGGTGGCGAGGCCGCGTCCGACCGCCATGTGCTTGGCCGACCAGTATTCCATGGCATCCCGCGCCGTCATCACCTGCTGCGGCGTCGTGATCTTCAACGCCGACCCGGTCAGCAGCAGCACGGACTGGTCAATGTCATAGATTGCCCGGTCCGCCACGGCGAGGTCGGTCGCGGTGAAGATGTGGACGTTGCCCTCCGCCTCCAGCCGGTAGATCTCGTTGCTGCCGGTATCGGCGCCGGCCGGGCCGGGCGTGGCTGCGGCCGGTGTGGCAGCCGCCACGCCGGCTTTCTTGCGGTAATGGGCGATCAGCCGGTCGGCCGTTACCGTCACGTCGCCGCGCACGGCGCGGGCGCTGCCGCGGGCGATGACCACCTGCTCGTTCTGCCGCCACTCCATGCCGTCACTGGCGGTGACCTCGACGGGGCCGCCATGGGACATGTCTATCGCCTGGGCGCGCGCCGACGCGGCAGGGCCGAGCAACAGCAGAGCGAGCAGCAGGCGCCTCATTTGCTGGCCTCATTCAGCACGAGGCGGGCGGGTCCGTGGAACTGCACGACGGCGCCCTTGTCTATCAGGGTAAAGCCTTGGGCATCCAGCACGCCGAACGGACCCTCGGCATGGGTTTGGTCGTCGCTGGCGGCGGCGGCGTTCTTCACGTCCACCGCGGCACTCTGCGTCCGCATTACCGTGCCGTCGTCCTTATACAGCACAACGTCCTTGGACAGGTCCAGTTGGCCGGAGTGCTGGACGTAAACGCCCTCATGCGACTGCACCATTAGCCAGCCGCCACTCTCCGTCACCAGGTCGCCTTTCGGCTCCTGCAGGTTCACCCGGACCGGCCCACTCTGCTGCGCCGCGTCCGCAGTGATCGTATAAGGCCGGCCGCGGTCGTCCACGCCGCGGTAGCGCGGCTCCTGCAGGCGTCCGCTGTCCGGGACGGCACTGAACGCGTTGCGGAAGGCGATGCGGCCCTGTTCCTTCACCCTCGCCAGTTCAGGCCAAACGGCGATGCTGCCCAGCAGTGCGAGCGCGGCCACCGGAAGCACCCATTTGGTCATCGTCACCAGCACGCGTCGTCGGGCGATGCGGGAGGCCGTGGGCACCCGGCGGGCGCGCACGGGACCGGCGGCGGACAGGCGTTCCTCAGGCCGCCGCGCGGTCAAGACATCATGCGGGAGCGGCGTCACGCTCATGCTACGCCAGCCCGCAGCAGGTCGTGGACATGCAGCAAGCCCAGCGGGCGGCTGTCGCCATCCAGCACGAACAGACTCGTCACCGGCCGCGGCCCGCCCATCAGGCGAAGCGCGTCCGCCGCCAGGGCCTCGGGGCCGATGGTGCGGGGAGAACGGTTCATCACGTCCTGCACCCTACGGTCCAACAGGTCCGGCCCCATGCTCCGGCGCAGGTCGCCGTCCGTCAGCACTCCGGCCAGGCGCCCGGCGGCGTCAACCGCGCCCAGGCAGCCGAAGCCCTTGCCGGTCATCACCAGCAGCGCCTGGCTCATGGGCAGGGCGGCGTCGGCCAGCGGGATGGCGTCACCGCCGTGCATCAGGTCGGACACGCGGCGCAACTGGGCGCCCAGCTTGCCCCCGGGGTGGAACTGCGAGAAGTCGGTGGCGGTGAAGCCGCGCCGGGTCAGCAGCGCGACGGCCAGCGCATCGCCCAAGGCAAGCTGCATCGTGGTGCTGGTGGTGGGCGCCAGGCCCATCGGGCAGGCTTCCGCCGCGGCGGGCAGCACCAGCAGCACGTCGGCGGCGCGGGCCAGGGCGCTGTCGGGTTGCCGGGTGATGGCCACCAACGGCAGGCCAAAGCGGCGGGCATGGGCGACGAGGTCGGCAAGCTCCGCCGTTTCGCCGCTGTTGGACAGCGCCAGCACGGCGTCGCCGGGCACGATCATGCCGAGGTCGCCATGCGACGCCTCGCCGGGATGGACGAACAGGGCAGGGGTGCCGGTGCTGGCGAGGGTGGATGCGATCTTGCGCCCGACATGGCCGGACTTCCCCATCCCCGACACCACGACACGGCCGGTGCAGGCGGCGAGCCGCTCGACAGCCGCGGCGAAGCGGTGGTCGAGCGATGCCGCCAGCGCCCGCAGCCCAGCCGCCTCCGCCGCCAGCACGCTGCGGGCAACCTCGATGTCGTCAACGGGGGAAAGGGCGAGGGCGGCTTTCATTCATGTCCCTAAGGGAGTCGTCGAAGTATGGGTAGTGCAGATGCATGGTCAACCAAACCGCGCGTGGCGCCCGGGATGGATCGGTGCTGCATCCTGCCGTTTCCAGGCGCTTCTTGGAAGAACTTAATATCTCGCTTGAAGCCGGCCCTTTCGAAGGGTCATTATGCCACCGAAATGGTGTCCGTGTCAGCAGCCCCGGTGTGCAACCCAGCCACTCCGCCCCGCCCGGCGGGAGTCTTCACCCCGGCAGCTTCCGTTGCCCTCGGCCACGCCAGCGCCAGCGTCGAAATCAAGGACTGGGACCGCAGCGGCGACCATGCCAGCTCGGTGTCCCTGTTCGGCTGGTGCGTGTCCCGGACCGGCAGGCCGCTGGGGGTCGAGTTCCACCTGCAGGGGATACCGCTGGCGTCGGCGCCCCTGCACATCCCGCGCCCGGACGTCGTGGCCGCGCTGGGCAGCCCGGATACGCCGCTGCACTGTGGCTTCTACCTGCGCCTGTCCAAGCTCGTCTTGCCGCCGGGCGCAGCGCTGGACGTGGTGATGGCCGAGGAACGCGAAGGCGGGAGGGCGCTGGTGCCGCTCGGAGTCCTTGCCGGCCTGCCGCCGCCCCGGATCGCGCCGGGCTATGCGGAACGGCACCAGCCGCTGCTGCTGCTTGGCCTGGGCCGGTCAGGGACGACCTACGCCATGCGGCTGCTCGCGGGCCACCCTGGCATCCTGGTGCCGGGCGGCCATCCCTACAAGATGCGGCCGCCGGTTTGGCTGTGGCACGCCGCCCAGGTCATGTCCGCGCCCGGTTCCGATGCCTCCATGCATCCCGACGGGTTCGAAAGCCGCGATGCCGGCCGGCTGGGCTACAACCCCTACCGCAGCCGGGACTGGGAGGACGCCGCCGGGCCGCCCGCCGTCGTGCGCTGGCAGGAGGAGGGGCTGCCGGCCGCGGCGATCGAGTTCTGCAAGCGGCAGGTGGACGAGTTCGTTCAGTGCTGCACCGCCGCGCGTCCTGTGCCGCCGCACTTCGTCGCGCAGAAGATGCTGATGTCCCTGACCCGGCACTTCGTGCGCAACATCTACCCCGGGGGCCGGGACGTTCTCCTGGTGCGCGACTTCCGCGATGTCTGGCTGTCCGCCCGCAGCTTCAACCGCAAGCGCGGCGGCGCCTCGTTCGGGCGCGAAGGCTTCGCTTGCGACCTCGACTGGCTGCGCGGCCTGGCGTTCAGCACCCGCCAACTCCGACTGGCCCACCTGGCGGCAGGCCCGGACGCCCTCACGCTCCGCTATGAGGAGCTGATGCGGGACCCGGCGCCGGCGCTCACGCGGGTGCTGGCCGGCCTGGGGTTGGATGCCGCGCCGGACTTGGTGCGCCACCTGGTCGCAGCCGTCGGCGCCGAGGACCGCGACGCCGAGCAGCATCGCACGTCGGAGCCGGGCGGCGCCGTTGAGCGCTGGCGCACGGAGATGACGCCGGAGGAGATGGCGGCCGCGTCGGATGCGTTCGGCGAGGACCTGCGCTACTTCGGCTATGACGCCTGATGGCGTCATAGCCTGTTTGAGTAGGCGCTGGTTGAGGTCCAGCAGGGGGGTTCGTGCCGGGCAGGGAGGGTCGCAGCCCCGATGCCGTCGCATCGGGTCAAGGTCTCAGCGCACCCGGCGCGGAAAAGCACCGCTGGGCCGACCCGGAGCCTACTCAAGCAGGCTCTCAGTGCGTGAAGATGTCCGGGTCGTCATATCCCAGCAGGTCCAGCCGGCAGCGGGTCGGCAAGAAGGCGAAGCAATCTTCTGCAAGCGCCAGCCGGCCTTCGCGCACCAGCAGCGCTTCCAGCCTGGCCCAGAGCGCGTGCAGGTACAGCACGTCGGACGCGGCATAGGCCATCTGCTCCGCCGTCAGCTCGGCGGTGCCCCAGTCGCTGGTCTGCTGCGTCTTGGAGATTTCGGCGCCCACCAGCTCGCGCACCAGGTCCTTCAGGCCATGGCGGTTGGTAAAGGTGCGGACCAGCTTGGCGGCGATCTTGGTGCATTTGACCGGGGCCACGGTGATGCCCAGCGCCTGCTGCAGCACCGCAACGTCGAAGCGGGCGAAGTGCATCAGCTTGAGGACGGCGGGGCTGCCCATCATGGCAGCGAGGTTCGGTGCGTCGTAGCCGCGTCCGCCCAGCGCCACCGGCACGAGCTGCACCAGATGCGCCACCCCATCCCCGGCGGATAGCTGCACGAGGCAGAGCCGGTCGCGGTGCGAGTTCAGACCCATCGTTTCCGTATCAACGGCCACCACGGGGCCAAGGTCCAAACCCTCTGGCAGGTCATGCCGATGTAGGTGAACGGTGCCATCCCTCGTGAACTGCGTCGTCACGGGGAAGCCATCAAGTCGGTTGGTGCCCAGGAAAAGACTCGAACTTTCACAACCTTGCGGTCACAGGTACCTGAAACCTGCGCGTCTACCAATTCCGCCACCTGGGCACACCGAGTGGTGAGGCGGCGTGTTAAGGCGGCAGCCCCATGCCGTCAAGCCGCAATCAGCCGCCTGGCCCCGCCACCTTGAGGTGCGGTGGAACGCCGCATATCAAGGGCTAGGGTTCCGGGAGACAGGGCATATGGCGACGCGCAGCGTGGCGACGGTTTTCGGCGGCAGCGGCTTCATCGGGCGCTATGTCGTCAAGCGCCTGGCGGCGGCGGGTCACATCGTGCGCGTGGCTGGGCGCAACATGGAGGCGTCGAAACCGCTGATGATGGCCGGCCGCGTCGGCCAGGTTGTGCCCTTGTATGTGTCCCTGTCCAACCAGGGCGCGATCGAGCGGGCGGTGGAGGACGCGGACTTCATCGTGAACCTGGTCGGCATCCTGGCGGAGGGCCGCAAGGGCGACTTCCAGCGGGTGCAGGCGGAAAGCCCCGCCCGTATCGCCCGCGCTGCCGCCGCAGCAGGCGTCCAGCGCATGGTACAGGTGTCCGCTATCGGCGCCGATGCCGCCAGTCCCAGCCTGTATGCCCAGACCAAGGCCGCCGGCGAGGCCGGCGTCCATGCCAGCCTGCCCGGCGCCACCATCCTGCGCCCGTCCCTGGTGTTCGGGGCGGAGGACAAGTTCTTCAACCGCTTCGGCAGCATGGCCATGACGCTGCCGGTGATGCCGGTCATCCAGGGCGGCACCCGGTTCCAGCCGGTCTATGTCGGGGACGTCGCCGACGCGGTGATGGCGGCGCTGGTGCGGGACGACGTGGCCGGGCAGACCTATGAGCTGGGCGGGCCGAAGGTTTGGACCTTCCGCGAGCTGCTGGCCTGGATACTCCATGAAACCCACCGCAACCGTCCGCTGGTGAACGTTCCGATGGGGCTGGCCCGGTTCCAGGCGCGGCTGGGAGAGCTGCTGCCGGGCAAGCCGCTGACGCGCGACCAGTTGCTGCTGCTGGGCCGGGACAACGTGGTGATGGCCGGGGCGAAAGGCTTGCAGGACCTTGGCGTCACGCCAACTCCGATTGAGTTGATTGTGCCCGAATACCTTGACCGTTACCGCCCGGGCGGCGGCAAGCGGGAGGAGGTTCCAGCATAATATACCCGATCCGGCCCTAAAACTGACACGATCTGCCTAGAGTTTCGGCATGACCGCGCTGCATGGCTGAAATTATGGCAGCAATGCTGTCGTATTAAGCATATTCTACTGGCGTCATAGGGATTTGCGTTTATACGCAGTTCCGTTGGCCGCACCGTGCGGCTAACGGATGGAGGGCGTCCCGATGGCCGACCGTATGCTGCAATTCGTCCGCCTGCCGCAGGAAGCGCCTTCAAAGCGCGACGTGTCCATGCGCCGCGAGGATTTCGCCGAAATCTATGCCGACTTCGATCCGGCACAGGCCGGCGCCCAGAGCAGCCGGTGCAGCCAGTGCGGCGTGCCGTTCTGTCAGGTGCATTGCCCCCTGGCCAACAACATCCCGGACTGGCTCAAGCTGACGGCGGAGAACCGGCTGCAGGAGGCCTACGAGGTCAGCAGCGCCACCAACACCTTCCCCGAGATCTGCGGACGCATCTGCCCGCAGGACCGGCTGTGCGAGGGCAACTGCGTCATCGAAAAGGGCTTTAATAGTGTCACCATCGGCGCGGTCGAGCGGTTCATAACGGATCACGCCTGGGAGCAGGGCTGGGTCAAGCCGCCCGCACCGCGCCGCGAGCGTCCGCAATCTGTCGGTATCATCGGCGCTGGGCCGGGCGGGCTGGCGGCGGCGGAGCGGCTGCGGTCGCAGGGCTATCAGGTGCATGTGTATGACCGCTACGACCGCGTGGGCGGGCTGATGATCTATGGCATCCCCGGCTTCAAGCTGGAGAAGGACATCGTGCTGCGCCGCTGGCGGCTGCTGGAGGAGGGCGGCATCCAATTCCACCTCGGCGTCGAGTTGGGCCGCGACACTTCTTTCTCCGATCTGCGCGCGAAGCATGACGCCGTGCTGATCGCAACCGGCGTTTACAAGGCGCGCGATATCGGCGGCCCCGGCGCCGGGCTGGCGGGCATCGTGCCGGCGATGGACTACCTGACCGCCAGCAACCGCAAGGGCCTGGGTGACGATGTGCCCAGCTTTGACGACGGGCAGCATGACGCGGCCGACAAGCGCGTGGTGGTGATCGGCGGCGGCGACACCGCGATGGACTGCGTGCGGACCGCGACGCGCCAAGGCGCGGCCAGCGTGTCGGTGCTGTATCGCCGCGACAAGGCGAATATGCCGGGCTCGATGCGCGAGGTGAAGAACGCGGAGGAGGAGGGCGTGGACTTCATCTGGCTGTCCGCGCCGGAGGCCTTCCTGGGCGACGACACGGTGACGGGTGTGCGGGTGCAGCGGATGCGGCTGGGTATGCCGGACGCCACCGGGCGGCAGTCAGTGGAGCCGGGGGATGCGCGCTTCACGCTGGACGCCGACCTGGTCATCAAGGCGCTGGGCTTCGACCCGGAGGAACTGCCGCGGCTTTGGGACCAGCCGGATTTGCAGGTTAGCCGCTGGGGCACCCTCAAGGTGGACCACCGCACGCAGATGACGACGCTGCCGGGCGTGTTCGCGGCGGGCGACATCGTGCGGGGGGCGAGCCTGGTGGTGTGGGCGATCCGCGACGGGCGGGACGCGGCGGCGCGGATGCACGAGTATATGCAGCAGAATGCCCTCGCAGCAGCGGCGGAGTGACAGCTATGCGGAAGATTGGACCGGGCCTTGCAGTGGTGGCCTTGGGTGCATTGCTGCTGGCGCCGGCGTTGCACGCGCCTGCCCTGGCCCAGCCCGCCCCGGCGGTCAAGCAGGATGACGCACACAGCCTGGCCCGCGCCTTCCTGGTCAAGGTCGGCATAGACAAGCAGTTGGACAGTATCATGCTCGCCACCCGCGACCTGATGGTCGTCACGTTCAAGGGCCGCGGCATCACGGACGAGAACGCCGCCCTCATCACCGACCGCTACATGCTGCCGGAATTCCGTGCCCGGGCGCCGGAACTGATGGGGCGGTTCGAGGAAGTGATGGTCACTGACTTCACCGTGCCGGAGCTGCAGGCGCTGGTGACCCGCGACAACCCTGACGCCTTGCGCAACGCCCAGGCGAAGGCCGGGCAGATGCCCGCGCACTTCCAGGCTGCCGGCGAGGCGTGGGGCCGGCAAGTGGGCGAGGACGCCTATGCCAAGAACAAGGCTGATATAGACAAATTGGGCGGCAGCGCCGTGGGAGCCAAGCCATGAGTGGAGCGGACGCAAAGATGCAGGATCTCGGCGCCCAGTTCGTCGCGGACTGGCAGGACAACGCGGCCCGTCTGGCCGGCACTTATGACCCGTCGCAGGAGCACGACAACTGCGGCGTCGGCCTGGTGGCCGCGCTCGACGGCAAGCCCCGGCGCGACGTGGTGCAGGCGGGCATAGATGCGCTGAAGGCCGTCTGGCACCGCGGCGCCGTGGATGCGGACGGCAAGACCGGCGACGGCGCCGGCATCCACATCGAAATCCCGCACGACTTCTTCGCCGAGGAGCTGCAAAGCAGCGGCCAGGGCGGGGAAACTGGGCGCAGGGCGGTCGGCATGGTGTTCCTGCCCAAGACCGACCTAGGCGCCCAGGAGCGCTGCCGGCAGATCGTCGAGACCGAAATCCTCAACCTCGGCTACGGCATCCTCGGCTGGCGCCAGGTGCCGATCAACGTCGGCTGCATCGGCGAGAAGGCCAACGCGACGCGCCCCGAGATCGAGCAGATCATGATCCGCGGCGGCGACGTGGCGGAGGCCGACTTTGAGCGCGACCTGTATGTGATCCGCCGCCGGATCGAGAAGCAGGCCATCGCGGCACAGATCTCCGAGCTTTATATCTGCTCGCTGTCTTGCCGCTCGATCATCTACAAGGGCATGTTCCTGGCGGCGTCGCTCACGGACTTCTACCCGGACCTGCTGGACCCGCGGTTCATCAGCCGATTCGCCATCTACCACCAGCGCTACTCCACCAACACCTTCCCGACCTGGAAGCTGGCGCAGCCGTTCCGGATGCTGGCGCATAACGGCGAAATCAACACCGTCGCCGGCAACGTCAACTGGATGAAGTCGCACGAGACGCGGATGGCTGCCGGGCCGCTCGACCACTTCATCGAGGATGTGAAGCCGGTCGTGCAGGCCGGCGGCTCCGACACGGCGTGCCTGGACAACGTATTCGAGCTGATGGTGCGCGCCGGCCGCGATGCGCCGATGGTCAAGACGCTGATGATTCCGGCCAGCGTCGGCCAGGACGCGACCATGCCGCAGGCGCACCGCGACATGATCCTGTATTGCAACGCCGTCATGGAGCCGTGGGACGGCCCGGCCGCGATCGCCGCGACCGATGGGCGATGGGTGATCGGCGGCCTCGACCGCAACGGCCTGCGACCGCTACGCTACACCATCACCTCCGACCACCTGCTGGTGGTGGGGTCTGAAACCGGGATGGTGAAGTTCGCCGAAAGCCAGATCGTCGCCAAGGGCCGCGTCGGGCCGGGCCAATGCATCGGCGTGGATCTGCAGGAGGCCAAGTTCTACGGCGACGCCGAGATGAAGGACATGCTGGCGGCACGGCAGGACTTCGGCGCCTGGACCCGGCGTACCACCAGGCTGGATGGCATCGTCAAGACCGACGCGCCCGAGCCGGTCCAGTATGACCCGGCGGAGCTGCGCCGCCGCCAGCTCGCGGTTGGGACCACGCTGGAAGAGCTGGAGATGATCCTGCACCCGATGGTGGAAGACAGCGCCGAGGCCGTGGGCAGCATGGGCGACGACACGCCGGTCGCGGTGCTGTCGGAGCGCTACCGCGGCCTGCACCACTACTTCCGCCAGGGGTTCAGCCAGGTCACCAACCCGCCGATTGACAGCCTGCGCGAAACGCGGGTGATGACGCTCAAGACTCGGCTGGGCAACCTGGGCAACGTGCTGGATGAGGATAGCAGCCAGTGCGACCTGCTGCAGCTCGACAGCCCCGTGCTGTCCAATGCCGAGTTCGACGCGATGGCCGCCACGATCGGCGCTGGCGTGTGCCGGGTGGACTGCACCTTCGCGGTGGGATTCGGGGAGGCCGAACTGCGTTCAGCACTTGAGCGCATCCGGCGTGAGGCGGAGGAGGGCGTGCGCGCCGGCTGCGCCCACGTGATCCTGACCGACGAGGCGCAGACGCCCGAGCGTGCGCCGATCCCGATGATCCTGGCGACCGGCGCCGTGCACACGCACCTGGTCCGGCAGAGCCTGCGCACCTTCACCAGCCTCAACGTGCGCAGCGCGGAGTGCATGGACACGCACTACTTCGCCGTGCTGATCGGCGTGGGCGCCACGACCGTCAACGCCTACCTGGCGCAGGAGGGCATCGCCGACCGGCACCGGCGCGGGCTGTTCAGCAAGGTGACGCTCAAGGAGGCGGTGCAGCACTACAAGAAGGCCGTGGACAAGGGCCTGCTGAAGATCATGTCCAAGATGGGCATCTCGGTCATCAGCAGCTACCGCGGCGGCTACAACTTCGAGGCGATCGGGCTGTCGCGCGCGCTGGTGGCCGAGTACTTCCCGGGGATGCAGTCCCGCATCAGCGGCATCGGGCTGCAGGGCATCGCCCGCAAGGTGCTGGCGCTGCACCAGGCGGCGTGGGACGGCGACGGGGCGCTGCCGGTGGGCGGTGTTTACAAGCTGCGGCGCAAGGGGGAGGTGCATGCCTTCGAGGGCGGGCTGATCCACACGCTGCAGACCGCCGTGGCGACGGACAGCTTCGAGACCTACCGCCGCTATGCCGACGGGGTGCGCCGGCAGAAGCCGGTGGCGTTGCGCGACCTGCTGGACTTCCGCATGGACGGCGTAAAGCCGATCGAGGTGGACGAGGTCGAGAGCATCACCGAGATACGCAAGCGGCTGGTGGCGCCGGGCATCTCCCTGGGGGCGCTCAGCCCGGAGGCGCATGAGACCCTGTCCATCGCCATGAACCGGATCGGCGCGCGCAGCGACAGCGGCGAGGGCGGCGAGGACCCGGAGCGGGCGAAGCCGCGCCAGAACGGCGACAACGCATCGTCGGCGATCAAGCAGATCAGCTCGGGCCGGTTCGGCGTCACCGCCGAGTATCTGAACAACTGCCGCGAGATCGAGATCAAGATGGCCCAGGGCGCCAAGCCCGGGGAGGGCGGGCAGTTGCCCGGCTTCAAGGTCACCAGCTTGATCGCCAAGCTGCGGCACTCGACGCCGGGGGTCACGCTGATCAGCCCGCCGCCGCACCACGACATCTACTCCATCGAGGACTTGGCGCAGCTCATCTATGACCTGAAGCAGATCAACCCGGATGCGACGGTCTGCGTGAAGCTGGTGGCGCGGTCGGGCATCGGCACCATCGCCGCGGGCGTGGCAAAGGCAAAGGCCGACACCATCCTCATCAGCGGGCACTCAGGCGGCACGGGCGCCAGCCCTCAGACATCAGTGAAATTCGCTGGGCTGCCGTGGGAGATGGGGCTGTCCGAGGCGCACCAGGTCCTGATGCTGAACCGCCTGCGCCACCGCATCACCCTGCGGACGGACGGCGGCATCAAGACCGGCCGCGACGTGGTGATTGCCGCCATGCTGGGCGCCGAGGAGTTCGGCATCGGCACTGCGTCCCTGGTTGCGATGGGCTGCATCATGGTCCGGCAATGCCACAGCAACACCTGCCCGGTTGGCGTGTGCAGCCAGGACGACGCGCTGCGCGCCAAGTTCGAGGGCACGCCGGAGAAGGTCATCAACCTGTTTTCCTTCATTGCCGAGGACGTGCGCGGCATCCTGGCCTCGCTCGGCGTGCGCAAGCTGGAGGACGTCATCGGCCGTACCGACCTGCTTCGCCAGGTCAGCCGCGGCTCGGACTTCCTGGACGACCTGGACCTGAACCCGCTGCTGGCGCAGGCGGACCCCGGCGGCCATGCCCGGTTCTGCACCCGGGAAGGGCGGAACGAGGTGCCGGAAACCCTGGACGCCCAGATGATCGGCGACGCCGCGTCGCTGTTCAGCCGGGGCGAGAAGATGCAGTTGCAATACAACGTCCGTAACACGCATCGGGCCATCGGCACCAAGCTGTCGTCCCGCATCACCCGCCAGTATGGGATGCGCGGCTTGGCGCCGGGACATATCACCGTGCGGCTGCGCGGGTCGGCCGGGCAGTCGTTGGGGGCGTTCGCGGTGCAGGGCCTCAAGCTGGAGGTGCTGGGTGATGCCAATGACTACGTCGGCAAGGGCCTGTCCGGCGCCAGCATCGTCGTGCGCCCGGCGCCCAGCAGCACGCTGCGAAGCCAGGATAACACCATTGTCGGCAACACTGTGCTGTATGGCGCGACGGCCGGGGAGCTGTTTGCGGCGGGGCAGGCGGGGGAGCGGTTCGCGGTCCGCAACAGCGGCGCCGTGACGGTGGTCGAAGGTTGCGGCAGCAACGCCTGCGAATACATGACCGGCGGGACGGTCGTGATCCTGGGGGCGGTGGGCGACAACTTTGGCGCCGGGTTCACCGGCGGCATGGCGTTTGTCTATGACGCGGATGGGCAGTTTGAGCAGCGGATCAACCCGGACAGCCTGACGTGGCAGCGGGTGTCGTCGGCACATTGGGAGAGCGTGCTGCGGGGATTGGTGGAGCGGCACGTGGCGGAAACGGGCAGCGCCTATGCCGCGCGGATGCTGCATGATTGGGGGCGGGTCGCCGGGCAGTTCTGGCAGGTGGTGCCGAAGGAGTATGTGAAGTACTTGCCGGCGCCGCTGAGCGACGAGACGGAAGCGTTGCGGGCTTAACTTCTTTGGTTGGCGGGTTGTGGCCTGAGTGCCATAACCCGCCGCCATGCGCGTCCTGTATCACCTCCCGCTCTCCCCCTTCTCCCGCAAAGTCCGCCTGGTCCTGGCGGAAAAGCGGTTGCCGTTCGAGCTGAAAGTGGAGAAGGTCTGGGAGCGGCGCCCCGAGTATCTCGCCCTGAACCCGGCCTGCACGGTGCCGACGCTCATTGAGGAAAATGGCCTCGTCATCGCCGACAGCGGCGTGATCTGTGAATACCTGGACGAAGCCTACCCCGAAGAGCCGTTGATGGGCCGCACCCTCGCCGAGCGGGTCGAGGTGCGCCGCCTGGTTGCCTGGTTCGACGGCAAGTTCGCCCGCGAAGTCACGGCCAACCTGGTCGGCGAGAAGTTCATGAAGCGCCTGCTGGGCCGCGGCAATCCAGAGGCCGGGGTGCTGCGCATCGGCTACGCCAACCTGCGGCACCACCTGGACTACATCGGCTGGCTGGCGGAAACGCGGAAGTGGCTGGCAGGGAGCAGCCTGTCGCTGGCCGACTTCGCTGCAGCGGCGCACCTGTCGGCGCTGGACTTTGCAGGCGACGTGGACTGGTCCATCTCACCCCCAGCTAAGGACTGGTATGCCCGCATGAAATCGCGCCCGGGGTTCCGGCCGTTGCTCGCCGACCGGGTGCCCGGCGCCAGCGCTCCGGCCCACTATGCGGACCTAGATTTCTGACTCCTGCTCCCTCTTCCTCCGGGAGAGGGCGGGGGTGAGGGAGGCTGTAAGGTTGGTTCCTGGACAAAGAAGCTAAGTGCCTTCGCATCGGGTAGGTTCGCGCCTGCTGTTTCCCTCACCCCGGCCCTCTCCCGGAGGGAAAGGCAGCAGGTGGCCGTTCCCGGGTACCCGCAACTTTCCGCCGCCCCGCCGGTTCTCCGCCGAGTCATACGGAGCATTCCCATGAAGACTCGCAAACTGGGTAGCCAAGGCCTGGATGTGTCCGCAATCGGCCTGGGCTGCATGGGCATGTCGGAATTCTACGCCGGGCGGGACGACGCAGAGTCCGTCGCCACCATCCACCGCGCCTTGGACCTCGGCGTCAACTTCCTCGACACCGCCGACATGTATGGCGTCGGTCGCAACGAGGAGCTGGTGGGCCGCGCCGCACGGGACCGGCCGGAGTGGGTGATCGTCGCCACCAAGTTCGGCAACGTCCGCGGCGAGGACGGCAGCTTCAAGGGCATCAACGGCCACCCGGACTACGTGCGCCAGGCCTGCGACGCCAGCCTGCGGCGGACCGGGCTGAAGTTCATAGACCTGTATTACCAGCACCGCGTGGACCCGAACGTGCCCATCGAGGACACGGTGGGCGCGATGGCGGACCTCGTGCAGCAGGGCAAGGTTAGGTATCTCGGCCTGTCGGAGGCTGCCCCGGCCACCATCCGCCGTGCCCACGCCGTCCACCCCATCACGGCGGTGCAGACGGAGTATTCGCTGTGGAGCCGTGACCCGGAGGACGAACTCTTGCCCACCTTGCGCAAGTTGGGCATCGGCTTCGTACCCTACAGCCCGCTGGGACGCGGCTTCCTGACCGGGCAGATCAGGCGGCCGGAGGACCTTGGCGAAGGCGACTTCCGTCTGACCGCGCCCCGGTTCCAGGGTGAGAACCTGCAGCGCAACCTGGCGCTGGTGGACGAAATCGCCGCCCTCGCCGCCGCCAAGGGCTGCACGGCCGCGCAACTGTCGCTGGCCTGGGTGCTGGCGCAGGGCGACGACATCGTGCCGATCCCCGGCACCAAGCGCCGCACCTACCTGGAGCAGAACGTGGCGGCGCTGGACGTCGTGCTGACGCCGGACGATCTGCGGCGGCTGGACCAGGCGATGCCGCCGGGTGCGGCGGCTGGCACGCGCTACGCCGCGGCGCAGATGGGCGCGCTGAACCGCTGACGTCCAAGAAGGATTTTGCATATGGCGATTGATGAAACTCCCGTTTGGTTGATAACGGGCTGCTCGACCGGCTTCGGGCGCGAGCTGGCGCAGCAGGTGGTCGCCCGCGGCTGGCGCGCAGTGGTCACTGCCCGCGACAAGGCGCGGGTGGCCGACTTGGTGGACGGCGCCGGGGACCGCGGCCTGGCGCTGAACTTGGATGTGACCGATGCCGAGCAGATCATGGCGGCGGCGCAGGCGGCAGAAGCCCGGTTCGGCCGGGTGGATGTGCTGGTGAACAACGCCGGCTACGGCTACCAGGCGTCGGTCGAGGAGGGTGTCGAGGCAGAGGTGCGTGCCCAGTTCGACGCCAACGTGTTCGGCCTGTTCGCGATGACGCGGGCGATTCTGCCGGGGATGCGGGCGCGGCGGCGGGGGCACGTGATCAACATCTCCTCCGTCGCGGGCTTCGTGGGTTTTCCCGGGTCGGGCTACTACGCCGCCAGCAAGCATGCGGTGGAGGGCTGGTCGGACGCGCTCGCGGTGGAGGGTAAGCCGCTGGGCATCCAGGTGACCTGCATCGAGCCGGGGCCGTTCCGCACGGACTGGGCCGGGCGGTCGCTACGGCAGACGCCGACTGAGATCGCTGAATACGCTGACACGGTTGGCGCACGGATGCAGACCACGTCAGGCTACAGCGGCCAGCAGCCCGGCGACCCAGCAAGGGCCGCATCGGCTATGATCGCGGTTACGGAGCAGGCCGACCCGCCGCGTCACCTGGTGCTGGGTGCCTTTGGCATCGAGGCCGTCACGGGCAAGTTGCGGACGACCTTGGCAGAGGTCGAGGCCTGGCGCGACGTCGGGATTGCGACAGACTTCCCGAAGGAGTGACGGACGAAAGCGGGATCCGTCTCCCTCTCCCTCCGGGAGAGGGTTGGGGTGAGAGGGTCGTCCGGCGCTGAGTTGTCCGGCATGTGGCACTGTTCCAGTGGCGCTTTCGTTTACCGCTCCGCAGCCAAGACCCCCTCACCCCAACCCTCTCCCGGAGGGAGAGGGGGCATCTTCTACCGCCGCGCCTTCCGCGCGGCATAACGTGCGTCGCGCTCCGCTTTGCGCTGCGCCTTGATCTCCTCGTCCCGCCGGGCCTGTTCGGCCAGCCGGGCGGCCTCCGCCTCGGCCTGCCGGGCCAGCTCGGCAAGGCGCTCCTGATCCTCTGCCAGCTTGCGGGCAGCCTCCGCCTCCTTGGTGACCTTGCGCTCGGCGGCGCGGATGCCGCGGGCCTCGGCGATGGCGCGGCGCTCGGCCTGACGGGCCAGGACCGCCGGATCGTCCGACGCCGGCTTTGCCTTGAACTTCTCGATCAGCGTCTTCTTCGCCGCGGCGGCAGCGGCCGCGCGGTCGGTAAATTTGCTGCCATTAAAGCCACTCATACTGTCTTCCTTGGGGGGTTAGGGGGTCAGCGCCGGTCGGGACCGGCTTCTAGCAATTGCAGGTTCTGCTGCGCCAGGTCGGCGGTCGCAGTATCGGGGGCAAGCTGCGCCGCACGCTCCCAGTCTTCGCGCGCGCCCTCACTCTCACCCCGGCGCTGGCGCAGGATGCCACGCTCCAGCAGCGCATCGGGGTTGTCGGGGTCCTGGGCCAGGGCGCGGTCTATGTCGTCCTGCGCCAGGTCGGGCTGGTTCAGATGCCGCCAGGCGGCGCTGCGGAACACCAGCGCGTCTGGTCGCCGCGGGTCCAGGTCCAGCGCCCGCGTCAGGTCGTCCAGCGCATCCTGGTAGCGGTCCAGGTTAGCCGAGGCGATGCTGCGGTCAATCAGCAGGTCCGGATCGTCCGGGGTCAGCGACAGGGCGAGCGTCGCGGACGCCATTGCCCTGCCGGGGTCGCGCGCCATCAGCCAGGCCTGCCCGGCCTGGCCATACACCGTCGCCCGCGCCGCCGCCGGGGCGTTGCTGCTGCCGGCGAGCTTGTCCATCGCCTCCGCCCCGACATCCACATCGCCCTGTGCCACGTCGGCCAGCGCCTTGCAGTGGATCGCACCCTCACCGCCGCCGGTGGCGAACCAGGCGTCGGCGAAGGCGTAGGCACCGGCTGGGTCGGTGTTCAGCATGGACAGGCAGCGGTCATAATCGGCGCCTTCGGCAATGCGCGGCGGGACGGGGGGGATCGGCAGCGGCGCCTGGTCGTCTCCCGCAGCAGCCGGAGCGGCGGGAGCCTCATCCGGACCGGGTCCGGCGGCACGGCCCGCCCGCCACGGGCCACCTGCCACGGCGGCCAGTACGACAACGACCGCACCAGCGATGAGCACGCCTTTGTTCATCTTCGTCTCACCATACCCGTGCTCGCCTCTACGGGCAAACCAGCTAGGATCACTTCATGAACACTGCGCGCTTTTCTGGGCATCGCCTGGGGCATCTCCTGGTTTTCGGAATGGGCTACACCGGGACGGCCATCGCGGCGCGGGCCGCCGGGCAGGGATGGCAGGTCACGGCCACTAGCAGGAACCCTGGGAACTTGCGGCCCCCGCCGGGGGTGGCGCTGATCCCCTTCATGGACGCCGGCCGGACGGTGCTGGCGGCGACGCATCTCGTCCAAACCGCGGCGCCCGGCGCGGAAGGCGACCCGGCCCTGGCCCGCTTTGGCGGGGAGGTCGCCTCGGCGCCCGATCTGCGCTGGGCCGGCTACCTGTCCACCACCGGCGTGTATGGCGACCAGGGCGGCGGCTGGGTGGACGAGGACACGCCGGCCCAGCCCGGCAACAACCGCGGCCAGCGCCGCGTAGCGGCCGAGGATGCATGGCGGGCAGTCTGCGCCCGCTGCGCGGTGGACGTGTTCCGGGTTGCGGGCATCTACGGGCCGGGCCGTTCTGCCTTCGACGACCTGCGGGCCGGCACGGCGCGGCGGGTGGACAAGCCCGGCCACCTGTTCGGCCGCATCCACCGGGACGACATCGCCGCCGCGGTCGTGGCCGCCATGGCGCAGGACCGCCCGACCGGGGTCCGCATCCTGAACCTGGCCGACGACGAGCCCGCCGCCAGCGCCGAGGTGACGGCGGAGGCGGCGCGGCTGCTGGGCATCGAACCGCCGCCGCTGGTCCCCTTCGCCGACGCGCTGCCCGGCATGAGCGAGATGGGCCGCAGCTTTTGGTTGGAGAACCGCCGGGTCCGCAGCAGCAAGACGCAGGAGACGCTGGGCCTGCGCTGGGCCTACCCGACCTATCGCGAGGGCCTACGCGCCATCCTGCAGCAGGAGGCCAGCGAGCGTGCGGCGCAGCAGGGCCAAGTCGCCGAGTCGTGACAGGCGGTGGTCGCCGTCCCGAATAAGCGTCACTTGCACGTCAGTGCCCTCCAGCCGGTCCACCAGGCGCATCGCCGTTTCCCAGGGCACGTCCGAGTCCTGCATCCCTTGCAGCAGCCGGACGGGACAATGGAGCGGGATCGGCGCCCGCAACAGGAGGCGCCGGCGCCCGTCCTCGATCAAGGCGAGCGTCACAGGGTAGGGGTCGCCGTAGGCGCTGGGCACCGGCAGAACGCCGTCGCGCTGGAGCTGAATGCGCTCGCCCGGCATCATGGCGTCCCACATCAGGTCCTCGGTGAAGTCCGGGGCGGCAGCGATGCCGACCAGCGCCTGGACGCGCTCCGGCCGGGCCAGTGCGGCGTTGAGGGCGATCCAGCCGCCCATGCTGCTCCCGACCAGCACCATCGGCCCCTCGGTGAGATGGTCCACCAAGTGCAGCGCGTCGTCCGTCCAGCGCCCGATGGTGCCGTCGGTGAAAGCGCCGCCACTGGCCCCGTGGCCGCTGTAGTCCAGCCGCAGGCAGGCCAGGCCGTGTGCGGCGCAGAACGCCTCGGTCTCCAACGCCTTCGCGCCCTCCATGTCGCTCTTGTAGCCCGGCAGAAACACCGTGCACGGCCCGCGCCCCGGAGTGCGGACCCAGGCCAGCGCCACGCCGTCGCTGCGGTCCGTCTTGCCCTGTTCCTGCATGGGTGCCCCGTCCTGCATCCCGGTGTTATAGCCCGGGGATGGTTCCCCTCCCACCCGGCACGGTCGTGCTGCAAGTGCTGCCTCGCCTGGATGCCGGCGGGGTCGAGCGCGGCACGGTCGAGATGGCGCAGGCCATCGCCGAGGCGGGCGGCACGGCGCTGGTGGCGAGCGAGGGCGGGCGGCTGGTCGGCGCCGTGGAGCGGGCGGGAGGGCGGCATGTCGCGATGCCGCTGGCGGCCAAGAACCCGGCGGTGATCTGGCGCAACGCCGGACGCCTGGCCCAGCTCATCCGGGCGGAGCAGGTCGGCATCGTCCATGCCCGTTCCCGCGCGCCGGCCTGGTCGTCGTGGCTGGCGGCGCGGCGTACCGGCGCGCGGTTCGTCACGACGTATCACGGCGTTTACAACGAAAACTTGCCGGGCAAGCGCCGATACAACGCGGTGATGGCCCGGGGACAGCGGGTGATCGCCATCAGCCGGCACATCGCGGCGGTGCTGATGGCCCGGCACGGCGTCGCCCCCGCGCGCATCCGCATCATTCCCAGGGGAGTGGACCCGGCGCTGTTCGACCCCGGCGCTGTGTCCAGCCCGCGCATCGCCCGTCTGACGCAAGCCTGGCGCCTGCCGGACGGCATGCCGACAGTCATGCTGCCGGCGCGGCTGACACGTTGGAAGGGTGCCGCCGTGCTGATCGAGGCGATTGCGCTGATGCAGCGGCAGGACGTGTGCTGCATCCTGGTCGGCGCGGGCCGGGACGGTTTCCTCCGGGCCTTGGAGCGGCAGGCGGCGGCGCTGGGCGTTGCGGAGCGGCTGCGCTTCGCCGGGCACTGCGACGACATGCCGGCGGCGTTGATGCTGGCGGACGTGGTGGTGAGCGCATCCCTGGAGCCGGAGGGGTTCGGCCGCACGGTGATCGAGGCGCAGGCGATGGGCCGCCCGGTGGTTGTCACCGACCACGGCGGGGCGGCTGAAACGGTCGAGCACCTGGTGACAGGCTGGCGCATCCCGCCGGGGGACGCCGCGGCGCTGGCGGTCGCCCTGGACCATGCGCTGCAATTGTCGCCGGAACACCGGCAGGCGTTGGGCGAGCGGGCGCGGGCTGCGGTGCGCGCGAACTACACGACGGCTGCGATGCAGGCGGCGACGCTGGAAGTATACCGGGAGGTGCTTGCGTCGCCTGCTCCTGCTCCCTCTCCCTCCGGGAGAGGGTTGGGGTGAGGGGGGTCTTGCAGGGGCAAGTGTGGCCTTGTCCCACGAGAGGCCGCGTCCCGTTGGCGCCCGTGGTCCTCCGCTTTGCAGCCAAGACCCCCTCACCCCAACCCTCTCCCGGAGGGAGAGGGAGCAGGAGGAGGCGCTCTGCTGGGCGCCGGTGTTCCTGCCTCACAGCCCGGCGCATGGGCGGCGGCGCAGAGAAAGGGTTGCGGCAGCGGTGCCGTAAGGCCATACGACCCCTCCCGCGCAATCAAGGACCCTACGCCATGCCCGCCATTACCTTGCCCGACGGCTCCATCCGCCGCTTCGATGGGCCGGTGACGGGCACTGCCGTGGCGGCCAGCATCGGCCCAGGCCTGGCCAAGGCGGCTTTGGCGATGCGTGTGGACGGCGCCTTGCAGGACCTGTCCCGCCCCATCGAACACGACGCTGAGGTGGTGTTCGTGACGCGCCGCGACCCCGACGCCCTGGGCCTGATCCGCCACGACGCCGCCCACGTGCTGGCCGAGGCCGTGCAATCCCTCTACCCCGGCACGCAAGTCACCATCGGCCCCAACATCGAGAACGGCTTCTATTACGACTTCGCCCGCAACGAGCCGTTCACGCCCGAGGACTTCCCGCGCATCGAGGCACGGATGCGCGAGATCGTCGCGCGCAACGCCCCGTTCGAGCGCGAAGTGTGGGACCGGGATGACGCTATCGGCTTCTTTGAGCAACGCGGCGAAGCCTACAAGGCCGAACTGATCCGCGGCCTGCCGGGCACGGAGACCATCACCCTGTATAAGCAGGGCGACTGGATAGACCTGTGCCGCGGTCCGCACATGCGCGGCACGGGGGATGTCGGCACCGCCTTCAAGCTGCAGAAGGTGGCAGGCGCATACTGGCGTGGCGACCACCGCAACGCCATGCTCAGCCGCATCTACGGCACCGCCTGGCGCGACCAGAAGGAGCTGGACGCCTACCTGCACCAGCTTGAGGAGGCGGAGCGCCGCGACCACCGCCGCATCGGCCGCGAGATGGACCTGTTCCACATCCAGGAAGAGGCGACGGGCAGCATCTTCTGGCACCCGAAGGGCTGGAAGCTGTATCGCACGGCAGAGTCCTACATGCGCCGCCGCCTGGACGCGCACGGCTACCAGGAGGTCCGCACGCCGCAACTGGTGGACCGCAAGCTGTGGGAAGCGAGCGGCCACTGGGACAACTACAAGCAGCACATGTTCATCGCCCGCGTCGAGGACGAGGACACGACACTTGCCTTGAAGCCGATGAACTGCCCCTGCCACGTGCTGATCTTCAAGCATGGGCTGCGCTCCTATCGCGAGTTGCCCCTGCGCATGGCGGAGTTCGGGTCTTGCCATCGGTATGAGCCATCGGGTGCCCTGCACGGGATCATGCGGGTGCGCGCCTTCACCCAGGACGACGCCCACATCTTCTGCACTGAGGACCAGATCGCCGGCGAGACCGTGGCCTTCGTGGCGCTGCTGTCATCGGTGTATCGTGACTTCGGCTTCGACAGCTTCCGGGTGAAGTTCAGCGACCGCCCGGTGCCGCGCGCCGGAACCGACGAGGTATGGGACCGGGCGGAGGGCGCGCTGAAGCAAGCCTGTACCATCGCCGGCGTGGAGTATGAGCTGAGCCCGGGGGAGGGCGCCTTCTATGGCCCCAAGCTAGAGTTCGTATTGCGCGACGCCATCGGCCGGGACTGGCAGTGCGGCACGCTGCAGGTGGACTTCGTGCTGCCGGAGCGGCTGGACGCCGACTACATCGCCGACGACAGCAGCCGGCAGCGCCCGGTGATGCTGCACCGGGCCATCCTGGGCAGCTTCGAGCGGTTCCTGGGCATCCTGATCGAGAACTATGCCGGGCGCTTCCCGCTGTGGCTGGCACCGGTGCAGGCGGTGGTCTGCAGCATCGTGACCGACGCCGCCGAGTATGCGGAGGAGGTCGCCGCCGTGCTGCGTGCCCGCGGGCTGGAGGTGCGTACGGACACCCGCAACGAGAAGATCAACGCCAAGGTGCGCGAGCACAGCCTGGCGCATGTCCCCGTCCTGGTCGTCGTCGGCCGGCGGGAGGCCGAGGCGCGCACGGTGGCGCTGCGCCGCCTGGGCGGGGAGGCGCAGGAGGTTCTACCGTTGGATGAGGCTGCCGCCCGTCTTGCAGCGGAGGCCATGCCGCCCGATTTACGAGCAGAGGCTCCTTGATTTCGGCGTCCCGCCGGACCAAGACTCGTCTCTGATACCGAAACATCCATAGGAGAGTACAATAGCCCGAGGACCCCAGAGCGCCGCGACCCCATCCCGCGACGGACCCCGTGTCAACGAGGACATACGCGTCCCCCAGGTGCGCCTGATCGACGAGGAGGGCGAGATGCAGGGCGTGATGACCGCGCGCGACGCCATACAGCGCGCTTACTCGGTGGGCCTGGACTTGCTGGAGATCAGCCCGAACGCCGACCCGCCAGTGGTGAAGATCCTCGACTACGGCAAGTTCAAGTACGAGCAGCAAAAGAAGAAGAACGAGGCCAAGAAGAAGCAAAAGGTCATCGAGATCAAAGAGATCAAGGTGCGCCCCAACATTGACGAGAACGACTACCAGGTGAAGATGCGCGCCATGAAGTCGTTCATTGAGGAAGGCGACAAGGTCAAGGTGACGTTGCGCTTCCGTGGTCGCGAGATGGCGCACCAGGACATCGGCATCAAGGTGCTTGAGCGCATCCGGGCCGAGCTCGAGGTGACCACTAAAGTCGAGCAGATGCCGCGGATGGAAAACCGGCAAATGATCATGGTGCTTTCGCCGAAGTAGGTTGCGCTCCACAAATTGGCGATGTTTGAGAATCCGCTGCCTGCTCCCTCTCCCTCCGGGAGAGGATTGGGGTAAGAGAGTAGGCAAGCGTGGTCCCTGTCCGCTGAAGATCCGATTCTGACCTAACTGGATGCGCCTCGTTTCACCGCCAAAATCCCTTCACTCCAATCCTTTACCGGAGGGGAAGGCAATTACGAGAACACCGGCCGCTGCCGTCCTCGCTCCAACCGTGCCAATCTCCCCATCCAGGGACGGAGACATTGATGCGGATACTCATGGTCGGCGCCGGTGCTATAGGCGGCTACTTCGGCGGTCGGGCTGTAGAAGCTGGCGCGGACGTGACGTTCCTGGTCCGCCCGCGCCGGGCGGCGCAGATCGCAAGCAACGGCTTGGTGATCCGCAGCCCGCGCGGCGACCTGTCCCAGCCGGTCGCGACCGTGCAGGCCGGGGCGTTGGGCGGCCCGTATGACGCCTTGGTCCTAAGCTCGACTTTGGCCATTTCTGGTCATGCGTTGATCCAGAAGTGCGGCTCTGATGCGATGTAGTCGAGAGCTGTGTCGAGCGGCATGGTTGCGATGCCGAACGGCCCTGGAGCGGCCCAGCG
>JAABUQ010001526.1_pt1 | contig 49395 bp, 44 predicted proteins | sample 5560001 | NCBI WGS metagenome assembly JAABUQ01 (sample SAMN10711888, study PRJNA513371) | rock metagenome | isolation source: Antarctica rocks | place: Antarctica: Victoria Land, Finger Mt nord | collected 2015-12-18
CCCGGCGGATGCCATCGCCCGTAGCCAGGGACAACGAGACATCCGTCGGCGCCTCGTGAGGGTTGAACACGGCGATAAACTCGCGGTTGCCGCGCGACGTGCCGCCATCAGTGAAATACCACCGCGGCGATGGCGCGTCCAGCGCCATCGCCGCCCCCGGTCCCGAGGCGCCCGTGGCCCGCACGATGCTTTCCACGACCACCGGCATGCTGCTGTCGAGGCGCAACGCCGACTGCCCGATCGGCGCGATGTCGTCCAGTCCGACGATGATGCGCCCACTAGCGGACACGACGCGATGCGACGTCAGCAGAGCGCCGTCGCTGCTGGAGGCGTTGATGGTGACGGCCGCGGCGATGTCGTAGGGATTGAAGATGCGCAGTCCGTCGGCGAAGTGGCCGTTCACGTAGCCCTCGGCCACGTACCAATGGCGGCTCGGCAGCGGCGTCCCGGCGACGATGTGTCCGTTGCCGTCGTACAGCGCGCGCTCGACCACGATCGCGCCATCGGCGTCAACGCGTAAGGCGATGCTGGCTTTGGGAATCAACAGGTTGAGGTCCAGCGTGCGACGCGACAGGCCAGCCAGGCGCAAGGTGAGCAGGTGGGTGGCGCCATCGGCGCGATAGGCGGTCACCCGCGCGCGTATCTCGCGGTCCGACGGGTTGAGCAGGGACAGGTACTCCTGGTAGCGGCCGCCGGTATAGCCCTCGGCGAAGAAAGCGCGGCCCATGGTGGGGCCGAACCAGGTCGGTAGCGCCGTCACACCTGGGGTTGCCGTCGCCATCTCGGTGGGCGGGCGCACCGGCGCGGTGGGCGTCGCCGTCGGGATGGCCGTCGCCGGAACCGGACGCGTTGCCACTGGCGTTGCCGTCGCCGGAACCGGGCGCGTTGCCGTCACCGGAACCGGGCGCGCTGCCACTGGCGTTGCCGTCGCAATGGCAGCGGACGTCGCGGTCGCGGTCGCGGTTGCGATCGGCGCAACGGTCGCCGTTGCCCGGACAGCCGGGGGAGTAGTCACGTGGGGCGTCGCGGTCGGGAGCGGGCGCGGCGCCGGCCGCGTAGGGGTCGCCGCGGCCGGCTCGGGGCCGACGCGTATCTCGACCCATGCCTGCATCCCAAAGACCGTCCCGGAGGGGTCCGTCATCTGCCAGTATCCCCGGTAGCGGCCATTTTGCCGTGGCGCGACCATGAGGACAGAGAAGCGCACCCGCCCGTTCGGCCGCACCGCGGATACGGCCAGACGGCGGACCGGCCCGAGTGGGGCCCCGGCCTCGAACCGCCAGTAGTAGCCCGTGCCCCAGGTCGCGCTGCCCGTGTTCTGGATCTCCCACGTCTTGGTGAAACGCGCGCCGGGCGCCATGACCGTGCCATCGGGGACCGAGATGTCGGAGACGAACGTGGCGGCGTAGGCAGGCGCGGCCGCGCCCGGTCCGGCGCTAATGCCACGCGTAGGGTAGGGCTGGGGCGTCACCCTCGCCTTCTCGGCCTCGGTGCGCGCCCCATTCGTTGGCGTGACCGATGGCGTGACTGCTACCGTGACCGCAGTGGGCGCCATGGTGCCCACTGCCGTAACCGCAGCGGTGAGCGGTGTCTTCGTCGGCGCGTTCGCCGATCCAGGTGGAGTTGGCGTCGTGTCGCCGGACACACTGGTAGCGGAGGGGGACAGCGCGGCAGCCCGCGCTGGAGTCTGCTGGGGCGAGTAGGGGTGGACAGGGGCAAGGATAATGAGGCACGCCAGCGGCGCCAGCGATAGGAGACGGAGACGCCGACAGAGATATCCCAGCAGTAGGGGTCGGGTAGGTACATGCATATCGGTCAGCGTATCAAGGGCTCCTCCACGTGTAAACACACTTATCAACCCTTGGCCCCATATCGCAGGGTCCGTGAATTCTAGGGACAGAGGGCCTGCGACCGCGGTCGCATGGCAGACAGAGGGCCTGCGACTGCGGTCGCATGGCAGCGCGCGACGACTGCGGTCGGGTATGGTCCGTCGCGACGATGTTCCTGGTCCCGTTCCGACACCGCAGTGTCCGTGTGCTGCCATGCGACCGCAGTCGCAGGTGTAGAGTCGCGCCCCGGCTCCATATGCTATAGTAATGGTGGATCGGGCGCCCGTAGCTCAACAGGATAGAGCAAGAACCTTCTAAGTTCGAGGTTGTGGGTTCGAGTCCCGCCGGGCGCATGCGTCCCGGCCGAGCTGGGAATCGCGGTCCGCCGTGCGTCACATGGTGGCTATGGTGTAATGGTTAACACTGAAGATTGTGGCTCTTCCGATCAGGGTTCAATTCCCTGTAGCCACCCCACCAAGAAGCACGGTCATACAGCAGGAGGGGCCAGCGCCGTCGGCGCTGGCCCCTCCTGCTGTTCTGGTTTGAGCCCGTAGGGACGGTGGTCCCGGCCCCTTGCGCGGTCTATGCGAACGCATTACTCATTCCCAGCGGACGAGGCCGTCGAGGTTGTCGCCCTCCGCGTCGTCGGATTCGTCCGCCTCTCCCTCCTCGTCGGCGCCGACCTCATCCTCGGTCTCGTCCGCCTCGTCGATCTCGTCAGTCTCGTCCGCGTTGACCACGACGATGACCTCGGTCTGTTCCTCGCTGGCATAGTAGGACGCGCCGGTCGCGTCGTCCGTGGCGGCGACGATCTCGGCCTCGGTACGCACGGTTGCGGCCCTCGACAGCGGGGGACGCCTCTTTCGCCGCTCCACCGCGGGTAGCACGCGTGCCAGGTAGCGGTAGGCGTCCTCCACCTCGCGGGATAGAACGCCGCCGGCGGCGCGCAAACTCTCGTAGCGCGCCTGCACCTCCGTCTTGTTGCTGCCGACCGAGAGGCTGAGCACGCTCAGAGCGCGGGCGGTCCGGCGATAGCGTTCGATCCATCGCTGGCGCACGGCCTCGAGTTGGTCGTCGCCGCGGATGACCTCGCGCTGCTCCGTCTTGTCGGACTTTTGAGGCTTGTCCGGCTTGTCCGGCTTGCCTTTCTTACGTTGCTTGCGCCAATAGGGGATGTACCAACCTGTATTTCGCATACCACCATTATAGTAGTTGCCAGTGGCCAGTTGTCAGTTGCCAGTGGCCAGTTGGATTGGTTGGACGAAATCGCGAACGGCGGTCGGAGGTTTGGCGGGCTGCCTAACGCCAGCCCGTACTGTCTGGCAACTGGCCACTGGCCACTGGCCACTGGCCACTGGCCACTGGCCACTAGGTGCTGCGTACCGCACTGAGGATAAAGTCGACCACGCACTCTTCGATCTGGGCGCGGCTATAGCCAAGGCGCTGGCGCTGCTTGAGGAAAGCGATGGGGCTGACCAGGCTGAAGATGGCGGCGGCGGCGTAGGCGGGGTCGAGCGGTCGGAACAGGCCCTCGCGCACCCCTTGCTCCAGGATCGCCTGCACGCGCGCGATCATCAGAGTAGCGGGATGCTCGTGCCCGTCCTCGGCGTCATGCATATCCCGGATGTCGCGCGTGATGTGTCCGGCGCCGGCCAGGAGGTCGAAGCTGATGTGGTACGCTTCGTACATGTCGTAGCAGAGGGCGACCATCGCCCGCAGCTTGGTCGCCGCGTCGGCTTCAGGAGGGATGCGTTCGCGCATCCACTGCACGGCTTTGTGCGCGCCATCGCGGACAAGAGCGTCCATCAGGCATTCTTTGGTGGGGTAGTGACGGTAGAGAGTACCCTTGCCGACGTCGGCGTCGCGGGCTACCTCTTCCATGCTGAGCTCGCCGGGGTCTTTGACGGAGAGCAGCCGCCACGCGGCCTCGAGGATGCGGAGACGATTGCGGCGCGCATCGGCGCGGCGCGACCGTCCTCCCTCACCGTCCCCCCCATCGCTCCCGTCGCTGCCCACCACGTCCACAGTCATTGTCCTTGCTCCTGTTCACCGTCGCAGGGCGCCGCACGGCTGCCCGTCACAGCCGCGATCTCACCTCATCGTAACATACGCGCAGCCAAAAGCGGACGCGGCCGTCCCATTAAAGTTTGACAAAGGGACGGTAATGCGTGCATACTACATTGTGAATGGACGTTCTTGTACTACTTCCATGTATGTACCGGGCGTTACAGCTGCAATAGATCGACGGGGCGACGCGGCGCGCGTAGGGCTGCTGCCACCGGCCATCGTACAGGGCGAGGACAGGAGGAGAGGCCATGAGCGAGCGAGAGAACCCGGGAGGATATAGCGGTCCGGACGCGACACCCCAGGGTGGACCGGGCGGCTACGGCGCTCAGGGCCAGGGCGGATACAACGCGGGCGTTCCTGGTCAGCCTGCCCAGGGCGGATACAACGCGGGCACACCGGGGGAGCAGGGCGGATTTGGCGCGGGCGCTCCTGGCCAAGGTGGATACGGTGCGGGCGGCGCGCAGGGTGGTCCCGTCGGTCCCGGTCAGGGCGGCCCCGTCGGTCCCGGTCAGGGCGGCCCCGGAGCGCCCTATGCTGGCGGCGCTCCCGGCGCCGTGGTCGAGACGCGCACCATTGCGCCCGTGGCGGTGCAGACACAGGCGCCAGCACCGCCACCGCCACCCGCTCGGACCCAGGCCACGGGGACGCGCCGCGTCCTGCTCATCAACGGGCTGGTCCTGCTGGGTTTGATCCTGCTTGGGCTGATCGGGTTCTTCGTTTGGCATCAGGGCTACTACTTCTACAGCACCGATGACGCCACGGTCTCCGGCGCTATCGCGGCCGTTGCGCCGGCCGCGCCCGGCACGGTCCAGACCGTCGCCCACGCCGTTGGAGACACGGTGCGCGCCGACGACACGATCGTCACGCTGCGCACCGCCGCCGGCCAGACCATCCGCGCCGCCAGCCCGATCAACGGTACGATCATCCAGGAGGGCGCTACGCTGAATGAGGTGCTCCCGGCCGGCCAGCCCCTGGCGCAGGTGGTCGACCTGACCCGGCTCTACGTCACGGCCTACGTTGAGGAGACCCATATCAAGGACGTGTCCGTGGGCCAGGGCGTGGACGTGACGGTCGACGCGGTGGGCAACACGACCTTCCACGGCGCTGTCACGCGCATCCAGCCCGTCGCGGCCAGCGCGCTCTCGCCCATCCCCTCCGGCGACTATGCCAACGGCAACTTCACCAAGACGACGCAGCGCATCCCGGTGCAGATCACCCTGGACGGCTATCAGGGCCATACTCTCTACCCCGGCGAGTCGGCCAACGTCACGATCCACATCCACGAGTAGGCGGCCGCCTACCTGCTCGCGATGGCATGACGGCCCCGTCGTTCCTCGGGTGTTATAATCCCGGCGAGGAGACACGCGATGGATATGCTTGGGGGCACGACGAGGGCTATGCGCAAGGATGGAGAGATAGCGGCGCGGACGGTTGAAGGATTCCTGGACGCGCTGGCCTCGGACGCGCCCGCGCCCGGCGGCGGCGCCGCGGCGGCGCTCTCGGCGGCCATGGGCGCCGCGCTGGTCTCGATGGTCTGCAACCTGACGGTCGGTCGCGAGCGCTACCAGGCGCACGAGGAGGTCATGCGCGCCGCGCTGGCCGAGGCCGACGATCTGCGGACGCGGGCGCTGGCCCTGGCTACTGCCGACGGGGACGCCTTTGGCGCGGTCGGCGCGGCCTACGCGCTGCCGCGCAAGACCGACGAGGAAAAGGCCGCGCGCACCGCCCGCGTGCAGGAGGCGCTCAAGGGCGCGGCCGGACCTCCCCTGCGCACCGTTGCCGTGGCCGCGCGCGTGGTCGAGTTGTGCGCCGAGATCGTGCGCAAGGGCAACCCCAACGTGGTCAGCGACGTGGGCGTCGCCGCACTGTGTGCGCGAGCCGCGCTCGACGGCGCGGCCCTCAACGTGCGCGTTAACCTGGCGCTGATCCGCGACGAGGACTTTACGCGCGAGACCGCCCAGGAGCTGGAGCGATATCTGAGCGCGACCTACCCGCTGGTCGACGAGGCGCTGCGCGCCGTCGACAGGGTGATGGCGCGATGACGGCCGCCATCATCGACGGCCGCGCCATCGCGGCCGAGTTGCGCGAGGACCTCAAGGCCCGGGTGGCCGCGCTACGCGAACGTGGCGTCGCGCCGCACCTGGCCGTGGCCGTGCTGGGCGACGACCCCGCGGCGCGCTCCTACGTCCGCGCCATCGAGCGCGCCGCCGTCGCGGTGGACGCCGTCTGCACGGTCCACCGCCTGCCTGGCACAGCCGGCGCGGACGACCTCGGCACGCTGCTGGACACACTTGGCTCCGACGACGGCGTCCATGGCATCATCGTGCAGACGCCGCTGCCGGCCGGGCTAGACATTGCCCTGATCGGCGCGCGTATCAGGGTAGAGAAAGACGTCGATGGGCTCAACCCCACCAGCGCCGGGCGACTGGCGCTGGGCCTGCCCTCGTACCCCCCGGCCACGGCGGCGGCGGTAATGGAGGCGGTGCACCGGGCAGAGATCGGGCTGAGGGGCGCGCGCGCCGTGGTCATCGGACGCAGCGCGGTGGTGGGCAAGCCGGTCGCCCTGCTCCTGCTGCGCGAGGATGCCACGGTCACGCTGTGCCACTCGCGCACGGTCGACCTGCCGGCGGTGGCGCGCGAGGCCGACCTGCTGGTGGTGGCGATAGGCCGCGCGCGCATGGTGAGCGCCGACTACGTGCGCCCCGGCGCGGTGGTGATTGACGTGGGCATCAACGACGTCGAGGGCAAGACCGTGGGCGACGTCGACTATGATGCCGTCGCGGAGATCGCGGGCGCCATCACGCCCGTGCCCGGCGGCATCGGCCCGCTGACCAACGTGATGCTGCTGCGCAACACCGTCCAGGCCGCCCAGACGACAATCGGGTAAGCAGTCTTGTTGCCCCCCTCACTCGTAGCGCAGCGCCGTGAGCGGGCGGACGCGCGTGGCGCCCCAGGCAACTCCGCCCGCGATGAGCATGCAGACGAGCGCCGTGGCCGCGATCAGGCCGAGCACCAGGGCGGGCGCCAGATCGACCGTGGCCGCCGATTGGAAGGCGACCCTGGTTAGCAGGGCCGCGATGAGCGCCACGACCGCCAGCGCACAGGAGGCGCCCGCGACGCCGAGTACCGCGTTCTCCACCAGGACGGTGACCAGCACGCCCCGGCTGGTGTGGCCGATGGCCTTGAGGAGGCCGACCTCCCGGCGCCGCTCCAGCATTGCCAGCGCGACCGCGTTGGCGATCATGATCAGCCCGGCGAGCATCGCCAGCGCGGCGACCGCCTCGACGACCTCGACGACGTTATCCAGCAGGGCGTCGATCTGCTGCACGAACGCGGTATCGCCAAGCGTGACCGCGCCGGGGACCGCTCGCTTGATCCCCCGCAGCGCGCGGTCCATCGTCGTCGGGTCGAGATAGAGGGCGTAGACGGAGAAAGCGTGGCCGCCGCTCAGGCGGGTCACGACGCCCGTGTCCACGAAGGCGGCGCCGAATCCTCCAAGGGTACCCCCGCCCGTGTAGAAGCCGACCACGCGTAGCGTGACCGCTGCGGACGGGTCGAGGCCGCTCACCATCACCTGGTCGCCGCGTCGGAGGTTGAGCGGGTCCTGCGCGGCGGCCAGCGGCAGCAGCGCGGCCGTGCCGCCCGCGTCCGCAGGACCCAGGACGCGCCCCGTGCGGCTATCGCGCGGCCCCCGTTCGATCGTGATCGGCGGCGGCGTTTGCCCGTGGGCCACATCGACGCCATCCAGGCCAAGCACCGACGCCGCGAGGGGGGCGCCGGCCAGCGGCGCGGGCACGGTTCCGTTGACCATGACGATGCGCGCCCCCGTGGCGCGGGTCACCTGCTGGCGCGTCAGGCCCGTCACTCCTCGGAGCCGGCGGGCGACGGCTGGCGCGGACGCGCCGCCGGCGATGACATAGGCATTGTACGGGTTGTGCGCGGCGTTCAGCTGTGCGAGAACCCCCTTGAGGTTCTGGCCGAGCGCGAGGCCGAGGCCGATGGCGAAGACGCCCACGAAAAGCGCCACCAGCGTCGTCGCGCTGCGTCCCCGCGCCCGCCCGACGTTGCGCACCGCGAGATGCGCCGCGGCCCGCGCCGCGCGGGGTAAGACGAGCAGGGTGGCGACGACCGCCGCGAGCGCCAGCAGCGGCACGCCGATCCCCGGGGCGACGCGCGTCAGCACTGCCGCGGCGACGACGAGCAAGACCATCGGGAGCAGGGACCACCAGCGCCGGTCGTCGGACACGGGCAGCCGGCCGAGCAGCCACGCCAGGCCGGCGAAGGTGCCCGTCAGCAGCGCGAGCGCGAGACCGGCGCCGCCCACCACCGCCACGGCGATGGGCGGATTGCGCAGGATGCCAAGCGCCAGCAGGAAGAAGAGGACGCCGAGCAGGGCCACCAGCCCGACGGAGGAGAGCGCCCGGCGCGCCCCGCCCGGCTCGGGGACGTCGCGCAGCGCCGCGAGCGGCCGGATCGCACTCGTGCGGGTGATCGGCAGCAGGCCGAAGATCAGCGTGGTGGCGACGCCGATGGCCACGCCCGTGGCGACGGTTCCCGGGTCGATGGTCGTCGAGAGGGTGAGGAAGAACGCGCGCGCAACCAAGGCGGCGACGAGGAAGCTGAACCCAACGCCCGCCGCCGCTCCGAGGAAGCCGCCGAGGAGGCCGAGCAGCGCCGCTTCCAGGCCGAACATGGTCATGAGGTCGCGCCCGCGGTAGCCCATGGTCTTGAGCATGGCGATCTCCAGCCGGCGGCGGCGCAGCAGCACCTGCATCGTGTTGACGATGCCGATGCCGCCGATAAGCAGCGCGAGCAGCCCGACGACGCGCAGGAAGGCGCGGATGCCGTCGACCTGCGCCTGCACCTGTTGCTCCTCTTGCGGGACGGTGGTCGTCGTGACTCCCCAGCCCTGCTGCCCGATGCGCCGGGCGACGGACGCGGCCAACGCCGCGCTATGGCCGGGGACGTCCGCCCACACCCAGCTATAGCCGACAGGACGGGCGAGGAAATCGGAGAGCGCGGCGTAGCCCCGCACGTCCATCAGCATTTCCGCTCGGCTGGTCATGGCGCCGGCGACGGCGATGATCGCGCCGACGGCGATGTGTCCGCTCTTGCCGCCATCCGTGGTGAGGGCGAGCGTGTCGCCGACGCGCGCCCCCAGGCGTTGCGCCAGCGTGTCCGCGATCGCCACGCGATCGCCCCGCACCAGGACGGCGAGGGAGCCGATCGCGGGCGTGATCAGGCGCGGCCGCCCGGCCAGGGGGTAGGTGGCGGGATCTACCGCGAAGAAGGTGATGTGCTGCGGACCCGTGGCGGCGGAGAGAGTCCCGCCGTCGACCGCAGCCGCGCTATAGGCGGCGATGGCTCCCCGCGCCTTGAGCCCCTGGACGTAGGCGAGTTGCGCCGGCGACATGGTCGCCTCCTCGGCGTGGACGGCGAGATCGCCCCCGTTAATGCCGCGGATGTCGCCCGTCAGCGAGGCGTTGACCATATTGCCGACCAGTTGCAGGGCGACGATGACCAGCACGCCGACCGCGACGCAGAAGACGGCGAAGACGGTGCGCTGGCCGCCGCGCGCAAGGGAGCGCGCCGCGTACGTCCCGTACAGGCCCGCTTTCATGGCTGTTCTCCCTCCGCGCCCCGCGCCAGGGCAGCGGCGCTGTTGTCGGCAATCCGGCCATCCACGATGCGGATGGCGCGGTCGGCGGCGGCGGCCACGGTGGGATCGTGGGTGGCGATGATGAAGGTCGTGCCGGTGCGGTCGCGTAGGTCACGGATCATGCGCAGCACGTTCTCGCCGTTGGCCTGATCGAGATTGCCGGTCGGCTCATCCATAATGACGATGGCCGGGGCGGCGGCGAGGGCGCGGGCGACGGCTACGCGCTGCTGCTCGCCGCCGGAGAGTTGGTTCGGCCGGTTTGCGAGCCGATGCCCGAGACCGACGAGCGCGAGCAGCTCGCGGGCGCGAGCGGCGGGCTTGCCCGGATGCTTGCCGATGTAGAGCGGGGCCTCAACGTTCTCCTGCGCGGTCAGGGTCGGGATGAGGTTGAACGACTGGAACACCATGCCGATCTTCTGGTTGCGTACGGCGGCCAGCCGGGCTTCGCTCGCCGTGGTGATGTCTACCCCATCCACCGAGACCCGCCCGCTCGTCGGGGAGTCGAGCCCGGCGATGATGCCGAGCAGCGTGGACTTGCCCGAGCCCGAGGGGCCGACGATGGCGACGAACTCGCCGCGGCCGATCCGCGCGCTGATACCTTTCAGGATGTCGATGCGCTCACGCCCTAGCGGTAGGGATTTGTAGACATCGGTGGCCTCGAGGGCCGGTGTGCCTGCCGCCGTGGGCATGCCGCGCGACGCGGCAAATGTGGCCGTCGTCGATGTGTCCATCGCGCTCAACCTTTCTTCTCCTCTGCTCCTACGTCCCTTGGTCCGCCGCCCTCTCTCGTTACACTCTCATGCGCGCGCCTCGACGCGGCGCGAAGCCGCGGCCGACGCCGACAAGGGCGGCCAGGGTGGCCAGCGCCATCAGCGCGACGACGCGGGTCCAGGTGAACACGCCGTAGGCGCCCGTGGCATCCATCCGCGCGAACAGGCGCGGCGCATCGGCGCGCAAGGTCAGGCCCCAGATGACGGTCGAAGCCAGCATCGCGCCCATGGCCAGCGCGACGAGCGCCGCCGGCGCCCGCGCATAGGTCAGGACGCGCGCACCCGGGGCGCCGCGAGTGATGGCCACCGACACGGCCGTGGCGCTCACCAGAGCGGCCAGCACGAAGGCTCCGACGAAGCAGAGGAGGGCGACGCGCGACGGGCCGTGGGTCAGGCGCTCCAGGAGGATGGTGATCCCGACGAACGCCGCCAGGGCCAGCGGCGGCACGGCGAAGAGGAGGGGGATGTCCCGTCGCCGCGCCGCCCGCGCGGCACGCAGCGCGGCGATGGCCAGGGGCAGGACGCCGGCTACCACTGCCAGCAGCGCGACGAGCGAGCCGGCCGCGGTGAGGGCGAAGGCGAGGCCGATCACAGGGTGCGCGCGCGTCACCTCCGCGACGCCGTCGTACTCGGGCATCTTGGCGAAGCCAACCCCTGCGACGACGAACAGGCTGTAGGCGCGGAGAACGGTGATCGCCGACGCGCGCGCCCGGTGCAACGGCGAGCCGCCCGCCCACCACTGCGTCAAGAGGGCGCGATATTCGGCGGTCGCGCCGGTCAGGAGATCGGCGAGGGTCGGCAGCCACACCCGCACAACTCCGCGCATGCCCTGGCGCGCGTGGGCATCGCGGCACCACTGATGGAATACCTGGACCATCTGCGCGCCGTACGCGGCGCGCAAGCTTGGGGGACAGAGGACGAGGAGCAGGCGATAGGCGCGAACCGTGACCGTCACGATCCGCGGCAGCGACTCCGCGTGGGAGGGGACGGGCGGATGCATTAGGCCTCTCCCATGGACGAACGCGGCGCTACATCGCCCCGCTGAAGGCGCTTAGCGCGCGCGATGGCGAGCACGTCTTCGAGGCGCCGCTCCTCGGCTGCCGCGACCTGGAGGCCGAAGGTCGTCAGGCGATAGTAGCGGCGCCGCTCGTCGTCCGCCGCGGGGTCGGGCCGCTCCTCCAGTTCCTCGATCAAGCTGGCTGTGAGCATCTGCTTGATGGACCGGTACAACGTGGTCGGGCCGAGGCGCACCGTTCCCGCGGTGGACCGGGCCACCTCCTGCATGATGCTGTAGCCGTGCCGCTCGCCGTCGACGAGTGTGAGCAGGATGTGGAAGGCGGCCGGCGTCAGCGGGAGCAACGCCGCGGGGTCGTGCGGGGGTGTGGGGTGTGGCATCTCTCCTCCTGCCATATATCGTTGCTTCTCGATCCGGCTATAGCCGATACGGGTATATTAAGAGGAACGAGGAGATGTGTCAAGGACTTGCTCCGATGTACGAGGCTGCCTCACGCTATAGAGCCGATTGACTCACGGACAAGGATGAGTCAAGGCGCTGCTACGGATTGACTCATGGTCCACCATGGGTCAATCCGATACACATGGTGCTCGTTGGCTTGCAGAGGAGAACGACGCGACGAATTGTCAAGCTCTCGCTCACTGCACGCAGAACTCGTTGCCCTCGGGGTCCTGCATGACGGTCCAGTATTCGCCGTTCTCGTCGCACACACGTACTTTGGCGGCGCCGAGGCCGACCAGACGCTCCACCGCGGCGTCGACGCGCCGGTGGCCTTCCTCCGGCCCCACGCGCCGCGTCTCGGAGACGTTGAGGTCCAGGTGCATGCGGTTCTTGGCCGTCTTGGGCTCGGGCACGCGCTGGAAGAAGACGCGCGGTCCCTTGCCCTCGGGGTCGACGACCGCGCTGGCCGCGTCGGCCGCGATGGTGATGCCGTGCGCGGAGAGGAAGCTGGGCCAGTCGGCGTAGCCCTCCGGGGGCGGCTGCACGATGCAGTCGAGGGCAGCGGCCCAGAACGCGGCCTGAGCAGCGGGATCGGCGCAGTCGAAGGTGACCTGGAATGGGACGGCCATGGCGTATCTCCTCCTGAGTTAGGGTGCGCGCACTGCTTGTAGGATCGCCGACATCTGACATCTCCTATCAGTGTACGTTGTACCCTTTGCACGGGGCTGTCAGTCATGCGCGAAACCGCTGCACGGTATAATGGCGGCAGATCAAAATGAGTGCGGTGAGGGTATGCACGGTGGATGAAAAGCCAGGATTAGACAAAGATGCAAGACGGAGGGTACTCGAGCGCGAATTGCGCGAGCAGTTGAAAGATCGCCTCCCGCTGCTCGATATCGATCGTAGCAGGGAGCGGCGTTTCTTTGCGACTCGTCCCGAGTTGGCCAGGCAACTGGCCGGCCAATGGGTGGCGCTCGACGGCGACGAGTTGCTCAGCCACGGGACCGACCTGACGGACGTGGTACGGCGCGCGTGGGAATCAGGGCGCCCAGACCCATACATAGAGGAGCTTCGCGTCCGCGACCCAAAGATCGCCTGGATATTCTGAGGGTATGACGTACTCACTTCCCTTTGACTGGGGCGTCCGCACCTATGTGATGGGCATCGTCAACGTGACGCCCGATTCGTTCTCAGGCGACGGACTGGAAAGCCAGGGTCAGACCGGGGAGAACCGGGGCCAGGATGGCGGCGCGGACGTGGTGGCCGCGGCGGTGGCGCGCGCCCTCTCCATGGTCGCCGCCGGGGCCGACCTGATCGACGTGGGCGGCGAGTCGACGCGGCCGGGCGGCACGCCGGTCGGCGAGGCCGTCGAGCTGGCGCGCGTGGTCCCCGTGGTGCGCGCCCTCGCCGTTGCCCTCCCGGCGTCGGTCCCCATCTCTATCGACACCTACAAAGCGGGCGTGGCCGCGGCGGCGCTGGAGGCCGGTGCGCGCGTGGTCAACGACGTGTGGGCGCTGCGGGCCGACCCCGCCATGGCCGGCGTGGTGGCGCGCGCCGGCGCGCCGGTGGTTCTGATGCATAACCAGAGCGGAACGGAGTACCGCGACCTCGTGCCCGACGTGGTCGCGGCGCTGCGGGAGCGCGTCGAGGCCGCCGTCGCCGCCGGCATCGCGCGGGAGAGGATCATCGTCGACCCGGGCATCGGCTTCGGCAAGACCGCCGCTCACAACCTCGAGCTGATCGACCGTCTGCACGAGTTGCGGGCGTTGGGCCGGCCCATCCTGCTCGGGACCTCGCGCAAGCGCTTCATCGGGCGCATCCTGGACGACGCGCCGCCCGAGGAGCGGTTGGAAGGGACGGCCGCCGCGGTCGCCATCGGCATCGCGCGCGGGGCCGACATCGTGCGCGTGCACGATGTCGGCCCCCTGGTCAAGGTTGCCCGCGTCGCCGACGCGATCGCGAGGCGATAGCTTTTGGCCCAGGGCTGCGGGCTACGACGAGGGTGAAAGGAGGGACAGGCGATGGGGCGGATCACGGCGCTGACGGCACAGCGCGGGCGACGCGACAGGCTCAACGTGTTCCTGGACGGAGAGTTTGCGTTCGGGATCGGGCAGGAGGAGGCCGTGCGGGCCGGGTTGCGCAATGGATTGGAGTTGACGCCGGCCGATGTGGAGCGGTTGCAGGAGCGCGACGAGGCGGCGGGCTACTTCAATGATGCGCTACGCTTCCTGTCTTTCCGGCCGCGCAGCCTGTCCGAGATAGAGCGCTACCTGCACGGACGCGGGGCCGATGAGGCGAAGGTGACGGAGGCGCTGGAACGTCTGAAGCGCACGGGTCTGGTCGACGACGAGGCGTTTGCGCGCTACTGGGTGGAGAATCGCGACGCGTTCAGCCCGCGGGGGTCGCGGGCGTTGCAGGCCGAGTTGCGCGCCAAAGGGGTCGGCCGGGAGCACATCGCCGAGGCGCTGGCGGAGGCGGAGGATGAGGTGAGCGAGGACGAGCGCGCCTACCAGGCGGCGCTCAAGCGTGCCCGTTCGCTGTCGCGGGCCGACGAGGAGTCGTTTCGCCGCCGCCTGTACGGCTTCTTGCAACGCCGCGGCTTCGACTACGAGACGACCCGGAAGACGACCGACAGACTGTGGCAGGAGGGGACGGAGGGGATCGAGTAGGCAGTGGGCAGTGGGCAGTGGGCAGTGGACAGTGGGCAGTAGGCAGTAGCCGGGCTCGACGGCATGACGAAGATGGGTTTATGACTGGCGGCTGAACTGGATCTGTCGCACGTATGCCCGCAACCGCAATCGCGACACTCACGTATGCCGCTGCGAGCACCACGTCAGGCTCCGCCGCGCCATCGCCACTACCGTGGCCACGCCGGTTGACGCACGGTCAGGCCGGGGATACGGCGGAACTCGCGGACGTTGTCGGTGAGCACATCGTAGCCATGGACCAGCGCCGTGGCCGCGATCAGGAGATCGTGCGCGCCGATGATCTGGCCAGAGGTCGCGAGCTGAGCCCACATGCGCGCATGGACACGGGCCTCAGCCGTCCCGAACGGAAGGACTGGGATTAGAGCTAGCAGGGCCTCCACGAAGCGTTCTCTCCGGGCGCGTCGCTCTAGCGTGTTCGCGCGTTCCACTCCGAATAACAGTTCGGATGCTGAGACGGCCGCGAGGGCGACCTGCTCGTTGGAAACGAGGAGCAGCACCTCATCCGGGCCGGCGCCTCGTCGCTCCAACGCGATGAATACGCTGGAATCGATCAGGATAGCCATGGTGGGGGCTCGAGACGCGGCTGTGTGGCCTGGGCTGCCTCAACATCGTCGGCGAACCCGTCACCTGGGAACCCGATCTGCGCGAGGCGTTCCGCCACGCTGCGCCATGTCACAGGTCCCGGCTCCCCTACCGGCGACAACACGGCGATTGGTTGTCCCGCGCGGTCGATCGTGAGGCGTTCACCGCGTAGGCGGACGCGATCCAGCGCCTCGGTGAGAGTCCGCGCGAGTTCCCCTTCCGTGATCGTCCTGTCCATGCTGTGGTTGCTCCTTCCATTACCATTGGTCAACTTGTACGTATTCTACCGCAGGCTAGCTTGTGACCGTGCCTCGTTCAGGACTGCCATGTCCTGGCGCCCGCGGGCACGTCCGCGCGTGCGCCGGGGACCACGCAGAACTCGTTGCCGCAGGGGTCTTCCATCACCCACCACTTCTCGCCCCGAGCCTGCCGTCGTGCCCCCAGCGCCTCCAGCCGCGCCACCTCCGCCTCGACGTCGTCGCTCTTGATGTCCAGGTGTACGCGGCTCTTGGCGGTCTTGGACTCCGCGACGCGCTGTAGCCCGAGCGATAGTCCGCCGGAGACGCCGCTGAGGAAGACGTAGGGCTCCTCCCGCTCGCCGGCCGTCGCCCCCAACGCGCCTGTCCAGAAGGCGACGCCGGCGTTGAGGTCGTCGCAATCGATGATGATCGTGCTCAGCCAACTGTGGTGCATACCTATCCTCCCTGTCAACTCGCGGTTGTAACGGTATCAGGCTACCACGGCCGGGGTGTCAGAGCTATACTCTCCAAAAGGGCCGCCTTGCGACCATGCCCCGATGCGGTAGCATGGATATGGACGTTGCCCGCGTGCGGCTGTGCTCTCTCGCGGTTGGGGACCGGGGACGCGAGTACCCGTTGTCGTGGATAGGAAGGACATCTCTTATGGCCATCGCGACCTGTCCGGTCTGCTCCGCGCGGATCGAACCGACCGACCGCTCCTGTGAGGCGTGCGGCTCAGCCATCGGCGCGCCGGCCATCATCACGGGCGTCCCCGGCGGCGCCTGCCCGACCTGCCAGGCGCCCGCCAGCGCCATCGACGCCGACGGCTTTTGTGGCGTCTGCGGGACGCAGCGCCAGGAGCGGGAACACATCGAGGTCACGCTCTCCCCGACGCTGGCCGGCGTAACCGACCGCGGCCTGCGCCACGGCCGCAACGAAGACGATCTCGCCGCGCGCGGCCTGCCCGCCCAGGGCTCGCGCGTGCTGGTGGTCTGCGACGGCGTCTCGCAATCGCAAGCGCCCGACCAGGCGTCCAGAGCAGCGGCCACGGCCGCGTGCGCGGCCCTTGCCGCGGCCCTGGAAAGCGGCGAGGCGGGCGATGCCAGAGAGGCGGACCTACAGGCGGTCATGCGCGCGGCCGTGACACGGGCGCAGGAAGCGGCCCGCGCGGTCCCGTATTCCGTGTACGCCCTGGAGGACGCGCCGGCCACGACGCTCGTCGCCGCCATCGTGCAGGGACGGCGCGCGACGATCGGCTGGGTCGGCGATAGCCGCGCCTACTGGGTCCCTGCCCCGGCCGATGTCCCGGCCAGCGCCCCGGCCGACCCCGACGCCGGCGTGCGCTTGCTGACCCATGACCACTCCTGGGCGGCCGAGGTCGTCGAGGCGGGGTTGATGAGCGATGAGCAGGCGGCGCGCGCGCCGCAGGCCCATGCCATTACCCGGTGGCTCGGCGCGGATGTGGCCGACGACCCGCGCGCCGTCGTGACCACGTTCGAGGCGCCGGGCGCCGGCGCCTTCCTGCTCTGCACCGATGGCCTGTGGGGCTACCTCGAGACGCCCGAGCAGCTGGCGACGTTGACCCGCGGCGTCTGGACCGACGCCGCAGCGCTGGCCGCCGCACTCGTCACCTTTGCCCTCCGGTGCGGGGGACGCGACAATGTGACCGCTCTGGTCGCGATCCACGAGTAGCAGGACGAGGCGCCGATGACTTTGGCAGGGTCATGTCATTGTCGATCCCGTATCCCATATATGGATCAACGGCGGCTCGACACGACCATCTGACAGCTGGCAACTGATAACTCGTTCTACGTCGCGACGTAAGACCGCCACGTCCACGCCCAGGCAGGCGGGGGTATAGGGGGCCAGCAGGTCCAGGCCCGCGCGGAGTTTGCTGAGCGCGCCGCGCTCGTTGCCGCGGCGCAGGTGGTAGAGGCCCACGCCAACCAGCAGGATGCCCTGGTAGAGGTAGCGCACGGGGTCGGGTTCGTGGCGCCACAACTCCTCCAGCGTCTCATGGCACTCCCAATAGTCGCCCCGGTTAAACTGGGCAATCCCGGTCAGCAGCCTCTCGGGAGGGGGACCGTCGCAACGGGTTGTGCGTCGCGGCGCCTCTTTGGGGATAAGTGGTAGACCGGTGCGCGGGCTGAGCGGATGCTGTGGATTAGCCATCAATTGCTATTTACAAGCCCTTCAAGCACCATGATAGTAGGCGCATAGGACACCGGTCCCAACGGTTGTACCCGCGAGAGCCGCTTGTAAGGTCCTCCGCACGTTTGCGTCTACGAGGATGCTGGTCGAGTATAGCACGAAAGAGAGGGGCCGCATTGTGCCGTCGCCGGAAGACGACGGACATGCGCGGCGCGATGTATGGCCGGCCAGGAGAGCAACGAAGCGCGGGACGCGTGGTTGCGCCGCCTCAAGCAGGCGGTCGGCGCGGGCTACTACCGTACCGAGTCGGCGGAAGGCGAGCAAACGGGTTTCCCCTGGCAAGGGCATACCTGCGGCGATTGCCCCTTTTGGCTGCACGACGTCTGCACGGTCTACCAGGTCGCACGACCCGCCAACGCGCATACTTGCCGCTACTTCGACCGTCCCCACCGCGAACAAGGCCGCGCCCGCCTGTATCGGCGGCGCTGGGAGCTTTTACGGAGTGACTAGTGACTAGTGGCTAGTGATAAGTGACTAGAACTAGTCACTTATCACTAGCCACTAGTCACTGACAGGAGAGGGACTATGGACGATGATCGCACGCGTCCCCTGGAGTTCGAGGCGTGGGTGCTGCGCTTGAAGGCGGCGTACGACGCCGGGTATTATTGCACCGAGTCGGCAGAGGGGCAGCAGACGCGCTTCCCGTGGCAGGACCGCACCTGCGGCGATTGCCCCTTCTGGGCGCATAGCTCGTGCCTGGTGCGCCAGGCCCGGCGCGGCTCGCGGGACGCAACGTGCCGCTACTTCGACGCCTGGAACCACGCCGAGGCTGAGTCGATCATCCAGTACCTCAAGATAACGCCCGCGCGCGGGCCCTGGACCTACGGCGAAGACCAGGCCGCCTGACCTACCCTCGCCAGCCGCCAGCGTCTGCTATCTGTTTGACACGCCGCTCAGAGGCTGTCATACTGCCGATGGTATCCATCATCACCCTATAACGTGCACGCCGAGGTGCGCGACGTTTCGCGTCGCGCTTAAATGGGCAAGTCCGGTGTGAGACCGGCACAGTCCCGCTACTGTATCCAGAGGGCCCCGCTGAGGGCCGCCTGGGAGTCAGAAAACCAGCCTCGTTGCGTTTGCGCCACACCTTCGAGCGAAAGGGGTTGGCCTATGTTCACCGCGATGTGAGCGTATCCTTATCCCCTTTGCCCGTGCAATTGCAGCGGCAAAGGGGCTTTCTGTTTTGTCCGCCTGTCTCCCCCTCATCACGTTCATGACAACACGTAGGATAGGACGATACACAGTATGATGACACGTAACACTCCTCGCACCCATCCAGGCGGCCGTCGTCTCGTCGCGACCCTGGTTGCCTCCTTCATCGCCCTCGGCGCGTCCATTGCATCGCTGACGCCGCCCGCTCGCGCGGCGCACGTGGCATTGCCCTCGCGGCCGGCCGCCGGCGCCGCGATCTCCATCGTCGACGACCACGGCGCGACGATTACCCTGACCCACCCGCCGCGGCGCATCATCGCCCTGGCGCCCAGCGACGCCGAGGTCCTCTACGCTGTCGGCGCCGGCAGCCGCGTCGTCGGCGTGAGCGCGTCCACGACCTACCCGGTCGCGGCGGCGAGTAAGCCGGTCGTCGTCACCACCGCGGGCCCCAACCTCGAGCGCATCGTGGCCCTGCGCCCCGACCTGCTGGTGGCCGGGAACATCGACGCCAGCTACCTGCCCAAGCTGCGCACGCTCCACCTGCCGATCATGGAGCTCGACCCCACGTCCCTGTCCGGCGTGCTGCACGACCTGACCATCACCGGCATCGTGACGGGGCAAAGCGCCACGGCTGAAACGCTCGTCGCCTCGCTGCACGCGCGCATCGCCGCCGTGGCCGCCCGGTTGACCGGTGTCACCGCGCGCCCCAGCGTCTACTACGAGTACTACTACGACAAGACTGGAGGCTACACCTATGGCCTCCACTCGATCGGCGACGCGCTGATCGCCATGGCCGGCGGCGACAACATCGGGCGCGCGGGCCGCACGGCCTACCCGACGCTCAGCACCGAGCAAATCGTGGGCGCCCAGCCGCAGGTGATCGTCCTGGGCGACGCTTCCTATGGGACGACGGTCGCGGCCGTCAAGGCGCGGCCCGGCTTCAGCGCCATCCCGGCGGTGCGGCTCGGCCGCGTCTATCCGTTCGACGATAGCGTCGTCAGCAGCCCCGGCCCGCGCACCGTCGACGCGCTGGAGCGGTTGGCCCGCCTGCTGCACCCCGAGGCCTTCCGGCGGTGAACAGGCCACGAGGATAATGGCGGATGGCTAGCCTGGATTATTCATGGCCGGGACGCTGGCCGCGAACGGACCCCCTGGGAGCGCCGGCTTCCAGCCGGCATCGTTCCGCGGCGGACACGGTCGCCGCTCACAGACGCGCGTGGGCGCACGGGGCCGGCTCGAAGCCGACGCTCCCAGGAGACTCCCCCTCGTGAATAATGCAGGCTAAGTAGGTGTTGCTAAGTTCGTGCAACTCACACAGGTTGCGCGAGGGATACATCCAGGCGTGCCGGCTGTGCAAGAACTTACCAGTGTCTACTTAGAGGATAATGGCGGATGGCTAAGAGACTGGGAGCGCGGGCGGCCCGCCCGCCTCGATCGCGGCCGCACGACTGGGTTGCCCCCAGCACTCTGACAGCTGAGCACGGCGGGCGGGCCGCCCGCGCTCCCAGTGATGCCGCCAGCCCCCTGGCCGCCCGCGCTCCCAGTGATGCCGCTGGTACTGTGGCTGCCGAGCACGGTGAGCACGGTGAGCACAGCGGGCGGGCCGTTCGCGCTCCCAGTCGGTTGGCGCGCCGGCGCGTTTTGTCGTGGCGGCCACGCCGTCTCGGGCCAGGACGCATGGCGCGCGTTCTTGGCGGCCTTGGCGTCGTGTTGCTGCTGGCCATGCTTGGCTCACTGGTCGTGGGCGGCCCCGCGGGCGTGGACATTCCGGCCGGCACGGTCGCGGCCATCGTCCTGCAGTGGCTGCCTGTCGTCCACGCGCCGCACGTCTGGGACGAGACGCAGATGGACATTGTGCTGCAAGTCAGGATGCCGACGATGCTGACCGCCGTGCTGGCCGGCGCGGCGCTGGCCACCGCCGGGGCGACCTTTCAGGGCGTCTTCCGCAACCCGCTGGCCGACCCCGCTGTGATCGGCGTCTCCTCGGGCGCGGCGCTCGGCGCCGTGCTGGCCCTGCTCTTCCCGATCGCCACGGCCAGTGCCTATGCCGGCTTCTCTCTCGTCTCGCTGGCCGCCTTCGCGGGCGCGCTGGCGGCCGTGTGCGGCGTCTACGCGCTGGCGCGGGCGGGCGGGCGCGTCCATGTGACGTCGCTGCTGCTGGCGGGCTTCGCCATCAGCGCGGCCTGCAACGCCGTGACCACCCTGGTGATGAGCCTCTCGTCCGAGAATCAGCTCCAGAGCATGTTCTTCTGGCTGCTCGGCGGGCTGGATGGCACGACCTGGGACCAGTTGCCGCCGGCGGCGGCGCTGATCCTGGCCGGCGTGCTGCCATTGTGTCTGCTGGGCCGCCTGCTCAACGTGCTGGCGCTCGGCGACGAGCAGGCGGCCCACCTGGGTCTTAACCCCGTGCGCGGGCGGCTGGTCATGATTGTATGCGCCGCGCTGGTAGCCGCGGTCGCGGTGGCGCTCTGCGGCATCATCGGCTTCGTGGGCCTGGTGGTGCCGCACATGGCGCGGCTGCTGTTCGGACCCGACAACCGCCTGCTCGTGCCGGCGTCGGCGCTGCTCGGCGCGGCGTTCCTGACTGGCGTGGACGCGCTGGCGCGGGCGTTCTCGCCAGTGCAGTTGAACATCGGCGTGGTCACGGCCCTGATCGGCGCTCCCCTGTTCGTCCTGCTCTTGTACCGCCGCCATGATTACGTCTTCTAGCACGGGGCAACCCTCACCCCCAACCCATGCGGATTGGTCTCTCGGCTCTGCGGAGCCGACAGCCCAACCGGCTCTCCCGCGGTCGGGAGAGGGGGTGGGGGTGAGGGTTGCGTCCGTCTTGAGCGTCGCGGATGTCGCGCTGTCGTACGGGCAGACGACGGTGTTGCGCGACCTCTCGCTGGTTGTGCGCGAGGGTGAGATAGTTGCCTTGCTGGGGCGCAACGGGGCGGGCAAGTCGACGTTGTTGCGGTTGCTGAGCGGAGTATTGGCTCCCCGACAGGGGACCGTGCGGCTGGATGGCGCGCCGATTGGTGATCTGAGTCGGCGCGCCATCGCGCGGCGGCTGGCCGTGGTGCCGCAACAGTTGCAGGTGCCATTCGCCTTTAGCGTGCGCGAGGTCGCGGGTCTGGGCCGCACGGCGCACGTGCCTTTTCTGGCCGCCGAGTCGGTTCGCGACCGCGCGGCCGTGGCCGACGTGCTGGACCTGTTGGACCTGACGGAGTTGGCCGAGCGGTCGTACAACACGCTGAGCGGGGGCGAGCAGCAACGCGTCGTGCTGGCCATGGCCCTATGCCAGTTGTGGCGCCAACCGGGCATCCTGTTGCTCGACGAGCCGACGGTCCACCTCGACGTGGCGCATCAGCGCGACGTGCTGCGCCTGGTGCGGCGCCTGCACGGTGATCGCGAGCATGGCCTGACCGTGCTGGCCGCCGTGCACGACCTCAACATGGCCGCGCTCTATTTCGACCGCCTGCTGTTGCTGAGGGACGGCCGTCTCCATGCCGACGGACCGCCCTGGGCCGTCCTGACCGCCGACGCGATCCGCGATGTCTTCGGCGTCGACGCCCGTATCGCCCCGCATCCCACCGTCGACGCGCCGCAGGTCACGCTGCTGCCGTGACGGAGTGACGAGTGGTTAGTGACGAGTGGTTAGTGACGAGTGGTTAGTGACGAGTGGTTAGTGACGAGTGGTTAGTGACGAGTGGTTAGTGACGAGTGGTTAGTGACGAGTGGTTAGTGACGAGTAAGGTAAGACCGCGTATTATCTGGTCTGTTAGGATCACCGCCATGCCAACACCCGATCCGCCGTCCATGGGCCCGAGCCCCACGCCCTATCCCGACGTCAACGCCGTGCTCCATCTACTCCTGGAGCAGGTGCGTGCGATCCTGGGGGCCGACCTTGTCGGGCTGTATCTGTACGGCTCGCTCTCCTCAGGCAACTTCGATCCTGCAAGCAGTGACATTGACTTCGTGGTTGTGACCATGCGTGAGTTGTCGGGGGACACGCTTGTGGCCTTGCGCGCGATGCACGCGCGGATCGCGGCGAGCGGGCTGCCATGGGCGACGAAGCTGGAAGGGTCCTATATCCCACGGACGGCCTTGCGGCGTCACGACCCGGCGAACGCGCGCCACCCGAGTATAGGGGTCGATTGGGACTTCGGGATCGGCCCGCATGGCAGCGATTGGGTCATCCAGCGCCACATCATACGCGAACAGGGTGTGGTTGTATGCGGTCCATCCCCGCGGACGTTGATCGACCCGGTGACGCCCGATGAGGTGCGAGGGGCGGTCATCGACATGGTGCTCGACTTCTGGGCTGCGCAGGCGCAGGGGCCGGAGCCGGAGTGGCTGCGCCCGCGTGACTATCAAGCGTTCGCGATTCTGACGATGTGCCGGGCGCTCTACGCCGTCGAGCACGGAGGAATTGCCTCGAAGCCAGTCGCGGCCGCGTGGGCATGCGCTGCCCTCGATCTGCGATGGTCGCCGCTGATTGAACGCGCCCTGGCTTGGCGCCACGATGCGCGACCGGACGACATGACGGACATGCTGCATTTCGTCCACTATACGATCGACCGATGCCGGCAAGCGCAAGCGCCCTGACGGGAGTAATCCTCAACCTCCGCCCCTCTCTCGCGGCCGGTAGAGCGCGCTGGACCGTCGAACCCGCGGCTAGTACACCTTGGCTCACGTACCTTGGCAGTCCAGTGAGACACTTTAGTGTCCGGTCCTTGCCATGCGACTTTAGTCGCGGGCCGCGCCAATCGCCAGGCTTTTTACGCCAACGTGTAGTTCGAGGGGCCGGTCGGCCATGGATCGGGGGTGAGGGTTGCTCGGCGACGTTGCGCCGGTGAGGAATCGTGGATACTGGACGGAGTGAGATGTCCGGGACGGATAGGGTTGTGACGACGGTGAGGAGGGAGAAGATCTTGACAGGGGAGCATCCGGGGGCGCCGGGGAACGACAGGACAGGGATAGCGGAGGCTCTGGCTGACCGCATCGACGCGATGCCGAAGGTCGAGTTGCACGTGCACCTCGAAGGGGCTATCGACCCGGAGACGGTCTATGCTATGGCCGCGCGCAACGGCGTGGCGCTCCCCGCGGCATCGCTCACAGAGTGGCGGCAGTTCTACCGCTTCCGCGACTTCGACCACTTCGTCGAGGTCTACGTCCTGGCCACGCGGGCCATGCAAACGCTCGGGGACTGGTCGACGATGGTCGAGGACTTCCTGCGCAACCAGGCGCGCCAGAACGTGCGCTATAGCGAGGCGTTCCTATCGGCGTCGCTGCAACTGGGCAAGTTTCCCGCTGACGAGTGGTTGCACGCGCTGGCAGAAGGCGCCGCCGGGGAAGCCAGGTACGGCAGCCGGGTGCGCTTCATTCCCGACATCTCGCGCGAGCTGCCCGAGACCCGGCATCGCGTGCTGGAGTTCGCCTTGCAGGCTCGGTCGACGGGCCTGGTGATCGGCCTGGGGCTGGGCGGACCGGAGATCGGGTACCCGCCCGAGCTGTTCGCGGACGTCTACGGCGAGGCGCGCCGGCAGGGTTTGCGGGTCGTCGCGCACGCCGGGGAAACGGGCGGGCCGCCGAGCGTGTGGGGCGCCCTCGACGTGCTGGGCGCCGAGCGTATCGGCCACGGTGTGCGCTGCCTGGACGACCCGGCCCTGGTCGAGGAGCTGCGGGCGCGCCAGACGCCGCTGGAAGTCTCGCCCACCAGCAACTACTGCCTGGGCGTCGTCGCTCCGGGCGAGCCGCACCCGATCCGGCGCATGGTCGACGCCGGCCTGTACTGCACGGTCAATTCGGACGACCCGCCCATGTTCGGGACCGACCTCAACCGGGAGTACCGGCTGCTGGCCGCGCAGGGCTTCAGTTGGGACGAGCTGTGGCGACTTAATCTCAACGCGGTCGAAGCGTCGTTCCTGAGCGACGAGGAGAAAGCCGGCCTGCGCCGCGAGTGGGAGCGCTTCGCCCTCGACGATAAGCCCGCAGTACGTACGCAAGGGAGACACGTAGATGGTCGATGCACGGGTCAGGCGGCAGAGTAAGGACACTGTCCTCAAGTTGATTGCCACGGCGCTTGGCGACGACTTCTTCGCGCGCTTCAACCTGAAGCTGCCGCGTATCGTGGCCGGCTTGCCCACCGAGTTCCCGCAACTGGAGGTGCGCACGCAGCAGTCCGATCTGCTGTTCCGGCTCGCCGACGATGGCGGCGTGTTGCACCTGGAGGCGCAGACGCAATACCGCGCCGAGCACCTGCTGCGCTTCGCCAACTACCACCTCGCCGCCTATGCGGAACACGGCGGTCCGGTGCATACCGTCGTCGTGTACGGCGCGGGCGTGCGGAGCGCTTCCTCGGTACTGAGGACCGGCGACCTGACGTTTCGCGTCCACAACATCTTCATCGGGCGCAAGGACGCGGAGGCCGTGCTCCGGCGCCTCCAACGCAAGGCAGCTGGCGGGGAGCCCTACACGCCGGCGGACCGCATCGACCTGATCCTTTCGCCGCTGATGAAGCGACGCCGCCCGTTGGAGCAGGTGCTGTCCGACGCCGTCACGGCCGCCAGGTCGCTCTCGACGACCGAGCGAGAGCTGACTGTCGGCGCGCTGCTGGGACTGGCGTATAATTACGTGGGTGAGGAGACGATCTCCGCTATTCTGGAGGGCCTGGGCATGCCGAATCCACTGCAGACACTGATCGAAGACAGCATCACCAAGGGGCTCGTCGAAGGTAGGCAGGAGGGCGAAGTTAAAGGTAGGCAGGAGGGCGCCCGTGCGTTGTTGCGCTCCGTTCTGGAGTCGCGCTTCGGTATCGTTCCCCCATCTTTGGGGCAGCGTATGGCGACGGCTGACCTAGATGAGTTGGATGAACTGGCCCGTCGCGCCGTGATTGTCGAGCGCGTCGAGGACATGTAGCACCGAGGTGATCTCTGCCATACCGGAGGGCCTGGGCATGCCGAATCCGCTACAAACACTGATCGAAGACTCCATTATTGAAGGTAGGCGAACAGGCGCGCGACAGGTGTTGCGCCGAGTTGTGGAGGTGCGTTTTGGCGGCGTGCCCGACCAGTTGGCTCAGTGCATCGACACTGCGGATGTAGCGGAGTTGGGCGACTTTGGCAATCGCGCCGCGGTTGCTAAACGTGTCGAGGACGTGTGGCTATACAATTGGGTCGTCTGAGCGCGAACGCCGTCGCGAGAGTTGGCTACCACTGTTCGTGGCTAACGGCTAACTACTAATGGCTACCTACAGTATCTCCGGGTGGCGCGGATGCACGCGCAACCGCTCGGCGGTGATGATGGCGCGGATGTCGGCCACGGCGCGGTCGAGTTGGCCGTCGCGGTTGACCACGACGTAGTCATAGGTGTCCATCGCCTCCATCTCTTGATAGGCGTTGGCCACGCGCAGTTCGATCTCCGCCTCGTTCTCGGTCCGGCGGCCGCGCAGCCGGGCCACCAATCCCTCGATCGACGGCGGCGCCAGGAAGATAAACACGGCGTCGCGCACGCGTTGGCGCACCTTGGCCGCCCCCTGCACGTCGATCTTGAGCAGCATGTCCTGCCCCTCGGACAGCCTCTGGCGCACCTGCGCGATGGGCGGGCCGTACATGTTGCCATGCACCCACGACCACTCCAGGAACCCGTCGCGGGCGACCGTGTCCTCGAACTGTTCCCGCGTCAGGAAATAGTAGTCGACGCCGTCGGTCTCGCCCTCTCGTTTCTGGCGCGTGGTCGCCGTGACCACGTAGGAGATCCCGAACCCATCCTTCCTGAGCCGCTCGATCGCCACGTCCTTGCCGACCCCGCTGGGTCCCGAGAGGACCACCAGCAGGCCCGGCCGTGTCCCGTCGCGCATCATCTCCCCTCTCACTCGTACAACCCCGTACAAGCCGGCCCAACCCCCGTCTTCTCGCCCCTCATGACCACCCCGACATCCTCATCACTCGAAAAACCCGTACAACTCCGTACAACCGGACTATACTGCGATTATGTCCTACGATGCCATCACCACGGCCGCGGCGGCGGCGGAGGTGCGCGAGCGCCTCGACCGCGGCCGCGTCGATAAAGTCATCCAGCCGTCCGACCTTGCCGTCGCCTTATTCGTGCGCGCCGGGGGGGCTAACCACACGCTGTTGCTCTCCGCGCACCCGCAGCACGCCCGCGCGACGCTGACTGCCGCGCGGCTGGCCAAGGCCTATGACGAGCCCAGCCCGTTCGTGATGCTGCTGCGCAAGTACCTGGAGGGCGCCTCGCTGACCGAGGTCCGCCAGGTCGGGCGCGACCGCATCCTGCGCCTGACCTTCCGCGCCGGGCCGAGCAGCACGACGCTGGTGGCCGAGGTGATGGGCAAGCATAGCAACATTATCCTCGTCGACGAGCAGGATGTCATCCTCGGTGCAGTTAAGCGTATCACACCGGCGCAAAGCCGCTACCGCGTGGTGCTACCGCACCAGCCCTACCTGCTGCCCCCGGCGCAGACGCAGCCCTCGCCGCCCGCTCCGTGCGAGGGTCTGCCGAAGTCTGACCCGGCGACGCTCGACCCGGAGGGGCTCGCCGCCGCCCTGGCGCCCTGGCCCGACGACAAACCCCTGTCCGCGGCGCTGCTCGACGTGGTGGCCGGCGCGAGCCCGCAGCTCATGCGCGAGGCCGTCTACCGCCTGTGCGGGGCGACTGACGCGACCTTGGGCGAGCAGCGCGGACGGCTGGGAGAGGCGCTCGACCTCGTGCGGACGCTGATGTCGCCGCCGCGGTGGACCCCCAGCCTGGCGCGGCGCGATGGGCGCGTGCTGGGCTGGGCGGCCTACCCGTTGCTCCAGCATGGCGTCGAGCCGGTTGTCTACCCGTCGCTCGCGGCGCTGCTGGACGAGGTATACGGCGAGAGCCCTATCGAGAGCGGCGACGCGCTGGGCTCGCAGCGTGACGCCTTGCGCGACGGCGTGTCCGCGGCGCGCACCCGCCTATCCCGGAAGGTCGCGTCGCTGCGCCAGGGGCTGAGGGCGCCGGAGGAGATCGACCTGTTGCGGCGCCAGGGCGAGATGGTACTGGCCTTTGCCCACGATATCGCGCCGGACGCGCGCGAGTTGCGCCTGGACGACCCGCTCATGACCGTGCCGCTCGATCCCGCGCTGACGCCGAGCGAGAACGCGCGGGCGCTCTTCGCGCGCTACCGCAAACTGCGCGACGCGGCGGCCAGGGTGCCGCCGATGCTGGACGAGGCGGAGGGGGAGCTGCAGTTCCTCGATACCATGCTCCTCTTCGTCGAGCAGGCCGATTCACCGCAAGGGCTCAAGGAGGTCCGCGACGACCTCGCCGCGGCCGGCTTTGCTCCGCCAGGCGGCGGCAAGGCGGGCGGCGACGCGAAGGGGAAGGGGAAGGGCGCCGGGACCAAAGACAAGGGCGCCAAGGCCAAAGGCGGCAAGTATCATCCGGGAGGCAAAGAGGCGCCCAAGAAGGCGGCCGCGGCGCTACGCTTTACCACCGGCGACGGCCTGCAGGTGTTGGTGGGACGGAGCGCCCGTCAGAACGAGACCGTCACCTTCGACCTCGCCAGCAGCGGAGACGTGTGGTTCCATGCGCGCGGCCTGCCCGGCTCGCACGTCGTGCTCAAGACGGCGGGGCGCACTCCTCCCGCGCGCAGCATCGAGCAGGCCGCGGCGCTGGCTGCCTACTATAGTCGCGGACGCGGCAGCACGACCGTCCCCGTGGACGTGGTACCCGCGCGCAACGTGCGCCGGGTCAAGGGCGGCAAGCCGGGCCTCGTCCACATCAGCGGCGAGACGACGGTCAACGTGCATCCGCGAGCGCAACCCGAGCTTGATAGAACGGGGCATTGATGATATAGTGCTGCACACGGCCTACCGTGGGTCCCGGCGCCCTCCATCTCTTCAGCTAGGAGGACCAGACACATGCAGATGCAGCCCCGTGTCTCGCGATGGCGCGCTCCCTTCACTGTTCTGGCGCTCTCTTTGGTGTGCATGATGTCCGCGCTAGCGGGGCCGGCCATGCGTCCGCGCGCCGCGCGGGCGATGACGTGCTTCGCGGCCGGCCCGGCGACGATGAGCGGCACGGTGCTCACTCCTATGGACGGCGCGGCGTTCTCACGGACGGTTCCGCTGGCGGTGAATCCGCCCACCGACGGGTCCAACGATGTGCAGGTCTGCGCCTCGTACGTTTATCGTACCGCGTACGGAGGCCTGATGCGCCAGTCCGGCGCCCCGGTGGCGACACTGAACGGGGAGGGCGGCTGGACCGGGTCCTGGGATGTCTCGGCCTTACCCAGCCAGGGCGCGATCACCGTGACCTTTATCGAAGACGCGCCGGGCGGTCCGATGCCTCTCGGCATGGCGGGCGGGCTGCGCGTCGACAACAGCCCGCCCGTGGTGACCGCGACGGTGCTGGGCCCCCGGCAGTACGCGGCGCCGGACGGGACGCTGTACGTCTCGTCCGTGACGCCTATCTCGGTGGCGGCGGCCGACCCGTCCCTGGACGATGGCAGCGCGGGGACCGGCGCGAGCGCGTGGTATGGGGTTGACGGCGGGCCGGCCGCCACGTACGCGGCGCCGTTTGCCCTGGGGTCGAGCATCGGCGACGGACCGCATCAGATTGCCTACGGGGCCGTCGACGGCGCCGGCAACCGTTCGGCGCCCGCGACGCTGACGGTGACGCTCGACACGCAGCCGCCCATCATCACACCGCTCATCAGCGCCGCCTTCTACCCCGACGGCACGGCGTACACGCCGGTCACCGTCGCCTTCAGCGCCACGGACAGCGGCAGCGGTTTCGACTCTCTGGAGGCGTACAATGCGGACCCGTCGCTGCCTCCGTTCTATGCCACGTACCAGTTGCTGCAACCGATCACGCTGACGCAATCGACCCAGTTGCGCTACGCTGTTCGTGACCGCGTCGGCAACGGCGTGTCCGGCACGCTGCCCATCTCTATCGCCACCCCTACCCCGACGCCGTTGCCCACCGATCTACCGCCGGACCTGACGGCGACCGCGGACGCGGGCTCCGGGGCTACGGAGACAGCCGTCGCGCCGACTGTGATACCCACTGATACGCGCACGCCGACGGCTACGCATACGGCGACGCCGACGCGCACGGAGACGCGCACGGAGACGCCCACTCACATCGCAACACCAACCTACACGGCGACGGCCACGCATACGGCCACGCCGACGCATACGGCGACGGCTACCGGTACGGCGACGGCCACGCATACGGCCACGCCGACGCATACGGCAACTCCCACGGCGACGCCACGATCCCGCTCGCAACCGGGCGCCACGCCGTCCGCGGCGGGAACAAAGAACGGGCAACCGCGCCCCACTCCGACGTGGCCCGCCATCGACGGGCTGCCGCCGCTCAACCGGACGAGGCTATCGAGCGGCCTGTCTCACGCGCCAGCCACGGCGGCCGGCAATGCCCATGTGCATACGCTGCCGTCAGGCGCGACACCGAGGAAGGCGCCGCGACGGACGGCGGGGCACGCCCGCGTCACTCCGGCGCGGCGGCAACACGCTCCCGTCAGGCGGAGTTGCCGCTCCAGTAGCGGACATCCCTGCCAGCCGCGCACCCAATGACGACGAGTATCCTCCACGTCGTCCGTGATCACCTCGGGGTAGAGACGCAGCACCGGTGGTCGGAACTGGCTGTCCGCCGCGCACTGGTGGCCATGAAGAGCGAAGATTAGAGTGTGTACGAGGGGCAAGCGACGCTAGTAAGCCGCCCAGAGGTCGACTCCGTCCGCCAAGCCGTTGGGGATGATGGGGCGGTCCAGCCAGTGCCCCTCGGCGTTGAGCACCGTGGTCAGGAAGCTGCCGCGGATGTATTTGTAGCGATCCCGCACCACTCCATCCTCCTCGACCTTGATGTAGAGCCCCTCCATGGTGACGCCGGGATCGGCTTCGCGCAGCGCCCGTGTCGTGTCGAGCCCGCGCTCCGTGCAGACGGCCCGCAGCCGCTCCAGGTGACCGAGCGTGATGAAATGCGACGGGCCGCACAGCGCGGCCAGGCGTTCCGCCGAGGGTAAAGCGCCGCGGTGCAGCACGCGCACGGAGACGATGGGCAGCCCCGCCAGCAGGGTCTGGCGGCGCGGGGTGTCCAGGAACTCCCCGCCGCGCTTGTCCAGCACATCGAACTCCAGGAAATAGTGCGGCAGGCGGTCGTAGAACATGGTATGTTTGGCGTAGAGCCACTCGCCGTAGAGCACGTGGTGGGAACCCAGCGCCCGCGTCAGGGCGCCGGCGTGGGCATGCGCCCACCTCTTGAACAAGTCAAAGTGGCGCTCGCGCGGTCCGCCGGTCAGGTAGTGACCGCGACTCTGCAGCAGCAACGCGCCGTCGGGGCCGACGCTGATGGCGGCGTTGGCTCCGTCCATCTTCTCCTCGACCACCAGATGGCGCCCGGCTATAGCAGAGAAGGCCACGTTGTCGAGTCCCTCATCGCCGGGCTGGACGCGCGAGCCCGCGATGTGGTGGGTGCGCGGATACTTATAGATCTCGTGCATCGTTCGCTTCTTTAGCCGATGCGGGCGACGGCGATGATGTGGTTGAGCACGTGGTCACACCCCACGCGGACGGCGCCCGCGGCGAGGAGCAGGCGCGTCAGGGTGTTGGCGTCGAACAGGTGGATGTGCTCGGGATTGTTGTCGGGCTTCGACGGGACGGAGAGCACCACGAAGCGCCGCGCCACGCGCACCACCTCGGCCAGCGCACGCTCCGTGGCGGGGATGTGCTCCAGCACCTCGAGCATCGTTACCACGTCGTAGCCGTTGTCCGGCAGGTCGAGCGTCGTGACGTCGAGCGCCCGCGCATAGAGTCGCTCCAGGCCGCCGGCGCATACGGCCATGGCCACGGCTACCCGTCGCTCGTCACTGTCGATGGCCGTGACGGGTAGGTCGGGGAAGGCGTCCAGCAGCGGCCACAGGAAGGCGCCGCGCCCGCTGCCGACGTCGAGCAACTCGGCCGGAGCCAGCCCGCACAGGAGGCCCAGCACGCGCGCCACGCGGGGCAGGCCCATGGTGCGCTTGAAGCGGTGCAGGCGCAAGCCCTTCTCCAGCCCCAACCGGATCAGCGCCTCCAGTTGCGCGGGCGCCAACCCGTCGAGCGGCGTCGCGAACAGGTCCGGCCGCGCCGCAGCCACGGCGTCGGCCACCGACAACGTCCCACGAACATAGGCGGCGGCGATGCGGCCAAAATAGAAGTCGAGCGGACTCGTGGCGTGGGGCTCATCGTCGTTCATCGTCGTCTCATGGCGCGGGCCGGCTTCTCGCCGGAGTGTGGGTTAGGGGGTAAGAGACATCACAAAAGGGCGGGAGTCAGGGCGTCTGGACCCAGAACGCGGCCATGGCCGGGCCGAGGTCCCGCACGCTCCCCGTGTCGGTGCGAACGAGCGCGGCGTGGCTGAGCGTCCCGCGCCCATACGCGGGCGTCCACACGGTGACGAAGCACGTCCCGTCGGCATTATAGCGCACCAGGCGCGGCTCGCCGGGCAACGTGATGCGTCGGGGCGTGGTCCGGCCGTCGGTGTACAGGGAGACCTGATCGATATGGCCGACCGGCTCGCCGAGCAGCGAGGCGACCGTCGTGCCGCTCGGGTTGGGGACGGGCGCCGGTGCGATGCCCTCGGTCCAGGCGGTCTGGACGGGAGAGAGAGCGTCCGTCCGCGGCCCGTTGGGCAGCCGCCAACCGGTCAAGGCAAACAGCGGCACGGGCACGCCACGCACGGTCCGCGACGCGGTGAAGCGCCAATAGAGCAGGCGACCGCCATCAGGACTCCAGGCAACGTCGCCCGCGGCGTCGGCGCTGGTCGGCAAGGTGAGGATGCGCGCGGAGGAGGGGTGGTCCGCGTCGGCCAGCCCGACGCGCAGCGCCGACGCATCGCCGTTGATGCGCCAGGTCAGGCGACGGTCGCGCGGCGCCCAGGTAAACCCGGTCAGCGGTCCGGCATGGCGAGGTCCGACATGGGACAGCACGCCGCGTCTGGTGTCGTAGATCTCCAGATCCGTGCCCTGTATGCCCGGCGTCGCGACCGGCAAGACGGGACCGGTGACATAGGCCAGGTCACGCCCGTCGAAGGAGAAGCGCGGCGACACACCCCGACCGATCACCCGGTCGGTCCCGCGCGCGAGGTTGACCAGATGGACCATGTGCCCGGCGTCGCCGTAGGCGAGCAAGCGACCGTCGGGGCTGACGGCGACATCGGAGGTCGGGAGCGCGTGGTACAGCGGGAAGACGCGTCCATCGTCGAGGCGCGCGATCAACCGAACGGGGACGGTTGCCGCGCTGGTGTCGCGGGACAAGGGTACGGCAACGACGAGGCTACCGGCCGGCGGCAGGATGACAGGACGCCCGGCGTGCGGGACTGTCGTGGCGCCGATGGGGAATGGAGGCGAGATCATGACGGCGCTGCACGCCACGATCGAGGCAAGACCGGAGATCGCGCGGGCGGCATCTGTAGCGAGCGGAATGAGACGGATCATACGGATCATGGTGCTTCCCCTTTCCTGATCATCGGGACGCCTGGCGTGTCGGCGCCCATCTATGATACCTGCTGACGCCGAACCTGTCGGGAATCTGATACAGTACAAACAACGCATCGACGGAGAGAGTACCCGCGCGCGAACCGGACAGGGACCAGGGGCCACCGACTGCAAGCCCCGGGCGGCGAATACGCGGCGAAGTTCACTCCCGAGCCGGCAGTTGAACGCCCACAATACTGGTAGGCTGCCGCGGTATCCCGCCGTTACCGGGTCACGAGAGAGTTGCACCTATCGTATCGTGCCGTGCTCCTTGTGAGCGGAGGCGCGTGCGATATGGGGTGACTAATGCGGGTGGTACCACGGAGGCCAGCTTCGTCCCGGACGAGGCTGGCTTTTTTGTGTTGTCGTAGGCGTCCGACGTCGGCGCCTGCCTGCGACGGCCGTTGCATGGAAGCGGACGGACACCGCGGTGTCAGGGTGACGGGACCGCGTAGGGGCGTATTGCATACGCCCCGCCCGGATCGTGACGCGCCAGGGCGTATGCAATACGCCCCTACGCCCCCCACCCGACCGCAGTCGGCCCGTGGTTTGCCATGCGACCGCAGTCGCAGGCCCCACCCGCGGGGGAGAATATCTATGACTGAACAAGAACAACAACAAGCACATCTATCGTTCGTGGTGCGGCTGGCCGAGCTGGGCCGCGCCGCCGAGGCCGAGTTGGCCGGCGCCGGCGCCGCGTCGCTGGAGGAGTGGCGCGTGCGCTACCTGGCGCGCAAGGGCCTGCTGGCCGCGCTCAGCGATACCATGAAGGCCCTGCCCAAGGACGAGAAGCCGGCGGCCGGCCGCGAGTTCAACCGCGTCAAGACAGTGCTGGAGAGTGCCTACACGATCCACGCGGAAGCCCTCCAGCGCGGCAGGCTGGAGGGCAACCTCGCGGCCGAGCGCCTCGACGTGACCTTGCCCGGCCGCCGGCCCGGCGCGGGCTACGCGCATCCGCTCCAGGACACGCTGGAAGACATCACCCGTATTTTCGCCGACCTCGGCTTCGGCGTGGTCGAGGGTCCCGAGGTGGAGTGGGAGCGCTACAACTTCGAGCTGCTCAACATCCCCGCCGAGCACCCCGCCCGCGAGAGCATGGACACGCTCTACGTCGACCAGGGCCTGGGCATCCTGCTGCGCACGCACACGTCGCCGGCCCAGGCGCGCACCATGGAGCGGCAGGAGCCGCCCATCCGCGTGATTGTGCCCGGTCTGTGCTATCGCCGCGACGCCGAGGACGCCTCGCACCTGGTGGCCTTCTACCAGTGCGAAGGGCTGGCCGTCGACCAGGGCGTCACCATGGCCGACCTGAAAGGGACCATGGCCGAGTTTGCGCGGCGCATCTTCGGGGCGCGCGTGCGCTTCCGGCCGCACCACTTCCAGTTCACCGAGCCCAGCGCCGAGGTTGACTTCAGCTGCACCGTCTGCGGCGGCAAGGGCTGCCGCACCTGCAAGTACGAGGGCTGGCTCGAGGTGGCTGGCTGCGGTATGGTCCACCCCCAGGTGCTGCGCTACATGGACTACGACCCCAAAGTCTACTCCGGCTTCGCCTTCGGCATGGGGCCCGAGCGCGTGGCCCTGCTCAAGCACGGCATCCCGGACATCCGCATCTTCTACGGTAACGACCTGCGATTCCTGGAGCAGTTCCGATGAAAGTCTCACTCAACTGGCTGCGCGACTACGTCGACGTCGCGCTCTCGCCCGAGGAGTTGGCCGCGCGGCTGACCATGACCGGCACCAAGGTCGAGAGCGTCGAGTATATCGGCGCCGAACTGCGCGACGTGCTGGTCGGGCGCATCGCCCGCCTGGAGCCGCACCCCGACCCCGAGGTCAGCCTGCAGCTGGCCACCGTCGCGCTCGGCGCGCGCGGCACGCAGACCGTCGTCACCGGCGCCACCAACATCGCCGTCGGCGACAAGGTGCCCTTCGCCGGCCTTGGCGTGACCCTGCCCAATGGCCTCACCCTCAAGCCGCGCAAGCTGCGCGGGGTCGTCTCCGAGGGCATGGTGCTGGCGGATGACGAGCTTGGCCTGGGCGAGGACCACTCGGGCATCCGCATCCTCGACGCCCACGCGTCGGAGGGACGCCCGCTCTCCGAGCTGCTGGGCGACGCCATCTTCGACCTGGAGATCACCTCCAACCGGCCCGACTGCCTCTCCGTGATCGGCGTCGCCCGCGAAGTCGCAGCTATCACCGGCGCGGAGTTGCGGCTGCCCGGCGTGCAGGTGGTCGAGGGCGAGGAGAGTGCCGAGGACCTGGTGCGCGTGCGCGTGGAGACGCCGCTGTGCCGTCGCTTCACCGCGCGCGCCCTCACCGGCATCACCATCGGCCCCTCGCCCGAACAGATGGTGGCGCGGCTGCGCGCCTCGGGCGTGCGCTCGATCAACAACGTGGTCGACGTCACCAACTACGTGATGCTGGAGTACGGCCACCCCATGCACGGCTACGACGGCGACCGCGTGCAGGGCCGTACCCTGGGCGTGCGCCAGGCGCGCGAGGGCGAGACGGTCCGCACCCTGGACGGGCAGACGCGTCGCCTGACTCCCGACACGCTGGTCATCGTCGACGGCGACGACGCACCTATCGGGCTGGCTGGCGTGATGGGCGGCCAGGACACCGAAGTCGGCCCCGCGACCACCACGCTGCTGCTCGAAGTGGCCAACTTCGACCCCACCAGCGTGCGCCGCACCTCCACGCGGCTGGGGCTGCGCTCCGAGGCCTCGAACCGCTTCGAGAAGGGGCTGCCGCTGTACCTGGCGCACGTCGCGGCCGACCGCGCCGTGGCCCTGATGGCCGAGCTGACCGGCGGCGTGGTGGCGCGCGGCACGGTCGATGTGGGCGACAAGGGCGAGCGCCGCCGCACCATTATGCTGCCTACCGCTGATCCACAGAGGCTGCTGGGCATGCCCGTGACAGTGGAGCAGATCGTGGAGAGCCTGGAGCCGTTGGGGTTCGAGGTGGAGCAACCCTCACCCCCGACCCCTCTCCCTGCCGCGGGAGAGGGGGGCGAAGGTGTCAGTTCGCGCGCTGTGTCCGCCGACCCCTCGGCCTTGGAAGACGCCTCGGTCGAGGGACAAGATAGCCTCTTGGTGACGGTGCCGCCGTGGCGCGAGGACGTGACCGAGGAGGCCGATCTGGTGGAGGAGGTCGCGCGCATGGTGGGGTACGACCGGGTGCCCGAGACCTTGCTGCGCGGCAGCGTGGCCGCGCCGAGTCCGGACTCGCCCAACGCGCCGGCCCCCGCCTACGGGCTGATGCGCCGGCTGCGCCCGTTCCTGCTGGCCTGCGGGCTCAGCGAGGCCATGACCTACGCGCTGACCGGCGACGCCTTGCTGCAGCGGCTGCGCGCGCCCGACGCGCCCGAGGCTGGCACGCTCTCCGAGGACGAGATTGCCGCGCTGATCCCCAACGCCGCGGCGGTGACGGAGGCGGGCGCAACCTACGGTCCCATCCGCCTGCAGAACCCGCTCTCGCCGGAGCGCGCCGTGTTGCGGCCCACCCTGATGGCGGGCTTGCTGGACGCGCTGAGCCTCAACCTGCGCAACGGTCGCGATAGCGTGCGCCTGTTCGAGCTGAGCCGCGCCTATTACCCGCGCGTGTTCGAGAGGCCCGACCCCGCGCGCCTGCCCGCGCTGGAGCGGCGCACCCTGGGCGTGGTGCTGGGCGGTCTGCGTGAGGAGCGCCTGTGGGACACGCCCGTGGTCCCGCTGGACTTCTTCGACCTCAAGGGCGTCGCCGAAGACATCATGGCCTACTGCGGCGTCTCGAGTTATACCGTCGAGCCGCAGGGGCATCCGGTGCTGCACCCCGGACGCGCGGCGCGGCTGCGGCTGACCGACCGGCGCGGCCGTCCCTCGACCGAACTGGCCGTGCTGGGCGAGGTACACCCGGTCGTGGCCGCGCGCTTCGACCTGCCGGGGCGCGCCCTGCTCCTGGAGCTGGACGTCGACGCATTGGCCGCCGTGGCCACGGCCGAGCGCCCCTACCGCGACGTCTCGCGCTACCCAGCGGTGCGGCGCGACCTCGCCGTGGTGGTAGCGCAGGAGACGCCCGCCGCCGATGTCTTGCGCGCGGTGCGCCAGGGAGGCGGCAAGCTGCTCCAGTCGGCGCAGGTGTTCGACGTCTACACCGGTGAGCAGGTCGGCGAGGGCCGCAAGAGCCTGGCCCTTTCCCTCGTCTTTCAATCGCTCGACAAGACCCTCGGCGAGGACGACATCGACGGCCCCTACGCCAACATCCAGCGCCGCCTCCAGGAGACCGTCGGCGCCACGTTCCGCAGCTAACTCGCGAAATAGCTTCAGGCTGATGTCTTGCACCGCTCCAGAGATGAGTATCTCTGGAGCGGTGCGAAGAGGAAGAGAAGGGTGGCTTATCCTGACTCTGTATCAACTATGACGACAGTGCTTGAGGTAGTGTGTACTACTTAAGCTTTCCTTGCCAAGAGCTTGATACACTGCTATTACTAGCGCACGTCATAGAATGCTTGGGGTTACACATACACAAGCCCTCGCAAGCCCTGGTGGGGAAACTCTCGCGTGAGGCAGTTAGGTTACGTCTAATCCTCTTGATGAATCCGTTAACCAGATAGGGATATTGCAATGACGGAAACGAGTGGCACCGAACTCGAAGATGATGGGCAGCGCATTTTCCAACAGATCGGAGTTGCATGCGTACATAGACTAAACCAAACTCCCTTGCAAAAATTAGACCCTTCAGGGCCACATTCGGTTGACGAACATCTAGAGTTCGACTATCTGATTCCGGTTGATAATGTATGTCTCTTTGGAGAAATTACCGCTCGTACTCGTGCGAGTGATATCATAAGCAAATATGGACGTTTTAGGACACAATTTAGTTTAATGATGAGTGTCGAATTGAAAGCAGAGGTGTGGAGTTTGCTCGGAGTTCCTGAGGAACGCCTTCGAGAGTTCCGCGATGTCACAGAACTTAAGGCGTTTTTCATCGTAACTAGATTGGAGCATTTCGATGTAAACCTGCCTAACGCGCCGAAGGTGGCATGTTTCTACAAAACGGACTGGAATTTGCTGGAAAATTATGCGGAGTGCATAGGTAAATATACGAGACCCCTTTTTCTGGACCATTTCGGACTTCGTGTAGGCAGGGACAATTTTGCCCTCATACCAAAGGTTATGCCAATTCGGCATAAAATTGTAGCCAGTAATATTCCTTCAGCAAATCTATATACTTTCGAAGTGTCGCCATATGATCTATTACCAGCCGCACAGGTGTTTCGACGCGATCTGCTACCAGATTTGTCTCCTGAGCCCGCTCAAGACTATCAACGGCCGCTCGTATCAGAGAAGCTAAAGTCTATTCGAAAGACTCTGCTGACAGGAGTGGATTTTATGTTCCCCAACAACATACTCGTTGTTTTATCAAATGGATGTAAATACTCCGACCAGGATCAAACACTACAGATTCCTACCAAGTACGGTTCTATTTCCGTTATAGACGGTCAACATCGCTTGTTCTCCTATGCGGATCAGAGCATAGAAAACCGGCTGGGAAGAGATATACGTATCATGGTGACTGCGATCGAGTTCGAGGAAGGAACGAGGGAGGAAATAGAAAAATATAGCGCAAGGGCTTTCATAGAAATCAATATGAATCAAACTCGTGTCTCATCTTCACACCTGGATGCGATTGCGTACCAAATTCTTGGCGATACGTACCCCAAAGCTCTTGCGGCAGAAATACTGCTACAAGTAAACGGCAGGCAAGGAAAGCTCCATGGGCTATTAGCTACCAGCCAAACGAGTCTTGGCATAATCAAAGCTACAACAGTTGTCTCAGCACTTAAGACCGTTACCAATGTGAAAAGTATCTTGAGATTGCAGAGTGGGCGGAGTGCCACTCGTTTACAGCGCCGGCGTGGCTACGAAAATCTGTTCGAAGGTACTATAGATGAACTAGCCAATCCAGACAAACTTATCCAGTTAGGAGTGGCATGCATCGAGCGATATTTTAACGGAGTGGAAAGTGTGTTTTCTTATGACTGGCCAAAGCGTGGAAGATCGAATGGATCTTCTTTAGAGTACACAAAGTTTTTCTCAGCCTTTGTTAAGTTACTGGACCAGTTCATATCAGAGGGCCTAAACTGGACCGAAGTACATGACCAACTCGTGCAAATCCATAAAAACGTGGTGAGCCTACGGGGAACTGTGCAGCCTAATAAGCCTCTGTTCGATCACAAATCTTTCTCGACAATACCAGATGCTAGACCATCGGTTTCGGAAGATTTTCTATTCCTAAACCTTAATAGAGTAGAGCCAACATCAATTGATAAAGCCAGGAGAGATAGATAACAAAGAGCATAGATGTGAGGTCTTAATTGGTGAGTTGTGGAACTATGCTAGCGTAATCCTACGCAGGTACCGTGACGCTACGCCGAGACGTGCCCTAATGAGGTCTACATCGTCTTTGCTGTTTCCTCGACCTAGACTCAGTCTTACAGCATAATGCGCACGCTCTTCTCCATATCCCAATGATAAGATAACGTGCGATGGCTCAACCTTCGCCGTAGTGCAAGCAGATCCGGTCGAGATGGCAACATCGTGCTTGAGTTGCACTACAAGAGCCCGGCTTTCCACTCCTGGGATAGCAACGTTTAGATTGTGCGGCAGGCGCTGAGTGGGGTGGCCATTCAATTCGATGTCGTGTAACTCTGCCTGCAACCCTTGCCACAATCGGTCACGGAGCACTTGCAGGCGTTGCCCTTCGCCCTCCATCTCGTTGCCGGCGATCTCCAACGCTTTGCCGAGGCCAACTATCCCTGGAACGTTCAGCGTTCCAGAGCGCATGCCGCGCTCGTGACCTCCGCCGTGTTGTTGCTCCGCAAGACGGACCCGTGGCCGCCGCTTGCGCACGTAGAGCGCGCCGACGCCTTTAGGACCATAGACCTTATGGGCCGAGAGAGAGAGCAAGTCGATGCTCATGTCCTCGACATCCACTGGTATATGACCGACCGCCTGCGTAGCATCGGTGTGAAAGAGCACGTCATGCTCGTGCGCAAGCCTGCCGATCTCTGCTACCGGAGCGATGGTGCCGATCTCGTTATTTGCCGTCATAATCGAGATAAGGACTGTCTTGGGCGTGATGGCCTGTCGTACCACGTCGGGGTCTACCATGCCGAAGTGATCGACCGGGACGTACGTCACCTGCCAGCCTTTGCGCTCCAGATACTGGCAGGTATCAAGCACGGCTTTGTGTTCGGTCACGCAGGTGATGATATGATTGCCGCGGTCAACGTATTGTTCGGCAGCGCCCAGAATGGCAAGGTTATTCGCCTCGGTCGCGCCACTGGTGAAAATGATCTCGTCGGGCGCAGCGCCGATGATGCGAGAGACTTGCTCGCGTGCGACGGCCACGGCATGACCGGCCTCAGCTCCATACTCGTGATCGATACTCGCGGCATTGCCGAAGCACTCCGTGAAGTACGGTAGCATAGCCTCCAACACTCGAGGATCAAGCGGTGTCGTGGCCTGGTGGTCCATGTAGACCGGGCGACGCGATAGACCATTGACGTCAGGCATGGGCGAGCACCTCCGAGTCAGGCTGTATCTCCGCCTTGCGTTGCGCCTCGACGATCATGTCGCCAAGGTCCGGCAGGCTCTTGAGTCGTTGGTAGAGTAGCTGGACTCCTCTGCTTAAGTGGCTCTTGAATTGCGCTTCGAGGTCTTTCTCCACGTCCAGGCCATCCTGAACCAACCGTTCGCGGAGCAGCGCGAAAAAGAATGAATCCCATTGACCGGTCAGGGTGTAGCGGTTGAACTCACGTACCTGCCCATCCATGTAGAGTTGTGGGTCGGGGATACCGGGCTCGGCAAGCGACAGGCAGAATCCGAGACGGCAGAGTAAGTTGGGCGTGAGGCCAGTTCGTGCTTTCAGGTTGCGCAGACGAAGGTCGACCTCTTCCCCGACGTAGATGCGGCTAAGCGTCATACACTAGCACTCCCGCGTTCTCGAGCACATCCAGCGACCCACCTCCGTCATGCTCGACAAGGATATCGTTGCCATGTTCGACGACGGTCTCGTCAAGTTCTGCATCGTAACGCAAGCGATGCATATGTGCGATATATGGCTCAGCCTCGGATAAAAGTCTTGCATCCATCTCGGCGGTTGTCGCGAAGAGTACCACTTGATCGCTCACAACAGGGATATAGTCATGCAGCAAGCGTTGGCGATGGATCTCGTCCAGGCGGGCAAACGGTGTATCGATGACCAGCGGCAACTGGCGTCCGCTGACTTGCCGCAGCGCCCATAGAAGCGCAAGGGCATACAGTTGGCGCTCTCCGGCCGAAAACTGAGCCAGGTTTAGCACCTGACCATTGGCGCCGCGCAGCTCGACGTGCCAATCGTCGGGACTGATGCGCACCTCGTCCAGGAGATGATCCTTGCGGCAAAGCGTGTTGAAACACACGACAAGGGCGTCCTCGAGTTGATCGACGCGCTGTCGTATCAGGGCGTCCTGGTAGGCCGCGAGGACCAGCTTGCTGCGTTCCGCCAGACCAACCTGGCGTTCGGCGCCCTGCACCTTACGCAGACGGTCGGCCGCGACCTCTAGACCGCGACTCTGCTCGACGTGTTGTAGCTGAAGCGGCTTCAACTGCTCGGCTAATCGCTTATATTGCTCAGCTAGAACCTTGATGTCCTCCTGTGTCTCGACGATAGCCGCTTGCAGGGGAGCTAGAACAGCGTCATCGGGGGCGCGTTGCAACTCGTCCTCGATACGCTGGCGCTCTTCGCGCAGTTCGCGCAGGCGCTCACTTGCCGTGACCGTTTGTTCAGGTATGACGCGCAGGGCCTTATGTATCCACGTTTCCAGCTGCTCTTGCTCTTGCTCCGCGACGTGGTGAACGATAGGCAGCGTATGGTTGGGATCGGTAACGCCCAATCGCCTCACCACGTCGCTCAGCCTTTGCGCGATCAGCTCTCGTTGGCTCGATGACAAACCCACGTTTTGCCACAGGTCATCCGTTTGGAGGAGCGCATCCAGTTGCCCGGCCCGCTCATCCCATAGTGCTGCCGCCGTCTGCTGCCGCCGGAGATTGTGTTCCTCGGTCAATCGGCGCCCAAGACTTGCACAGAGCCCAGGCGCCAGGGCAAAGGGCAACAGATCGCCGCTCATTTCGCGGAGTTCTACCCCAAGCCCATCGATCTCATGGCTAACGTCGCTCAAGCGCGCCTTGACGCTCTCGCGCCGCGCGGCATAGGTCCCACCTTCCGCCGCTAGTTCGCGCTCTTTCCTCTCCAGGTCATCGGTCAGACGAGCCTGCTCAGCAGTCAGGGTTGCCATCTGACTCTCAACCGCTGCAATTTGCGCGAAGGTTCGATCGACGTCGGCCTGGCTGCGCAGCACGTCGGCTCGGGCACGATCCACAGCTGTTTGACCACCGCCCTGGCTGAGGGTAAATCGATCAAGGTCCCCCTTCAGCCTCTCCACAAGGTCGAGACCCAGCAGGCGTCGAACCTTGTCGCCGAGCACGCTTTCCTCTCCGGCGATCAGTGAGTCGACCTGCTCCGCATCGAAGAAGCAAAGCGCCATAAGCCCCGGCGGAACGAGATCGTTCAGCCAGAATTGGTAGTCGCTACGGTTGATGTCAAGCTCTTTGCCGTCGCAGGTTACTGTAAGGATTTCCTGCACGACGGTCTTATTACGGAACCAAGATCGCTCCACGATAATGTGTAGTGGCCGTCCCGATTGAACGTACTGGAACATAAGAGTCACATTTGCGTCACTACTGACGCTTGCGCCTCCAGGCAGATGCCAACGATGAAGGCGATCAAACAGGAACTTGTTGTATGTGTCGTGACTAACACGATCGCCGAGGCTGAGTGACCCATGTAGTGCAAGGCTCATGGCACCAAAGAGCGTACTCTTGCCCACACCGTTTTGCCCGCTAACAACGCTAAGGTGGCGTAGAGTACCGTCCGGCTTGCGTTCGGGCGCAAAGCGGAAGTCTTTCTGCCCATGGAACACGCCCAGGTTCTTGACTGAAAGAGAGATGAGACGCATTGCTTACGCTGACACTGACAACGGCAGCTCTAGCTGCCCTTGCGATACAATCGCGTCCGCGCTCCGCCATTCCTGTCCCAGCACCGCCGCGACTGATTTCCCGATTCCCGCTCGACGCGCCATCCCAGTCGAACGGCGCTCAGCCTCCAGCAACTTCGCCACGAGGTCAAAAGGCACCCCGTACTCGTCGCAGATGCTGGATAGGAGCGCTTTGTTGCTTGTGTCAAACGGCGCATCGTCGTCAATTGGCCAGTCCAGATCGTAGCCGTTCACTTCTCTAAAGATGCGGGGAACGGAGTCTTCCCAGTCCTGTCGTTCCGTGCGCCAGAGACGACGAATCTCGTGCATCTCTTCGGGGGAGATGAGAGTTAGCGTAGGGTCGGGGCCCTTTTCGCGCACCGTTTTCTGGGCGCGCAAGACCTGCCTGAGCGCGTCCTTACTCGTCTCAAGAGTATAGGTCCGTGAGGCTACCGTTCCGTCCTTCTTGAAAATCACGCGGCCATCGCGTCCCTTAATGTCCCGGAACTCGTGCTTTCGTGCAGGGTCTATGGTAGTGGCCAACCAGTCACGGAAGTCGAGCAGAGGCTCAAGCCAGGCCTCGCCGCTATCGACAAGGGCTTCCATGGAACTATCACGCGTGGCGACCGTACATACCCAGCAGCCAAAGCGGCTATTGCCGCACGATGGTGTGGATGTGTCAACGACTAGCGGGCACTCGCCGGACGAAGCGCTGCGATACAGTGCGGCAAGGTCGCGGTTGTTCCCACCCCACGGTGATGGTACTTGCCCAAGGTAGGTCCAGACATCGTCGGTCGAGAAGTCGGCGATCGGCGCATAGACGTAGGCGCCACGTAGCGAGGTATGACGTCGCAGTAGGTGGCCTTGTACCTGGTAGGTATTCATGAGCTGCATGCGCGTCGAACTCTCGGTCTTACGCGTGCCAAGCACCATGATGACCTCGCCGAGTTGTGTAACCTTCTCCTCAATGAACCGGTTGGCCGGCGTAATCTTCATGCGCTCGGTACACCAGCGGAAACGCGACGTTGGGGCTGGGTAGCCCCGGCCAATCAGATTGACCCAGAAGCTGTCGTTAAGAACCGGCATCACCTTCTCAGCCTGGAAGGGCATGCCCGTTTCTCTCGCTACGACGTTGATACGATCAAGCGTTTGGTCGATGTAGTCGACGATAACTGGCGTCTCTACTTTAGTGTCGGAGGCGATGACGAACACTGGCTTCTGGCGTTCCGCTGGAGCTAAGCTCTCCAAAGCCTTCCATACCAGTTGGAGCACTGCCGTCGAATCTTTACCCCCGCTATATCCGATAACCCACGGCTGGGGATAGCGACGGTAGGTGTCACGGATCTCATCGTAGATGTCTTCGACAGAGCGATTCTCGAAGATTGAGTGCTCGTTAGGAAGTCCATCAGCCATACAGACACCTCATTCTTTTCTTGGCTTTCACGTATCGACCGCCTGGGAGCACGAGGTAAAATGCTTGCGCCCATTCCTTACGCTGTACCTCATTCTTCCTTTTACCCCACGCCTCCCTTCCACAGAAGCAGTTATGCCCAACTTTAAGCGCGCGCTCGACGTGAGTAGACAATATTACGACAGCAGGGTTCTCAGGTTGGAGCTGAAAATCGTCTTCCAGGACTCAATGAAGCTGCGGTGGTCATCGTCGAAAACTTTCAATTCAGCTGCCGCCATGGAGAATATCAAGGAGTCAATAGCGCTTGCTGCATCCTTATCGCTACGGTTGGCAAAGACGAATCGCTCGTAGAAGGGGTGATCGGTGTTCCAATCCACGAAGGTCGTTTTGCCGCGTTGCTCTGCCGCGTAAATAGGTCCCTCACGTCCAAAGCTGGCGTTACGAAAACGGACTACACCAAGCCTCGTCACGCTGGTGTCATCTTGTGTCGTCGTTGCGCCATCGGCTTGCGTCGTACTACGCTGAGCAACCGGTTTAATCAGCAGCCCTGATTTACTGTCAATAAGGCGTTCGGACGCCGAGTGATCAGGCGTCTCCGAATCGCTTTTGAGCGTCTTCCTCTTAAGTTGTGCGCGCAGAGATTTGATGTTTCCGCCAACCATTACCTCTATCTGATCGCGGATGCTCTGGATTGGCTTGACATCGCGCTTCGTGAACTCGATACCCATTGCTTCATCCATGCGTCCCGTGACGAACACCTCACCCCGGAAACGTATGAAGTCGGGGTGTCGGCTGAGAACGCTAAGACCCAGAAGTTGGGCTTCGGCGATCTCTCTGTTGTTGCGGAGGACATAGAATCCTGACCGCTCCACACGATAGCCTGCTTTTCGGTTGAGTTCGCTGTTCCCGTGGTCGGGGAGGATCACTAGCCGAACACGCACGGGGTCAGTGAAGGATTGCCCTTGATCATCCGTGTGCTTGAGTTCGTAGGTCTCGTCGCTGTAGACCTCGGTCTTATCGTCGTCGAGCCAGAGCGGATCTTTGACGGGTACGGGGTCGGAACTGTTGACGTAGAAGGCACGACCGGATCGGATGAACATACGATAGACTCGCCCGATGTGCTCAGCCAGGGTCTTCTCAAACGCTCCTACATACTTGCGCTTGAATCCATCGGCCTTTGTAATCTCCACGATCGTGCCATGCTCGGCCTCGCCTAGTAGCTGACGGAACAACTCTCTTTCGTGCTCCCGTACCTTTCCGAAATACTCTTTCAGAAAGGCGTTGGTCCTTGTCATGTGATCGACATCGGTGATATTGGATAGAAGCTCACCGTCAGCAGTCTTCGTGATAATGGTGAGGCGCCGTCCGAGGCTGAGGGAGGCGGTCACAAGACCCATGCCAAAACGCCCAAGATCCGTCGCCGGGTTCCGTGCTGCCTGGCTGCCTAACCGAGCAGCCTGATCGAGCACGCTCTCGGTCATGCCGACGCCGTCATCAGCAACCCTGATAGTGAAATCACCTGTTGATGTCCGCTCGATTGTGACGTTGACATGTTGTGCATCCGCGTCCACCGCATTGTCGACGAGGTCGCTAATGGCATACAGGTTGTCGTATCCCAAGTAACGTAGCGAATCGAGCAGCTTTCGAGCGTTGGGCGTATTATCGAGCCGGTCGGATGGCATCCTCCCTCACCTTTTCCAAACTATCGTGGTTATCCTGTCGGGCGCTTTGCCGGCAGTGGCGCCTTATTCCGCCGCCGCCACTGCGCAAATGTCTCCGCATCCCGGAGAGAGTTGAGCAAATCGGCGGATTGCATCAGACATTCCTGCCCGACAAGCCGTCGGAAGGCCGCGGTCGCTGACCGGCCTTGTCGTGCGGCGTCTATTAAAGGCTTAGCCAGTTCTGGCAACGCCGCTTCCTCGCGCTCTAATGTCGCTGGAATCTCCGCAATGGATTCTCCTGTCGCGACAGCCATCGCAAGCTGGCTGAGCGAGACGAGCGCATCGGCTGGAGCAAGATTCCAGACCCCTGCGGCTCCCAAAGCTTCTTGCTCGAGGTACAGCCATCCGTGTCGGAACTTGGTTGCTTGCTCCTTGACCGCCTCTACACTCTCTCCCTTCTGATGGTGTCGCCCGATCTTCTGAGCCTTTAGCCCTTTCAATTCCTTGACGACCACACCTGAGTCGGACCTGGGCAAGAGCGAAACCACTCTCCGGTAGGTTGCGGAGTCGATGCCCTGGTGATCGCCTTTGAGGAAAGGGAGAGCATTAAGGAAGACCGTGTAGTTCTGAAGACCGCTTACGAGCGCTTCGAGTTCGCTGCGCCGCTCCCATGATCGACGTACGATGAGGGCATAGCGCAGCACATTGCGGGTAATGTAGCTCCGCGCTTGGAGATCCCACAGCAGCGTATCGCTTGCATCGGGCACAAGCGACAGCAGGACCTCACCCATGTCCCAGAGGGTCACTACTTTTGTCTTTGGCTCGCCGTCGCGCCATTGATTGTTCAACGGCCCCAGCCGCTCGATGAGCAGGCCAAGGGTGCGGGGCTCGGTTGTCGCTTGTTTATTAGACATCGTCGGATCCCTCTGCCTCCGCTGCATAGCCGCCGAACCCGTACTCAAGATGAGGCAAGCATGGGCGCAGAGCTGTCTCGAAGCGGCACATGAACTCCACTTGCTCATCGAACAACTGATCGCGCCGCTCGGGCTGGCGGCCGTAGCGCTGATAGAGTTGGTCCTTGTAGTGGACCGATACCGTCGCGGCAAGATATGCTCCGAGGCGGTCGGTAAACCTTGGCCGTCCCTTGCGCGTGTACATCATGCGCTCTTTGAAATCCCGATGCCCAGTGTTGATGTAGATCGTGCCGTCGACGAGCTTGGACCGCGCCAACACCCCGTTTAAGTTCGGGGGCAGGTCGTGGAACCTGATATCGAACCCGGATTTCGGCCGTCGCGTACCTTGCGTGTTCAGCGGGTCCTCGATCACATGCGAACCGGGCTCCGTCCCAACCTGGTGCGATTCCACGGCATCCCGATCCGGGTCAAGAGCCGTGTCATTATCATCGCTGGCACCCGGGGTATGGGCTCCCGTATGCCCATCACTCTGCTGCGGCGCCTGAATCTCTGGCTCCTCAGCGGAGCCAGTATTGCCGCCGGGCGCTATCGCTCCAGTTCCCTGGCCTGGAATAAGCTCGGAGCGCATGAGTAAACGGTCTTGTCGCGCCAGCCCATCCAAAACGCCGGCTAGGATGTCTTCAAGACGGGTCAGTGAGCTATCTCGTTGGGCTTCGTTGACTCGATCCAGGGCTTCTTTGATGTCATCCTCGATACCCAGGAGTTCATCGTACAGCGCCTTGCGACCGGCGGAGCGGGAAAAGTCGTCGCGAGTAATGACCGGTTGAACGGCCTCGCCCACCTCGATGTAGCCGAGCAGTTGAGGGTGACCCCATACAGCTGTCCGATGGTGCGACTTGCTGATGAACGAGCGTATCTCCGCGATAGTGTTGACGCGTCGCCCTCGGGCGAAGAACCGTGCGGTGTGATCCGGGGCGTCTTGCTCGGCCACCTTGAGGCATACTTCGACGGGGTAGATACGGCCGTCAACGTCTAGATCCAGGGTCCGGTAGAAATCTTCCCCTTTGATCTGTGCGTAGTCGAATGCCTCGCACTGGCTTGGCAACCCATCGACTTCGGAGACGGTGACGACGAGGGATGGTCGAGCAAGGAGTCGCTCAAAGTGATGCTCGATCTCACTTTTGACTGACTCGACCGTCACATCGCGGAACGCCTCATCCTCGAATGGGCCGATGAGCACGTCCGTCCCTGTGCCAGAGTCTGATGGGAAAGGCGGCGTGATAGACCATGGCCGTCGGATGCCTTGGTGCTGGTCGCGTCGCAACTGCAGCTCCAGGTGGTCATCGTCAGCATGCTTTGTTCGGAAACGGATGCCTTCCGCGGACGCTCGAAAAGCATGGACACCGAAGCCAAACCTGCCGTTGACCCAGGTCAGACCTTTCTTTTGAGACTCCCCGACGTTGCCCACGATGCGTTCAAGAGTGCCCTGCTTCATGCCGCGGCAATTGTCGCGGATAGTCACCGTTCGGGCATGGCGATTGATGACTATCTCAATCCGTATCTCATACGGATAGCTCTCGGCGTTTGCGCGATAAAGTTCCTCAGCGTCGTCGATTGGATTGTCGACGTACTCCATTAGGATGCGCTCGACCGAAATATAGCGCCGGGCAATCTCGTTGAGGAGAGAGACGGGGTCAGATATGCGGAGGTCTAGGGTCGTCTGCGCGCCGTTGGGTGTGGATTCAAGACTGGTCACCTTGTTGGTCTCCTCTTCTGGACTCCCATGGCTGGCATGGAAGTAGGATCGTTGTGACAGCCGCCGTCGGTCGTTGCCGTGCTTTACCAAACAAAAAAGGCTCCGACGGACAGGCCGCGGAGCGCCGACTACATGGCAATAGCGACCGGTACTATCGTAGTCGAGGCATTCACCCCAACATGACCGGAAGCGTGATATACGTCGCGAGTCGCCATGTAGTCGAACGCTTGCGTCCAACCATGAGAGTACGGTAGCATGCGCAACTGGAGTTTGTCAAGGGTCTGCTGCCGCAGGGGTGCGCGCCACATTTTCGCGGAGAGGAAAGGGAGTAGACTAGCAAGCAAGAAGAGGGGGATAGAGACAGGGAGGACGGCGATGGCGGTGGAGCAGGGCGTCGGGACATGGCCGGTGACGGCGGAG